>Ga0233451_10001898_pt1 | contig 19697 bp, 14 predicted proteins | sample 011ome_29_FD_183052 | JGI IMG/M metagenome (GOLD analysis project Ga0233451, IMG submission 183052) | Coastal salt marsh microbial communities from the Groves Creek Marsh, Skidaway Island, Georgia - 011504CT (spades assembly) | ecosystem: Environmental > Aquatic > Marine > Intertidal zone >... | reverse complement strand
AGGAGGAGGAGGAGGAGGCATGATGTTCTTCTTCTTCTGTGATGTGATTTTGTGTGTCGCAACAACAAACAAGAGCGAAGAGCAACTCTGAGAAGAACAAAGTTTTTTTGCAGAAAGCGAAAAAGCGAGAAAGAAAGAGAAGCCAAAAAAAGCAAAAAAAACAGGAAAAAAAAAGCAGACAGAAGAGTTCAGGATATTTTTTTGTGCTTTTTCTGTCAATTTGCGGCCAAAATGGCTCCTCTTTGAGAAAGAACAGCTTCATAATAATCTTTATTATATATCTGATAGAACTCATCAAAGAAGAAGACAAAGAAACAGAAGAGATAAAGAAGAGAGACACACGAAAAAAATGGTGATGGTGGCGTCCAACTCCGGCGTGATCGGCAAAGGCAACGCGTTGGAAACGATAAGCAAAGAAGTGACGCAACTTTCCGGCCGAGGCGGTCTGACCGGTTTGTCTGTGATTTGGGGCATCGTGACGGTCGCGCAAATCGTCTCCATGCGTTCGAAAGAAGAAGAAGAGAGCAGTACTACGAATAATAATAATAATAATAGTTTTAATTTAATGCCGCAAGAAAACGTCGCGGCGTGGGCGTGCACGTTCAGCGCACTCGCGGGTATTTGCGCGTTGGTGTATGCGATTCAGTTGGCGAAGTCTGTGCTCGCGCAACCGGCGGGGAACGCGCGAATGCAAGAGATCGCTTCGGCTATTCAGGAAGGATCGAGAGCGTTTCTCGCGACGGAGTATAAATGGCTGTCGGTGTTTTGCGCGGTGACGTTTTTGTTCGTCTCGGTGGGGATTTCGTTTGCAACGGGGGTGTGCTTTGTTTTTGGAGCTGGGTTGAGCGCGGCGACGGGGTGGATGGGGATGAGCATCGCCGTTCGAGGGAACGTGAGAACGGCGGCGGCGGCGGTGCACGGATTGGATCCGGCGTTGCGGGTGGCGTTTAACACCGGGACGGTTATGGGGATGTTAGTGGTCTCTTTTGGTATTTTGGGGTTAGCTGTGGCGTTTATTTTCTTCGAATACACGCAGAATAGCGCGCAAGAGGCGTTGACGACTTTGGCTGGGTTTGGGTTCGGCGCGAGTTCAATCGCGCTGTTCGCGAGAGTCGGCGGGGGGATTTATACGAAAGCCGCCGACGTTGGGGCGGATTTAGTTGGTAAAGTGGAAGCGGGGATTCCGGAAGACGATCCCAGAAACCCGGCGACGATTGCGGATAACGTCGGGGATAACGTCGGGGACGTCGCCGGTATGGGCGCGGATCTGTTCGAGTCGTACGTCGGGTCGATCATCGCCGCGGCAACGTTAGGGTTAGAAATTCACGGCCAACGAGGGGTTGCGTTGCCGTTTTATATCGCCGGTGGGGGCATTTTCTGCGCGATTATTGGTACGTTGTTCGTGAGAACGCAAGAAGGCGCGAGCCAAGAGCAGTTATTGACGGCGATGCGCAACGGAACGATTTCCGCGAGTTTGTGCGTGTTGATGTTCTGCGGGTTCGTGATTCCGGCGATTGGGATCGCGACGCCTTTGAAAGTCTATTTTACCGTGTTCACTGGGTTGTTGTCGGGTGTTTTGATTGGCGCTGCGACGGAGTATTCCACGTCGCACGCGTTTTGGCCGACGAGAAGTATCGCCGCGGCGGCGGAGACGGGGCCCGCGACGGTTTTGATTCAAGGTTTGGCCGTCGGTATGTTTTCCACGGCGCCGCCGATTGTGATTATTGTGATAGCGATTGTTGTTTCTATGTCCTTGACGGGTGTGTTCGGCGTCGCGATTGCCGCGGTTGGGATGTTGTCCACGCTGGGCGTCACGTTAGCCACGGACGCGTACGGACCGGTGGCGGATAACGCCGGGGGCATCGCGGAAATGGCGGAGATGCCGCCTGAAATCAGAGACCGAACGGACGCTTTAGATGGTTTAGGAAACACCACCGCGGCAACTGGTAAAGGATTTGCCATTGGGTCCGCGGTGTTGACTTCTTTGGCGTTGTTGACGGCATTTCAAAAAGCCGTTTCGGTGAAAGGCACGGATTTGTCCGTCGATATCATCGCCAACGCGAAAGTCATGCCAGGTTTGTTAATCGGCGGGGTCTTGCCGTTCGTATTTTCTGGGTTCACCATGTTAGCGGTCGGTCGATCCGCGGGGTCGATCATCGAAGAAGTTCGAAGACAGTTCCGCAACGGTATCTTGGAAGGTTTGGTGAAACCGGATTACGCCGCGTGTGTCGACATCGCGACGAGAGCGAGTTTGAAAGAAATGGTCGCTCCGGGCGTGATGGCGGTGATTGTGCCAATCATGGTTGGTATTTTTATGGGACCGGAAGCGTTGGCGGGCGTTTTGACGGGAAGTATCGTCTCTGGATCGACGATGGCGATTATGATGGCCAACGCCGGCGGCGCGTGGGACAACTGCAAAAAGTACGTCGAGGCGGGCGCGCACGGCGGGAAAGGCTCGGAGTGCCATAAAGCGGCAGTAGTTGGCGATACGGTTGGTGACCCGTTCAAAGATACCAGCGGGCCGAGTTTGAACATCTTGATCAAGTTGATGAGCGTCATCGCTTTAGTCATGGCACCGTTGTTGAAAAGAATGTGGATTGAGAACATCTTATAATATTTTAAACGACTTCTCTTGTGACTTGTGACGAGCGAGGACTGATTATGATAAACGTGTGTGTGTGAGAGAGATAGGAAGGGAGAAAGACAATTAATACTAACCAAGGTACCAGGTACCTGGAGGTACTCAGATACTAATAATACACCTACTACTCGTTTTTCTTTGAAATGCTACTACTGTTGTTTATTCCTCCATCTCCTCGTCGTCCTCGTCTTGATCGTACATTTCGAATCCTCCTTCCCTGTTATTCAAATCTCTCAAATCGATCGGGTTATCGTCGTACTCATCGTGCGGCACGTATCGAGGTAATTTTACCGCAGCGATATCGATCAAACACAACTCTAACATTTCTTGAGAGAACTCGCACAATGGGTTTAAACCCAGCGCTTTGTGGTAACTCGCCACCGCGTTTTCTAAACTCGTCACGTCCAGAAAATTCGCTTTCATTTGGTACGCGAAACCTAGCGCGCTGTGCGTGGACGAGATATTCGGCCGCAACGCGATGGCTTGTTCGTAACACGCGATGGATTCTTCGAATCGTTTCAGTTTTCGCAAACAATGCGCCAGATTCACGACGCACGGCTCCCAACGCTCCAACTTTTGCGAGCTCAATCGAGAGGCTAACGCGACGACGTCGTGTTCTTCCGATTTGACCGTGGCATGTTGCGGCGACGGACTCGTGCTAATGCTCGTGCTAGATCCTCCTCCAGTGGCTAGCCACAGCGCGTCTCTCAAAAACTGCTCGGCTTCTAAATATTCTTTTCGTTTGTACGCGGAAACGCCCAACTCGTTTTGGACCAAAGCGTCCGTCGGATTCAATTCCGCCGCTTTTTCGAAGAAGCTTCGCGCAAAGGAAGCGTTGTTCGAACCGCGACTGTATTCCATCCCGGCGCACAAAACGGGAACGTGCATACCTGGAAACAATCTCGAGGCAGTTCGATACGCCGCGACGGCTTGGTCGGATTCGTCTTGCATGGCGAAAGCGTGGCCGAACGCGATCCACGCCGGTGCGAACGCTTGGTCTGCAACTGTCGATTTCCCGAAATACCGTCTCGCGTCGTCGAATCGCTTCGCGACGAGGTAATAACATCCGACCGCGTACCAAGAAATCGCGTGTTTGGGATACAAAGCGGTTAAATCGTGCGCAATCTTGTACAAATCGTTCGATTTCTTCAAATCCACCGCCGAGGCGAGGTACGCCGGCAACGATTCCACGTCGAATCTCGACGGCGCGGACGATTTAGCGGCTATTCTTTGCATCTCTTCGAAACACTTGCGCGTTTCGCCTCTGTTGTAAAGCCATTCGGCGCGTTTCGCACGCAGAAAAGGCGCGTCACGCAAGATTTCGAGCTCTGGAGAGGAAAAGGACGTCGTCGTCCCCGTCGTTACTCCCGAGACCGGCGTCGATTGATTGTGTTGTTGCGATTGCATCTGCGTCTTCTTCCTCGGGCTCCTCCTGGACGGCGAAAGCGTCTTTGCCGGACTTCCTTTCACTGGCGGCGTCGCTGCGCTTCTGAGCCTATCTCCTCTTCTTCCTCCTCCTCCTCTCGTAGAAAAAGTATTCGTCGAATCTCTCAACGCCGCGCCAAAATCGTCCTCCTCGAACCGTCCCGCAATCGCGTCGTACATCGCTCGCATCCACTCGTCCCCTTCCTCGAATCGCAAACTCTGCACCACCTCTTTCTCTTTCTTCATCGGCAGCGCGTGCGATTTCGTCAACGCTTCGTAACTATCGTACAACATCGGATCTAAGATGAGAGAGATTTGGAACCATCTCGCGCTCGCGTTTCGAGCGTCCAACTGGTCGTGCACCTTCCCGCGAACGTGTGCCGATATAGCTCTTAACTGGTCCAGTCCGTCGTCCTGTTTCATCGCCACTAAATCTCTGCCATCCTCGTCGTCTCCGTTAAGAACGCTGTTGTTATTATTATACACCGAGGGCGTCCCGACGTGGTTCGCTCCGACCACGTCCCCGGTAAACGCGTGATTCGACGACTGCCCTCCGAAATCCACCAAACCGTCCAACTCGCACATTTTCAAGCACTCCTCGAATTTCCTCGATTTATACAAGCACCGACTGGCTAACACGCTCATCTCTCCGAACTCGTCTAAATAGTTTTCCTCTTCTTTGTTTCCTCCTCTTTCTCCTTTCTTCTTCTTCATGATTTCCATCGCTCGCGCGTGTTGCCCGTCCTCGTGGAGAATGGACGCGAACGCGTACACGTCCGATTTCTTTTCCCGTTCGAACGTCGTCAAAGTCGTCGTCGCAAAATCGTGCGTTTCTTCTTCATCTTCGTTCTTCATCTTCATCTTTTTCTTCTTCTTCTTCTTCACGACGAACTTGACTAACGCGCTGCTCATGACGCAACAATTTTCCGCGAAAAAGAGCGCGGAAGATCTCAACCCGTGCTTGTTTTCTCGCGCGGCATCTCGTCGCGAGCGAAGTTTTGATAACGTCTGTTGGAGTGTTGGTACGTATCTCTCGTCGTCGTCGTCGAATTCCTCCTCCTCGTCCTCGAACGCTCCGTCGTCCATCATCTCGTCTCTCTCTCTCTCTCTCTCTTCTTTTTGTGCTGCGCTTTCTCATGAAACTTTTTGAATTTTCTTTGCTTTAGCATTTAGGGTTGCATACAAACCCTAAAACACAGAAGCTCAAAAACCCTCCTTCTCGCCTCTCTTCAGACATCATCTCCTCCACAAAACAAAACGCCAGCCTTCGTTCGCTAAAAGGCATAGAGACTTTACACACGCTTTAATAAGAAGAAGAAGTCTTGTTGAACAAAAACGTAGAAGAAGAAGAACAAATATGTTAATTTCCAAAGCGAACAGAAACGAGGTGTACAAGTACCTCTTTAAAGGTAACATATATCTCTCTCTCATCATTCATCAACTTTGGCCCTAAAATGGATCAAAATTCCAATAAACCTTTTATTATAACTCTCTCTCTCTCTCTTTGATGATGTGTGCTGACTTTTGCTCTCGTTCTCTCTTAATCTCTTTCTGCGATGTTTAAACAGAGGGCGTCGTCTACGCGAAGAAAGATTACTCTTTGCCGCAACACCCGGACATTCCGGTGCCGAATTTGCAAGTCATCAAGCTCATGCAATCGTTCAAGAGTAAAGAGTACGTCAAGGAAATCTTCTCGTGGCAGTACTATTACTATTACTTGACCAACGAAGGCATCGAGTACTTGAGAGAGTACCTGAACTTAGGGCCGGACGTCGTTCCGGACACGTTGAAGAAGTCCGCGAGACCGGCTGGGGAAAGACCGGGCGCCGACGCCGGCCGCGGCGGCGGCGGCCGCGGCGGCTTCGGCGGCCGCGGCGGCGGCCGAGGCGGGGACCGCGAAGGCTACCGCTCGGAGAGACCGGCGTTCGGTAGAGGCGGGTAAACATTATCATTCGGTTTTACATTTTCGATGATACCATTGGTTAAAAGCAGTAGTATTAGGGAAAGTATTATTCATAGTTTGTTATAAAATCCTTGTCTTGATTTTAAGAAAAAATTGAAATGGTTGAATACAACAACATTTATGCTTCTTTCGCGCGCGGCGCTCGTACTCTTATACCTACGTGTAGAATGTATATGCAAACGTGGTGCACTTCTTTAAATCGTTGCAATGGCAGACGCGTCGACGTCTGCAAACTTCTTCTCCTCGAACCATTTCACGATTTGCTCGGCGTATTTTTTCACGCCGCCTTCCTCGTCGCTTTCAATGTTCAACACCATCACCGGGTCGTGTAACGACGAACGCAAGAGGAACCACCCTTTGGCTTCACTTTCGGCTCGGATGCCTTCAAAGTTTTCCTTCGCGCAGACAAAATTCGGTTCGAAATACCCGCTTTCGATCGCTTGCTTAAACTGTTCGATGACGTCTGAACCAACTTTTTTAAACTCTGGGTTTGCTATTTTCAATCGAACCTCCGAGGACTCCAACGGTTCTTTCAAACTCTCTAAAATCTCGCCAATACCACCACCGCCTGCATTCTTCCTCTTCACCGCCTCGATGATTATCTTCACCGCTAAATACGCGCCGTCGTCCACGTTGTAGTTTTCTTTCATCGCGCCGTGGCCGGAAGTTTCAATCATTAAAGGCGCGTTGATACCTTTCGAATTCAACTCGATGCCTTTGTTGATTACGTTTTTATACCCTCGCATGTACCGCAAGTGTATCCCACCTTTACTTTCGATGAATGTTTTCAACCCGGAAGAGGTGACTGAATCCGTCACAATCGTGCTTCCCGGTTCTTTTTGCAAAGCGATGTGCGATAACACCGCAATCAACTTATTCCGGTTGATTTCCTTCCCGAACGAATCAATCACCGCAGATCGATCGACGTCGGTATCGAAAACAATCCCTAAATCCGCTTTACTCGCCAAAACCGCTTTCGTCGCGGATTCCATCGCCTCTTTCTCCTCCGGGTTCGGCGCGTGGTTCGGAAACATCCCGTCCGGATCTAAAAACTGAGACCCGGTACAGTCCGCCCCTAACGGTTCTAAAACTTTCGTCGCGAAAAACCCACCGCTTCCGTTCCCAGCGTCCACGACAATCTTAAACCCTTTTAACGGTTCGTTCGTCCCATCGTTAATCCCTTTGATAATTTTGTCTCTCAAAATCGAACTGTATTTGTCGATGTACGGTCTCGATTCGATCTTCGCCTCTCCGCCTTTCGCCATCTCCTTCTCCGCTTCGGCGATATATTCAGCCGCTCTTTCGCACATAAACCCAACGTCTTTCTTATCCAGCCCTCCATCTTTGGTAAAAAACTTAATCCCGTTCCTATTAAACGGTAAATGACTCGCCGTGAGCATCACGCACCCTTCGTACGCCGGCCCGAGCTCGCGGTTGCTCACCGTGGCGAAGAAACACGCCGGCGTCGTCGATAACTCGCAATCAATCGCAACGCCGCCTTTAAATTGTACGCCACGCGCGAACGCATCTTTCAACGACGGTCCGGACAATCGCGGGTCTCGGCCGATGCCAACCGTACACATTGGATTATTGGTACATTTTTCTGTCTCTCTCAACCAATCCACAAAGGCACAGCCTAAGCAAAACACCGATTCTGGCGTGATGGTAATCGGTTCGTTTTCCACGCCCGCTAACGCGACCCCTCGGACGTCGGATCCGTTTTGTAATCGCTTTAACGACTCTGGGGTGGTTTTTGGCATCTCGGAGGAAGAAGACAAAGCGGAAAAGGAGGAGGATGGCCGTCGTTTTCGTCGGTAAAATTCCGTTATAAAGTGGCGGCCGATTCGTTGATGATGATGATGTCTTCTTCGTTGTTCAAAGACGCGAAAAGGCGTCGTTTCCGTCGTCTTCTGTGGACAAAAAGCGAAGGCGGCGGCGCGCATTTACTCGATCTGAGGAGTAAGAGTAGTCGTTCTGGAGTAGGAGTAGATGTATAGGAGGAGCAGGAGTGGAGAAAAAAGTGAGGCAATTCAGAGAAAAATATCATGTGTGTTGACTCACGAGAGAAAAGAAGAAGTCAATGTACTTTTGCGTTGTTGTGCGTGAAAATGTCTTTTCGGTCTCTGATTTTACAACTCTACTCTCTTCTTCTCTCCTCTCTTCTTCTTCTTCATACTCTGTGTCTCGTTCTTCGACGATGGTTCTCACCTTTGATCTCTTTGGCGGCGTCGCTTTCTTACTATTTCTTCTCTTGGCCGGCGGCTCCAACGAGGCGGCTCGCTCTTCGTCGCTGTTGGTCCGGTCCGAGAGCTTTTTCTTAGTCGTCGTCGGTTTCTTTGAATGCTGCTGGTGCTGCTGCCTGTCGTCGTCTTCGATGATGGACTGGATCGTGAATCCGCCGTCGTCGTCGTCGTCGTTTCCGGCGGCGCGTTTTTGTTTCGGTGTTTTATTCTTGGTCGGCGAGACGAGCTTTCCCGTTCCCATAAGCTCTTCTTGCGTCGCTTCTTTTCTGTGCGGCATGATCCCGGGTTTATTCTTCCTCTGTTTGCACAACTCTTTCCAGCCTTGCACGTCTATCACCATCACGTGCGCCGCTCTTTCCTCTTTCTCCGTTTTCTCTTGTTCCTCGCTCGTATTTCTTCTCACCATCGACGGTTTGCCTTGCTCGCTTCTAATCGACACTTGTCCTTGCGAGACTAGAAACGACAACGTGAAGACGTTTTCTATAAACTGCGCGAACGATTGTCCGTTGAACACCAAGTCGACGACTGGGCATTCGTTATTAGGAAACTTGTTCAACTCTTTGACCATTTTTTGCATAATCTTTGCGGTGGTCTTCTCGTGGTCGTTCTTCGTCGATTCTAACTCCTCCGGTCTCGCCAACTCGCCGAGAGGGACTCTTTGTTGTCGTTGGGTCATTTTCCGTTCTTTAATTTCCGTGTTCATGACGCCGTTCCTGTTTTAAGTACATGTGTTTGTGTGTGTGTTTAAGTTGTTAAAAGAAGGAAAGAAGGTGAGCGTGTGCGTGAACAAACAGAAAGGCGATGAAACTACGCGCATCTCGCGCAAACGAAGAAGACAAAGAAGACACAAAGAAGAACGAGAACACACTACTCACATAAAATCCAACGTCTCCACCTCGAAGTAATATTTACTGGCAAAATCTCCCAGCTCTGCCCAATCCATGGCCCCGTGGCTGACGAATTCCGCGTCGTCTTCGGCTAACGTCTGTTCGTTTGGAACTCTCCCTCGCATGAACAAACTCGTCAATCCGTTCACCACTTGCCTGACCGTAAATCGACTTCGTCCGTTTTGGTTCAAATCTTTACTCATATCTACCCCGATGCTGGCGAGACGACTGACGTTTTTCAAATCCATCTCTTGCTCTCGCGTTCTCATGCCTCCGATGTTTGCGAGGCGGTAATTCTCGTCGACTTTCTCGGCCATCACGGCGAGTTTCCGAGAGCCGCTTTGTCGCATCTCTTCCCGGTGGAGCTCGATGTCGGTTTCCATCATTCGCAATTTCGTTCGCGCTTCCCTTCGCGAGATTTGAGTCGATTTTGCTTTAGCTGCTGATACTGGCGGATCAGCAGGAGGAGGATCTGGCAGCGATGGATCCACCATCATCGCGAGTTCGTTTTCTTCTTCTTCTTCGAGGAATAAAACGGGCGGGAGATGTAGGCGACGAGATGCGTTCAAAGCGTGTTCTCGTGTTTCTTCGTTTTGTGCGGATTTTGAAAAAGAGGAAAAAATTCAAAAAAGGCTGCTTTTTTGCCGATTGCTAACAGAGCTGCTACGTTGCTAAACATCCGCTAATAGGTATCATCATCTGTTCTCTACTTTTCTCCCTCTCTCTCTCTCTCTCTCTTCTATATATTATTTAGTACAAATGATGCGTGCAACACGCCGGGTTCGTTGAAAACAACACTTTCGTCGATCGTCGTCAAAGTCACCAAAAGCTTTCGCGACCGTATTTCTTGTGCGCGCGGACTTTTCTGGCCAACTCTTTCACGGTGGAGTAATACGCGTCGCCGATTTCCGCCGGTCGCTGGTAGGTGAATTGTTTCCAGATTTTGTCCATGTATCGACGACGCCGTTCGCGCTCTTCCTCTGGCATGTCTCTCATGGTTTCTAGAATGTCTGAGACGTCCTTTTCTGGAATTTTCAACGCGAATTCGCTGTAGTTGATTTCGGATTCGAACGGGAATTCGATGTTATCGGCGATGATAATCGGGATGCATCGAGTCATCACGGCTTGGTAGAAACGGAGCGTCCAAGGGGTCCAACCTAATGGGTTCAAGCAAAACACAGATTCCGTCATTTCGCGGACGTAACAGTCCCGGTCGCAATCTTTGATTTTGGTATCGTAGATGACGTCGGTGGCGTTTTGGAAGATTTTTTTCAGTTTCGGGCGCAAACCTTTACTGTACGCGAACCCAGCCGGGTGGTCGATGGTGCCGCGGAACATGGCTAATATTTTCCGCTTCGGAGGATTTGTCACCAACTCGTTTCGATGTTCTTCCAAATACATTCGTTTGTCGTACTCTAAACCCGGGATGACGATATCTTTCCACGTGTCAAACTGAGGTAACGTCCGATCGCCTTCCGGCGTTAAATAAATCGAGTGCGGTATTTCCTTTTGCCAATCTCGAAAAATCGTCGGTCCTCTCGCCCCGGCAAAGACGAAAATATGATCTCTCCCGTCCGTGCGATTGAAATACGGCAATTTTCCTTTCACGTGCGATAAAACTTCCAAAAAATACTCGTTCGTTTCCTCCATCGCTTGCCCTTGGTTCTCGTGTCTCAACATCTCTCTCGACCACAAGAAACACTCGCCGTATTGCGGCACGAAGAACAAATCCGCCTCCTCTGGATTCATCGTCCGGACGCCATTTTTATCGTCCCTAAAGTTTCTATGGAACCAAATTTCCGTTCCGTACTGGTCGCGTTCGCATCGTCCGTACCTCTTCGCTAACTCGCTCGTCAATTGTTTCGGCACGTCGTAGACGAACACCTTCGGAAACGAAGACGACTCTTCTTCCTCAATCACGTTCGCACGTTTCGGACAGTTCACGTTCGTCCCATCTTCGTTGCATAAATTCACCTGCTTGCTCATTTTCTTATAACTCAAACTCTTCCCGGATACAGAAGACATCCCGAACCCGCTCGAATCCTCCCCGGCGAATTCGTCCAACGACCCGGAATTTTTATCGTTCGCATCCAACGCTCGCAACAACGCGTCTCTCTCTCGCATCAACTTTATAGCTTTCAACTCCGCATCGTGCGATAAAATATCCAACTTCACCGCGTAATTCACCGCTTTCTTCGAGTCCTCGTCTTCGTACGCGCCGCCGTGTTGGTTTTGGATCTGTTTCATCAGTTTTTGCGCGTCGATTTTCCGAGCGAAATTCTCAACATCTTCCCCGAAGCCGGCGTTTCTGTTGTCGTCGTCGATGGTACTCGTGTTCGTCGTCAGCGCCAAGAGGAGCAAGAACACGGACGCGAGGAACGCTTGAAAAAACAAGTGCTTATTATTACTGTTCGTTAGGGTCGACAATGTTCTTCTCTTCTCGTCCAAGCGAGAGGAAGAGAAGAGCGGGGGTGAACCCATGTTCGTAGTGTGAGGAGTTTTTTTAAGAGTTTTTTAGCGGTTCAAAAACGCTCTCATGAAAAACGCTTGGAAACGCGATAACAGCAGTATTAATATTAATCGGTGGTTTATTCTCGTAGGATGTTGTAGTATACACGCTGTCTAAAACTAGTTTTTCTATATGTGTTGTTGTTGTCGCTACTCGCGCGCGCGTTTCTCGAGCGTTTCTTATTTAAAATCAGTCGCTGTCGTCGTCGCCGCCGTCGGAGGCGGAAACGACGTCAAAATCGAACGCGTCGTCGTCGTCGAAATCGTCTTCACCTTCGTCTTCCTCAAAATCTAAGCTTAACTGTTGCTGTTTTTCTTCTTGTTTATCTGGTTGCTTCTCCGCGGCGGCGCGCTTCGAAGGCGAAGCTTCGCCAGGGGCGTTCGGAGCAGCTTTCGTTGTGAGAAACGCCAACGGGTCGCCGGGTTTCCACCCTACCGGGGGTTTCGGCACGCCAGCCGGCCACGCAGCGCCCGGTTTCCATTGCACGAGTCTTCGTATCAGCTCTTCCTTCGGTAACTTGGCCATCTCTTCGATTTCTTTTTGTCTCTTCGTCGTCTCTTCCTCTCGCTGTCGCTTCCTTTGCAAAGCTTGCTCGTGCACCAATTTCTCCTCGTGTCTTTTCTTCATCTGCGAGACGAGAAAATGTTCCTCCTGAGGTGCCGGTGGGAGTTGTCCGCACAGTTGACTCACCCCTGGTTGATAATTCAGCGGCGCGGACGTGGTGTACGCGACGCGTCTCGCGTATTCTAACAGAGTCTCCACGTTTACTCCGGTGTCTTTGTTCGGGAATTCGATGTGTGATTTTAAGATTCGGTGGTGGCAAAAGTCGATGGCGGTTTGGATTTTCCCGGCGGTTTGACGCAATTTAAGAAGCGCTTTAGCGTTGTTAACATCATTCTCATCGCTTTTTGGTGGTGGTAGTGGTGGTGGTGGTTCCGTCGATTTCGATCGCGATCGTTTCCTCGCTTTTGTTGTTGTTGCTGCCATAGTTTTTCTAAACAGTCTCAATACTAGTGTGTTTTTCAGGTGCGTTCGTTTCTTCTACGACAGAGTTTTTTCTTCTTTTTTGCAAAAAAGTTGAACTGATTTTTGGGCTGCTTTTTCACTTTTTTTTTGTTTATTTTCCTCGAGAGTTTTTCTTCTTTTGATGTTGTTTGAGCTTTTTTCGTGAGCTCTTTTTTACGACACGTCAGAAAAAATTTTCAACTAATCAATTCCTACAATACAACAATGGCATCTTCTTTAACCTTCTCCGCGTCTGTCGGACAACAACAAAAAGTCTTCTCCGTGAAGAAGAACGCGAGCAGCAAAAAGAGAGTTTCGGTCCAAACCAAAGCCGCTTCCTTCGTGCGTTTTTGTTACGTTATGTTCTCTCTTTTTTTATGTTTATGTAATCTTTCTCATTTTTCTGATCTTTTTTACTTCTTCTTCTTATCCGCTAATCTTTTTAATCTGTCGACTCGTATCACTACAAACAGGAAGAAGCGTGCAAAGCGAACGGATGCGCGGCACTCGCAGCCGCGGTCGCCAGCGAAGGCTTAACCGCCGCTTTATCCGAAGGCAGTTTTACGGTCTTCGCGCCGAACGATGCCGCCATGGCTGCGTACAGTTTGCCAGAAGGGAAAGCGCTCGGAGATATCTTGAAATATCACTGCATCAAAGGGAAAATCATGTCCAAACACGTGACGAACTTCCCTTTAATCATGACTTTGGAAGGGAACAAAATCGCCATCGATTCCAAGACGTTTAAAACGGAAGGGAGGATTGAAGTCGGGATGCCGCCGCAAGGGACGCAAGGCTTGGCCGGGAGAGTTGATGGCGGGTTCATCGGCGCCGTGGACATCGAATTCGATAACGGGATTATTCACGTCATCGACGGCGTCGCCACGCCGAAGCCGCCTTTGATTGGCCAAAACGGCGGGTACGTTGCCGGCACCGTACCGGGATCTGGCGAAGGCCGAACTGGTTTGGACACGAAAGTGTACACGAAGTAAGTCGTGAAATACGTATGTAATAAATTCTGCTTTGTCGCGTTGATGATTGAGATATCTCTCGTACATAATAAAGAAATAAATTAAAATGGAGTTGATATTGAGATATTAGTATGTAATGTTGTTCTTGTTGTTGTAAATGTTATGTTGTGATTATTTTGAGAAGATGATTTTATTACTTATTCTAACTTGGCGTCGCCTTCTAATCCTCTGACCGCGGCCATGCGTCGCAACGATTGCAGTCCGTATTTTATTTTCAACGCGAACCAATTCAACAAAAACAAAGCAATCGTCCCGGCGATCCACTTGGAAAACTTCAACCAATCCTCCACCGTATTCAATGCCCCCAACGAGAAAAAACCAGTCACTCTCAACGCTTTTCTCGCGTTATTCTGCATCGGCGTCAAAACTTTCACGTTCTTCACCACGTTCGATTCGCCTTTCGTCACCTCTCTCGTATCGCTCGCGAAATATTGAATCGTCGCCGGTTCCACCGTATACGTCCCCGCGTCTTTCACGTTATACACGTACGTCATCTCCTTCGTCTCCCCGACGTCTAAATTCGTCATCTTTTGTTCCAAACTCTCTTCGTTCACTTGCGTCCACTTCCCTTCGTTTCGTGTCTGTGGTGCTTTGACGACGACGTTTCGAGCGTTTGCCAAACCGGCGTTGGTGGCGGTGACCGAGACGGTCACGTTTTCGCCTTGGACGAACGCGCTCGAAGAGACCGTCTGTTGTTTGAAGAATACAAAGAAGAAGATGGTTAATAAAAGAAAAAAAGAGTTATCCTCATCTCTCGTTTCCTCGACGAAGGGTTCAGAGAAGAAAGAGATTCGTCGTTTACGTCGTCGTCGTTGGCGAAATTCGATCGCGGGGAAACGACGAGCGCACGAGTGGGAGATCACAAACACCATCACAAAACCGTACCTGATGCAACAAAACGTGCGCGTTTTCCGAGGCGAACGCCGCGAGGACAGAAAAGGACGCCACGCAGACGCCAAAGAGTAACGTTTTCGTCGGCTTTGAAGAGGAGGACATGATGATGATTGATGTTTCTAAGCGCGTTTGTGTGTGTGTTTTAAATTTGTTTTTCGCGAGTGCGGAAATGAAGCAAAGGAGGAAAAATTGAAACGAAAAAGTACTGTACTCGTTAAGTCGTCCTCGCTGGTCGTCGAAAAGTAGACTACGATGATGCTAACGCTCAAATACTATATTTTATCAGAAACTTTTTCGTTTTATGTCTACGCGGACGTACCCGCCGTCGTAATTTAACCGCTCGCTCTTGGCGACTGAAGTTTCCGTCGCGCGTAAATTTTCGCACTTACGAAAGTTTTCAATCAACTGGTCCAACATTTCGCGGTTGCGCACGGCGCCGAGGAGGCGACATCGCGCGTTTGGGGATGAAGAGAGACGTTTGTTTATGACTTTTGGGAGGAGAGTAGCGTGGTGGGATTCGTAGAGGCAATCGGAGCCGAGGATGATGTCGTACGTGTCTTCTTTCTCGAGAGCGAGGAAGGCGTCGGGCGGTTCTGTCTTCTCCGTGTTGGATGCGCCGTCGGCTCGCCAATCGAGCCACCGAACTTTTGTCGTCTTCTCTGACCCGTTCCTCTCCACGGACTCTGCTAACGCCTCCAGCAAAGGCGCTTCAAAATCCGACAACACGACCTCCTTGGCGCCTAACTTGGCCGCCGCGAAACCCACTAATCCAACCCCCGCGCCGAGTTCCAGCACCGTCTTATCTTTCACGTCGATTATAACACCGTCGTCGTCGTCGTCGTCATCTTTTGGTTCTCCCTCTTTATCGTCCAACTGCTCCGCCAACAACAGCGCCGCTTTCCACAACTTGCCCCCGACGCCGTTCGATAACTTGGTTTCCAATATCGACACTTCCACTCGTCCGTTTTTCATCGCGTACGTCTTCACATTCTTCTTCCTTTTCCGATGCGTTTCTATCGCTTCCAAGCTCTGTCGCAACAATTTTCGCACGCTGCTGCTGCTCGAAGTCTCTTTTTCTATTTCTTCGTCGTCGTCGTCGATATTCGTCGTCAGAGACACTTTCGCCAGCGCCTCGCTCAATATTCTCTCCGCCTCGGCCACTTCCGCCTCCTCGCCGTACACCTCGTCCTCTTCCACGTGTTTCGTCAACTGCTCGATCGCGCTCCGAAATCTTTTATCATCATCATTCTTCGTTCTTCTTCTGTTTCTTCTCCCCTCCTCTTCCTCCTCCTTTTCCTCGTCGTCGTTACTCCTCTGTTGTTTCGTCTCTTCTTCGATGACATCTAACCACTCGCCGACTCGTTCCCCGGCGATTAGAGACGCGTACCAATCGCCCTCGTCCGCGAATTCGCCCTCAGAATCATCAGAATCATCATCGTCTTCATCGTCATCGTCAAAGTTTCTCATCTTCTCATTTAATGATGATACTGCCGCCGGTCGTGGAGAGAGAGAAAGAAAGAGAACAACGAAGAAATTGCACAAAGAGGTGGTTCTCTTTCTAACGAACTTCTTCCCAAGAGACTCCAAGACCGACTGTCCATCGCGATAAATAATTGAAGGCAAGAAAAAGAAAAAATATCTCTCTTCGCTGCGAAATGTTTTCTCTGGCAAATTTCTGCTCTTCTTTTTCGTTGTTCTTTTCTGGTGACCTTTTCTTTTCTGACTCGGGTGTTGTCTACCGATATTTGTGTTATTTTTGGTCCTCGCGTTGGGTTTGAAACGAGGCGATCCTCTCCATTATAATTCTCAATTCATAGTACTCTGTATATATACATATACATGCGTTCGGTGAATAAAGCGTAAGACAGGTCTCGGGAGCACACTAAACGCCGCGTAATTCTTTCCTCCGTCTGTCTGTCTGTCTTGAGAAGATGTCGTCTTCGAATACTAACGGTAACGGGGAAAAGATTCAGTTGAAAAGAAAAAAGTCCAAACGGCCTCCTCCACCGAAAGTGCCACCGCCGATGCAATTCCAGGAGGAAGACGCGGACTTGAATATCGCAGGTGAACGCGAAGAAGCGCTGAACCCATTCACGAGCGTGGAAAGGGTGGTCGTTTCTGATGGTTCGAAAAAGAAGAAGGAACAACAACAACGAGTGAGAGGACAGTCGGACAAAAGTGTATCGTTCGACCAAAAAGCACCATCGTTTCAAAAGAGGAACCAAGACTTGGGCGGAGAGAACGACGTCAACGACGGGTATTTGTTCGTGAGATACGTATCCATGAAACCGAAGATAACGATTTGGAAATCGCTGGGGTTCTTGTTTTTAGAGATCGGGTTGGCGATTGCGTTCATATCCGGGTACACGATGATGGGGAAAGGCGTACACGTGTATGACTTTTTGAATAAAGACGCGCACTACGACGCCGCGTGGTACATCGGGGTGAGTTGTTTCGGAGTATTTTTTCTTTTGTGGTTGCTCGACGCGGATGTTATTTTAAGGCACGAAAGGAAAAAGATGACGAAATTGAAGGAGACGCACGAGGACGACAGCAGTGACGACGAGAGCGGTGAAGGACGAGTCGGGACGCGCGTCGCCGGCGACGCGGCGGAAAAGAAGAGTAAGAACAAAAACGATGACGAAAACGAAAAGAGCGAGAAATCACTCAACTCTTCCGGTTCTGGAAAGATGTTACCGCAGGCGAGAGAGCTGAACGAGAACGATTTGCTCGATGCCAGCGAAGATGTGAAGAAGGATTATAAATTGAAATCGATGGCTTTGAACTTGGTCATTTTGATTTGTGGCGTTGGTTTGTTCTGCGCGGCATTGTTAGCGTCTGGAAGGTACGTGACCGCACCGGTGGTTATTTACGTGTTGGTGAAGATTGGTTTCACCGCGGTGTACAAGAAGAGCTTTTGCAGAGGCATTTCTACGCGTTCCTTCATGGTTGCCGCATCGAGATGCTCGTTTTTGGCCGGTGCTTTGATCATCGGCGCTTGGTTCTTTTGGGTCTTCGCCATGGAGAACAATTGGGATAAACACAAGTACACGTTTCCGAACCGTGTTTTCGAGTGCGATTCAACCGCCGCGGATGGGACCGATTCCGGTTGCGTCAGCGTGTACATGATGTGGATGTTACCCGGGGCGACTGGGTTCCTCGAGTTTCTCTTCGGCGCGACGGCGAATTTTCTCTCCCGACCAGGTGGTGCAGTAAGAATGATTGCGGTTTTAATGATGATTTTTGGTCTGGGTACATACATTCAAGTGTCCATTTCTGGTGTGGAAATGGGCATCGCGGACGATATCATCCAGTTTGTCGTGCTGTTCGTCGGGATGTTTCTCATGCTCCTGTTCGCCGCTGCCGGGAGAAAGAAGATTTCCAAAATTATCAAAGACACCGGCGTGGAGACGAAAGTGGCCGCGGCAACGAACCATCCAATCATGAAAGGTTTCTTGTTATGCGCGATTGGCCCGGCGCTACCGGCCGCGTTGTTAATCTCCGCCGTTTCATCCGCCTGCAGGCGGATCGGTCTCACGTTTCGACCGAAAGTATTGGACCAGCAAATTCCGGAAAACGAAAAAGATGGTCTCATCACGCACGAATGCCGCGCGGTTTTGAAGTGGCTTTTCGATTCGCCAACAACGACTATCGTCTACGCCACCTGGATTGCGCTTGCCTACTTCATAATCTCGATCGGCGTAGGTAAAGGCGCGGTGATTTTCCTGGCGTGGTTGGTTTCCTATTTGAAAGCGCAAGAAGTTTGGATGGTGTTTCTTGTGTTCTTTGGCATTGGCGTCTTTATGTTCTTGCTCCCGCCGATCCCAGGTCCCCCAGTGTATTTGACCGGTGGTATCGTCATCGTCGGTGCTTTGGAAGAGTCCATGGGCTTCTGGCCGGGTGTTATGATTTGCGGCGCCATGTGTTGGTTCGTCAAACTGTTTTCGTGCATGTTGCAACAGAAAGCCATCGGCGAGCCTCTCGGTAACCGCGTCGCGGTTAGAGCCATGTGTGCGGTCAATACCCCTCAAATGCGCGCGATCAAAGTCATCTTGTTACAGAAAGGTTTACCTATTGATAAACTCGCGGTGTTGTGCGGCGGCCCGGATTGGCCAACCTCGGTCTTGTGCGGCATCATCCGAGTCCCGTTACACGAAGCAATGTTAGGTACTGCCCCGGTGATTGTTTTATACTTGATGTACGTCGTCGTTTCTGGCGCTGTTCAGTTGAAAATCGGCGGGTGCGAAGCAGCGACGACGGTTTCCACCATACTCGCCGAAGACGACACTTCGAAAAACTACTGGCAACTCTTGAACGCCGTCATGCTCGCGCTCTCCGCCGTGAGCATGGGCGTCACCATGTTCATGTTCGCCTATTTCATGGATAAAGCTTTAATTAGTCGAAAAGATGAAATCGACGCCGTCCCAATCGACGTCGAAGTCGAAGAGTACGAGAAAACGCAAGAGGAATTGAAAGTAGCGTACAAAAAAGTCTCCGAGTGGGAGGTATTGCCGAAAGGCCAACGCGCGTTGTTATGTCTCGCGTGTATATTTTCCGTCGGTAGCGCCCAAGTAGCGACCGTTTTATCCACGGAATGCTTTAAAGAGTTTGGCGTGGCGTGCGAAGTAGCCGTGATGGATGTCGTCACTTTGTTTGGTTGGATCGTTTTGGGTGTGCACGCGGTTGGTTTTACTTTGATGATCGCGTATGGGAAGGTTCAAAAGAGAGCGGCGACGCGGTACCTCGAGAGCGGGTTGAGTAAAGAGAGCGCTTAGACGAATAAGGCTAGAAGGTGCCCACCTTGCCGATGATAGTATATATTTTATGATTTGAAAGTGAGAGAGAGAGAGAGAGAGAGAGAGAGAAGAGAAAAGAGAATGCTTTGTATTTAAAAGAGAGAGAAACTACTACTACGTGTACTCCGTTTGAGATTTTCATATTTACAAATTCAGTTTGAAACACCATCCCCTGAAAAATTTCTGAGTGCGTCACACGAAACACTTCACTTAAAAAGAGCAACAAAAGAAATCGGACCCCATGTCCCTCCCCTCCTCCACAGTTTCCTCTCTTCTCCAAATCCTCTCCCAACCCGCGCTCATCTT
>Ga0233451_10001893_pt1 | contig 19719 bp, 18 predicted proteins | sample 011ome_29_FD_183052 | JGI IMG/M metagenome (GOLD analysis project Ga0233451, IMG submission 183052) | Coastal salt marsh microbial communities from the Groves Creek Marsh, Skidaway Island, Georgia - 011504CT (spades assembly) | ecosystem: Environmental > Aquatic > Marine > Intertidal zone >... | reverse complement strand
GAATCCTCATAATGATGAAGAACAAGCGACGTTGAGTCCATACGACCCCCTTGGGCAAATTTTTGGAAAATGGGGTTGCCTTGCGGTCGGCTTAACCCACCCTTAAGTGCAAACCAACATACATGAGATGAGCGATTACGACACCCAACGTTAAGCGGAACCGCAGCCGACCATACCACAGCGCCATATCACCGAGCCGATGCTCGTACCAAAGCAAACAAAGAAACCCCAGCATCAAAAGCACAGCGGCGACCATGGCCTGCGCGGTAAGCACAGCGGCTACCGCGTAAAGGACAATTCCATTGCTGACGATTCGCCGCAAAATCTGCTCTTTTCCGGCAGCGTGCCCAGCTTGGCCCCAAAGCGCGCCGGAGAGAAAGCACAAAATGGCGAGGGAATAAACAATGAAGGCTTGCACCGAAAGGGACTGCGGATAATCAGTGAAGACCGCAAATCCCAGTACAGCGCCGTAAAAAGGGATGAGCCCGGCATAACCCAGGCGCTCGGTAACTAGCTGGTCTCGCAAGGGTCGGGTAACTCCGGATGTCGGACGATGGTGAGAAGGATCTCTCCCACCGAAACACCCCACTTTTTCATTTTCGATTCGTTGATGACCACGTCATCAGATACCCGATACATGCGGTCATCAATCCTAACAACGAACGGCCCGCTATCCAGCTCCAACTGCAAAAGATAATCAAGAAACATGACATTACCGCGCCACGCGGCGTTGCCCTCTCCCACCACATCACCGGCGGTAGCGACATAGCCGCCATCCGGATTGGGGGTCAAGGTCCATATCCTTGTTTGCCGCTCACCATCGTCAAACACAAATTGCTCATCAAGGGTGCCAACACCACCCTCCCAGCAGGCTTTAATGTCGGCATTAAAATGACGAATGGCTCTCCCTCGAAAATCTTTCACGACACCATGTGCCGTTAGTTGTCCTGAGAAAAAGTCCGTCGGTGAGAATTGAGGGGCTTTATCGGCGTAGTCGTCAACCGCTACTGAGCTGCACCCTGCCAGGGCGCCGAGAAGAAGCAGGCAAACGCCTAAGACACGGAGGCATAAAAAACCCCGGCCCGAGGGGCCGGGGAAGAAAAACCATCTGGGGGAAGATGGCTTGAAACAAAGAGAAAACACGCCGAGGGTCACCCGCAGGCTGTTTTGATGTGGGAAAATACGCCCCGAGCTATGGCTCGGATCACTAGCGGACTGGACACACCCTCGTCTCAGGCGGTAAGTACAGGCACGCGAGCATGGAACGCGCCATCCTGAAAGGACAAAGCATGACTACCCGGCTACTAAAGCGCGTTCTTTAAAGTTATTTCTAGCTTGATATCGCGCTTACTTATTTTAGGTCTCAGACATATTCTGAATAAGTTTTCGACAGGCATTCGAATCTCTGGCTGAATAGGAATGTGCGGTCAGAATCTGTTCTCGGGCGCCCGACACTCTCAAAACGCGGTCCTTTGACGCGGAATAACGGCGGAAACGGCGCGCCTCGACCAAGACCTAGAGCTGACATTCCTCTCAGCGGGCCCCACTCAATTCACACTTTTTCCCGTATTTTCGCCCCAGCAAACGCGCGAGTCGCGCCGGCTGGGCATCACCTTATGTTGGAGAAATCCGTATGAAAAGATCCAAGCGTGATATGTCAAAAAGGGCCTTTGAAAAAGGCTATCAGACCGGTTTGGCCGGCCGCTCCAGTGAAATTTGCCCCCATACTGAGGGGCCACAACGAATGAGCTGGCTGCAGGGATGGCGAGAAGGTAGAACAGATCAGTGGGACGGCTTAAACGGAGTCACCGGATGTCATAAATTGTCGGGATTCTGACCTTTTCCATCCCTCTGGATGGAGGCTAAACCCTAGGAAATCGAACCTTTTGGGGTTGTTTTTGTCATAGAAGCCACCATAGTGTGCATGACCGTGTAAAAGAGACTTTTCTGTGACCACAACCCCACTGATGCAACTCGAGCAATGGCTCGACAGCCAGATTATTGGCCAACAAGACCTCATCCATAAATTGCTTATCGCGCTCCTCGCCGACGGTCACCTGCTGGTAGAAGGCGCCCCCGGCCTCGCCAAGACCCGTGCTATCAAGCAGATGTCTGAGGGGATAGAAGGCAGCTTTCATCGCATACAGTTCACCCCTGATTTACTGCCGGGCGATGTCACGGGCACCGATATATTCAGGCCCCAACAAGGTGTTTTCGAGTTTCAGCAAGGGCCAATTTTCAACAATTTGATTCTGGCGGACGAAATTAACCGTGCACCGGCCAAAGTACAGTCGGCCTTGCTCGAGGCCATGGCCGAACGACAGGTAAGCATCGGTACGCGAACCTACCCGCTGCCGTCGCTGTTTCTCGTGATGGCAACCCAGAATCCGATCGAGCAGGAGGGAACCTATCCCCTGCCCGAAGCTCAGCTTGATCGATTTCTGATGCAGGTCAATGTCACTTACCCTGACGCCGAAGCCGAGACTCAGATTTTGCGGCTGGCCAGAAATGAAGCCAGCGGTGTGGCGCCTCCTGCGCCAGCACCGATAAGCGAAGCAGCGATTCAGGCCGCCCGTGCTGAGGTGCTTGGCCTGCACATGGCCCCTGCGGTTGAAGAATATATTGTTCAGCTGATTATGGCGACAAGACGGCCAGAAAAGTATGACGCGGAAGTCGCTCAGTGGCTAGATTTTGGCGCCAGCCCCCGAGCCACAATCGCACTTGATCGCTGCGCTCGGGCGCACGCATTTCTGCAGGGGCGCGATTATGTCAGCCCCGATGACGTCCAGGCTGTCGCCAACGACTGCCTCAAACACCGACTGATTATTTCGTTTGAAGCAGAGGCTGCCGGGATCACAAGTGTCCGGGTTATTGAGCGTCTGCTGAGTATTGTGCCCGTCGGTTGACCACCGTGAAACCAGAAGCCCTACTGCCCAAAGGCGCCACCAGTGATGTCGCCGACCTCATCGGTACGCGATTTTCAGCGCGTTATCTCGATGTGACAAGAGCTAGCCGAGCCCTCGCCCATCTTGCGGGAGCGAAGCGATCCCGGCGGCGTGGCAGGGGGGTAGAATTCGATGAGGTCAGGCAATACACCGCAGGAGATGATGTCCGGTCGATCGACTGGCGTGTTACCGCGCGCTCGGGGTCGGCCCATACAAAACTCTTTCACGAGGAACGAGAACGCCCCGTCTTAGTCGCAGTCGATCTTCGACGCTCGATGCAGTTTGGTTCGAGAAACTGCTTCAAGTCAGTCTTGGCAGCCCACACTGCCAGCCTTCTCCTCTGGTCCGCTCTCGACAGGGGTGAGCGAGTTGGCGGTATGGTGGTCAGAGGTTCACAGGTAAGCGATTACCGACCGGCTAGATCACGACACACCGTGCTATCACTGATTGGCGAGATGACCACCCCGCACAGGGCAGGCGAGCAGGAAATTGAGACCCCAATGGCCGAACAACTGCGCCAGCTCCGTCGGATTGCGAGACCCGGCAGCGCCCTCTTTATCATTAGTGACTTTCACGAAGGATTGGACGAAAGCGCGCTCGAGCCCCTGCGACAGCTCGCCAAGCATGTCCAGATCACTGCGATCGCAGTCCATGACCCGCTGGAACAGGAACTGCCCCTAGCCGGTCGCTATGTTGTCGCCGATGACCTCGGGAGAAGCGCGTTGAACACCCACAGTAGTAGCCTTCGCTCCCACTATCGGGCCGTCTATGAGCAACAAATTGCCGACCTGACATCGGCATTGCAGGGCTTGCGAATCCCATTGATTCGAATGCGCACCGATGAACCTCCATTGCCCACCCTGCAGCGCTATTTTCCGGCGCGCCAAACAGGGCGCTGAGAAGTCGGTTATGGATCCTCAATCGCTGCTTAATCAGCTAGAACCCCTTCGCACTCCACCGCCCATCGGCTGGTGGCCACCCGCTCCAGGCTGGTGGCTTGTTGCTTTCCTGCTGCTCGCTGTCCTCCTCTTGCTGGCACGCTGGATGTGGTCGCGGTGGCGGGCAGGGACATATCGACGTGATGCGAGCAAACAGCTAAACCAATGGAGTCGCCAGCCCGAAGCAGTAACCCTCGAACAGATAAACCGGCTACTGAAGGCTACTGCGCTTAACGCGTGGCCCTCTGACGTTGTTGCATCGCTCAGCGAGGCAAGCTGGGTTGAGTTTCTTGAAGCGAGCACCGGTGCTAAAAGACGCACTGACTTCGCGATCCTCCGAGAACTGTACAAAACACCGTCAATGCCCGCGCCGAACTCGCTCATCGATAGCGCCCGCGACTGGATACACTTTCACCGAGTTAAGCCGCTCGATCAATCATCCATCCCGACGCAGGACGCCGCGGGAGGTAGCAGAGGTGCTTGAGATCGCCTATCCATGGCTCGGTTTGTTGCTGCCGTTACCGCTAGTCGTGTGGCTTCTTCCCGGCGTGACAAGCCGAAATGAGTCGGCGATCCGAGCTCCCTTCGCCGCCCGCTGGCGCAGCCTGTCATCGCAACAACGAGGCTCGGCTTTTTCTGAAACCCGGCTCCGGGCACTCTTACTGATGCTGATTTGGTGCTGCCTACTTGTCGCAGCAATGCGACCCCAATGGATTGGGGATCCCATAGAGCTGCCCAACTCCGGGCGAGATTTAATGCTGGCCATCGACTTGTCGGGAAGTATGCAGATCGAAGACATGCAGGTCGGCAACTCGCTGGTATCAAGGATCACCGCGGTTAAAGCGATCGCTGCAGATTTTGCCTCTCGACGCACCGGTGACCGCGTAGGTCTGATTCTATTCGGTACACGGGCCTATGTGCAGGCACCTCTGACCTTCGACACTAAAACGGTTCGTCAGTTTATCGAAGAGTCCCAGTTGGGATTTGCAGGCGAGGACACGGCAATTGGTGACGCACTGGGCCTGGCCATCAAACGCCTGCGCGAGCGCCCTGCTGAATCGCGGGTGTTGATTCTTCTGACAGATGGCCAGGATACGGCAAGCACGGTCGATCCCATGGAAGCGGCATCGCTGGCCTCTGAGATGGGCGTAAAGATTTATACGATTGGAATCAGTCGACGACTGGGCACGGGTCGCAACAACTCCGGAGAAGTGGACGAAGCGCTGATGACCGCCATTGCCACGTCTACGGGCGGACGCTACTTTCGGGCTCGAACACCCGCTGAACTCCAGGAGGTCTACGACGTCCTGGATCAACTTGAACCCGTCGAACAGGCGACTTCGACCTTCCGACCCGTCCAGGCATTAAGTTGGCCTCCCCTCCTCGCGGCTTTCAGCCTTTCGTTATTGTTGCTACTCGCTCGCGCCGACGTGGCTGTTCGGTCCGCGAAATCCGTCTCAACCTCTGGAATCACACCCCATGCCTGAGATGGCGGCCACGTTATTACGGCCCGAGGCTCTGTGGCTGGCTTTGCTGATTATCCCAGCTGTCTGGCTAGCGATAAAAGCCTCTGGCGCTCGCGGTGATTGGTCGAAAGTGATTGACCCTGAACTACTCAGTCATCTTCTCCAAGACAGTGCGGCGCGAGAAACCCGCCGTGCTCACTGGTTAGTGCCTCTTGGCTTGGTGTTGGCGATCCTTGGAATCGCCGGACCGAGCTTCAGCAAAATCGATGTCCCGGTGTTTCAACGTGCAGATGCCTTAGTCATCGTGCTGGACCTAAGCGCCTCGATGAGTGCCGCTGACATCCAACCCAGCCGAGTTCAGCGGGCGCGACAAAAGATTCTCGATATCCTTAGCCAGCGCAACGAAGGCGTCACCGGCCTGGTCGTCTATGCCGGCGATGCTCATGTTGTCGCCCCGCTTACCGACGACCGCCGTACAATTGAGAATCTCCTCCCTGCTTTGGATCCGGCGATCATGCCATTACCCGGCTCCAATCCCACCGCCGCCCTAGAGGCCGCTATTGATTTACTGGCAGCGGCGGGCGTAGCCAACGGCCAGCTGTTGCTACTGACTGACGGTATGCCAAAGTTTGAAGCGGATGACATTGCCGGCAAGTTACAAGACAACAATGCCAGTATAGCCATACTCGCCATTGGCACCGCTGCGGGGGCGCCTATTCCGAGAACCGATGGTGGCTTTTTGCGATCCGACAGCGGCGAAATCGTCATCCCTAATCTAGATAGCGACGGGTTGATGTCTATTGCCAATCAGCTCAGTGGCCGCTACGCCGAAGTCAGTCTGGACAATACCGATCTAGACCAACTGCTCGTCAACCCGCTACTCGATGATTCGGGAGACCTTCAGCTCGATCGGAAAACTGATACCTGGCTTGATCAAGGCAACTGGATTGCCTTGTTGCTGGCGGCATGTCTTTTACCCCTGTTTCGTCGCGGGGCACTGGCGGTGGTATTTGCAGCACCTCTTTTCTGGAGCCACCCTGCCCATGCTCAATGGACCGATGAACTATGGCGCACCCCAGATCAGCGAGGTGCCCAAGCGTTAGAGGCGGGGAATAGCGAACAGGCAGCCAAGCTCTTTCAGGCGCCCAGCTGGCGCGGAGTGGCTCAATATCAGGCCGGACAGTGGGTCGAGTCGGCAACGACCTTCGACGGCCTAGACACGGCGGACGGCTGGTACAACAAAGGGAACGCCTTGGCAAAAGCGGGGGCGTACCAAGATGCCCTGAACGCCTATGATCGCTCTCTAGCGATGCAACCAGATCAACAGGATGCCGTGACGAATCGAGATATCGTGCGCCAACTCCTCGAGCAGCAGGAAGACGCATCGCAGGATCAAAACGATCAAAATAACCAAGGTGAGGAAGGCGATCAAAATCAGCCCTCTGACGATCAGTCGGGGAATGGTAATGAGCAGGAGAATAGCGATAGCCAGCAGCAATCCCAAAATCAATCAGACTCCGAAAACTCTCCCAGCCAGCAAAATTCGTCTGACTCCCCTTCCGAGGGCAGCGAGGCACAAAGGGATACCAATCAGCAAAACGAGTCTGCGCAGGAGAGCGCTGAGGACTTGAGCGAGGAAATGCGCGAGCGGCTTCAGGCACAAACCCAGGAACAGATGGGCAAGTTTGATGAGGGCTTGGAGAAGCAGCAGGCACTCGAGCAGTGGATGCGTCGAGTGCCGGATGATCCCGGTGGGTTACTGCAACGAAAATTCAGGTATGAAACGATTCAGCGAATGAGACGCGGCGAGGATCCGGACAATGACGTACGGTGGTAAAACCTTACAACCCATTCTGCTGGTATTGGGGCTATTTTTGCTACCATTCAACGCCTGGTCAGCGATTACCACTGAAGTCGATCGCACCGAGGTCGCGCTGGGCGAAACCCTTCGACTCACCATCCGCAGTGATGCGGGAGAGCAGCCAAACGATCTTGACTTATCGGGCATCGAGCGAGACTTCGAGATTCTCCAGCGGTCAAGCTCAACCAGTGCCCGTTTAGTCGGTGGACAGCAAAGCGTCACTCGAACCCTTGAGCTAGATCTCGCACCCCGTCGCGATGGTGTAATGACTATCCCCCCTTTGGTCACAGGGGGCAAACGAACCACACCTATTGCCATCAAAGTCTCACCAGAACCCATTGTGGCTCCAGGCGACGAGTTGGTGTTGTTCGACAGCGCCGTCGACAAGACTGACGTTTATGTCCAGGCGCAGCTTATTTTGACTGTAACGCTACAGCAAGCCATCAATCTCGATAACCGCACCATCACAGAGTTAGACATTCCCGACATCTATGTGGAACCTTTAGAGCAGAAGAGTTTTCAGCGCCGCATCGCGGGAAGGCTCTGGCAGGTAACCGAGCTTCGCTACGCGCTATTTCCACAAAAATCTGGGGTCTTTGAAATTCCCGCTCTGGCATTCTCAGGCCGGGAGCTCCTGCCCGGCCGCTCCTTACTGGGCGCTCGACTGGGAAGACGTATCGCCTTGGATTCGCGGCCAATTACGATCGACGTCAAACCGGTCCCCGCCAGCTTCCCCGGTGAGGTGTGGCTTCCCGCCAGCCGCCTTACCTTAACCAGTCAATGGAGTGCAGCACCCAATGCCCTTGTTACGGGAGATTCAACGACGCGCACCTTGGAGCTCACCGCCGAAGGCTTACAGGGCAGCCAGCTACCGCCCCTCACCAGCCTCGGCGGATCGAGCAGCTTGGATGGACTGCGCTTTTATCCCGACAAGGAAACGATCGATCAGCGAGAGGTGCCAGCGGGTCTCGAAGGGTATCGACTGCAAAGCGAGGCCTTGGTCGCGATCCGAACCGGCAATTGGGAATTACCGCCTCTCTCCATCCCCTGGTGGAATACCGAGACAGACACCTTGGAGTTTGCGCGCTTACCCGAGGAGACAATCGCTGTTTCTGGAGCTCCTACATTCTCAAATGGCGCAGCTGATCTGGTCGACACGCAATTAGATAGTGGCATCAACAACCCCGAGAGGGTTTCGCGCTTCTGGCGTGGTGCCACCGCACTGGGTTGGCTGCTTGCGGCCGTATTTGCTGGACTGTGGCTCAGGCTGAGACGGCGCCTAAACACCCAAGACCAAAGATCAAGAAAAGAAAAAGCGGATGGCAGCAAGGCGCTCGTACAGCTGCGGCTCGCCTGCTCCTCACACGATCCTGAGGCGGCCCGGCAAGCGGTACTGAACTGGTTTCAAGATCAATGGGAGGACACTGGGCCCGTTAGCCTAAGCGACGTCAGTAACCACGTAGAGCCAGCACTTGCTGAAGAACTAAGGCGCCTCGACGCGGCACTCTATCGGCGAGAAGCGGCCGACTGGACGGGAGATCGACTGTTCGGGCTCGTCAAAAAAGAAAATAGCCGGTCAGCAAAAGGCAAAGTCGAGGCGCCCGCGCTGTCGCTTTACCCCGCTGTTTAAACGGGAATGATCTCGGCGGAAAACAAGTAGCCCGCACCGCGGACGGTGCGCACGAGAGGCCGTCCGTCCGAAGTAGTAAGTTTCTTTCGAATCCGACTGACAAGATTATCAACGTTGCGATCAGACCCCTGCCAGCCCTCGGCGTGAGCAGACTTTAATAAAACCTCACGCGACAAGACCTCCCTAGGCTGGGTAACAAGGGCTTTCAGAATGGCAAATTCCAGCGTTGTAAGCGGGACCTCTTTTCCTTCTGGGTTGAGTAACAACATGCCACTCAGATCAAGTATGTAGTCAGCAAAGCCTAGTCGCCCAGTGCCGGCTGATGCCTGCGAGAGCCTTTCCCCGTAGCGTACCCCGCCAGTCCGATAGATCAGCTGACGTATGCGAGCAACAAGTTCTCGAGGGCTGCACGGCTTAATCAGATAATCATCGGCTCCCATTTCGATACACGCGACGCGCTCAATTTCGTCAGTGTGGCCAGAGATTACGATGATTCCAATGTCACTTTTTGATCGTATTTGCCGAATAATATCGGCACCAGAGCCGTCGGGAAGTGCCAGATCAACCACCACCACTTGAGGTCTGACGTCTTCTACAGCCAGCCAAAAATCAGCTACGGTCAACACGTGGTGGGGCTCAAATCCCCACTGCTCAAAAGCTTCCGAGAGCTCATCACCCGTCGCGGCGTCATCTTCGACTATTAATACTGTGATCACACTGGCATCTCTAAATTAATATCCTGCCAAAGAGAGGGATACCTCTCCCACGCAACTAGCTTTATACTATACGTCGATTACCCCAGAGTTCACATCCCTCGAAGCCGTCACTAAATGAAAATTTTACTTGCTGAAGATGAAGCACAAGTCAGAAATGAGCTAACAGAGCTCTTGTCGGAGAGGGGACACGAAATGTCATCCGCCGCCGACGGCATTGAGGCCTTTGAAAAGTTCCGTGATGATGGCGCGATCGAGTTGCTGCTTCTAGATATTCGCATGCCACGCTGTACTGGCCTGCAAACACTCGACGCCATCAATAAATTAAACGTCGAGCAAGACCGGATTTATGAAACGATCTTCATCACTGGAAACAATGATAGCGACGCCATCATTTCGGCGCTGAAGCTGGGTGCCTTTTCCTTTCTCTTTAAACCTTTGGTGGTTGAGGATTTACTTCGAGAAGTCGGGGAAGCCACGGATCGCGTTAACCAACGACGCTATCGGCGCTTCCAGCAAGCCACGCTTGAGGCGCAGGTAGAGTCAAAGTCCCTCCAAATTTCACGCATGACCGATCAAATCAAAGGCGGCATGGGAGGGGCGTTTAGTTTGGCTGCGATGGCGGCAGAGCGCTATGCCCCGGGTATTGATATGCACATTCACCGCATCGCCGAGATGTCTGCAGCGCTCGCAAAACGTATGGGTCTTGCGCAAGATCATGTGCAGCAGCTTAGACTCGCCAGCATGCTGCATGATATCGGCAAGCTCGACACAAACGCGGAACTTTACAATGCTGAGCGAAAACTCACCGAGGAGGAGTATGAAATCACCAAAACCCACACCTCCGCCGGCGACACCATCCTATCAAGCTATGAAGACCCAATTTTTACAATGGCGCGAGCAATCGCAGCTCAGCACCATGAAAACCATGATGGCTCAGGCTATCCGCTTGGACTCGCGGGCGGTGACATTGCCATAGAAGCCGCCATTGTCCATGTCGCAGATGTCTACGATAACCTCCGCGCGCCCAGGCCATACAGAGAAGAACTACCGCACTACATTGCGGTCGATATCCTCATTAACGGGGACGAGAAATCAACCCCTGATCACTTCAACCCCGAAGTACTGCAGGCTCTTCTCGCGCAGCATCGGGAAATTGAAGCCATTTACGAACGCTACAAGCCCGCTGAGGTGCGCTCACGCTAATCGGCTTCCGACAACGAGCGCTCTACCACTTCGAACACATCCCGAGACAGGTTATCCACCGCGGCGATACGCTCAAGCTGTTCCCGCATGCTTGCCTGCGCCCCCTCATATCGACGAAAACGCGTTAGCGGCATACACAGGCGCGCTGCTATCTGTGGGTTATCTGCCTGCAGCTTTACCACCGCATCCGCCAACAACCGATAACCCGCGCCGTCTGCCCGATGAAAGCCGACTGGATTAGCGCTCGCGAATGCACCGATAAGCGCTCTGACCTTGTTTGGGTTGCGCCAATCGAATGCCTCGTGCTCAACAAGGCTCGCAACATCCTCCACTGAATCCGTTGATAAGCGCGTCGCCTGTAAACTAAACCACTGATTAACAACCAGTGCTTCGTGATGCCATGTGGCAAAAAACTCACCGAGCGCCGTCCTGCGACTATCATCGTCGTCTGACTTACATATCGCTCGAAGCGCCGCGAGTCTGTCCGTCACATTATCAGCCGAATGCAGCAGCGCAAGGGCACAACCCAGTGGCGGATGGTCGGTAGACATCAGATAATCCAGGGCAAGATGGCGAAGCGCGCGCTGGCCGATCTGTTCCCCCCGCGCTGCATAGGCTCCCTGCCGCTGTTCTGAATCAAACAGCTGCCGCCACTCATCCTCAAACGCCCCTGCAAGGACCTTTTTGACCGCTTCCCTAGCTGCGTGCAACTTCAGGGCATTAACAGGCCCTGACTGCGCAAATTGATCCGTTAAGTACTCCTCCGATGGCAGGCTTAGCAGCATCGATTTCATTGCCAAATCCACTGGACTCGCCAGTACGCCATGGAATGCTAATAGGAATCCCTCTGGAACCTGCTGCCCGTGCATGGCGCCACGGATAACTTCGGTAGCAAAGTGCTGCATCGCATCCCAGCGCACAAAATCATCCTCGTCATGCGCAATTAGGGTTTGTAAAGACGCCTCATCGTGCTCAGTTATCACACGGACCGGCGCAGAAAACCCGCGGAGAAAGGACAGTACGGGCTTCTCGGGAACGCCATCGATTACAAACCGCTGAACTTGATCGTTAAGCTCGAGCAATCGCGTAGTACTGCCGTCTGAAAACGCCCAAGGCTTACTGGCGACCAGCAACCCCACGGCCACCGGTATATGAAGTGGTAGCGCGTCTGGCCCGGCCTTAGGGTTTCTCTGAGCGATGATCAACTCAAGCTGCTGGGTGTCGGGACAGTAACTCTGACTCACCTGCAGCTCGGGTGTGCCCGGTTGTTGATACCAGCGTCGAAACTGCGATAAATCGCGACCGGAAGTAGCCTCCATGGCATCAACAAAATCATCGCAGGTCACGGCCTGACCGTCGAAGGCGCGGAAATAGTGCTTGGCACCTGCGATAAAAGAATCGTGGCCCAACAGGGTGTGCAGCATCCGAATAACTTCTGAGCCTTTTTCGTACACCGTCAGAGTATAAAAGTTAGAAATTTCAATGAAACTGTCCGGTCGTATCGGATGCGCTAGCGGCCCCGCGTCCTCAGCAAACTGATGTGTTCTCAGAAAAGCAACATCCTCAACCCGTTTCACGCCACGAGAGTTCATATCCGCGGAAAATTCCGCGTCGCGAAACACAGTGAACCCTTCCTTCAGAGTTAGCTGAAACCAATCGCGGCAAGTCACCCGATTGCCCGAGTAGTTATGGAAATATTCGTGCGCGACTATTCCTTCAATGCGCTGGTAACTGGCGTCGGTTGTAATATCCGGCGCCGCTAGCACACAGGAGGTGTTAAAAATATTGAGGCTCTTGTTTTCCATCGCCCCCATATTGAAATCGTCGACCGCAACGATGTTAAACAGGTCGAGGTCGTACTCGAGCCCATACACGCGTTCATCCCACGCCATGGAATGTTTTAAGGAGGTCATGGCGTGATCACAGTAGGCGACATCCTTGGCTTCTACATAAATCTTCAAGGCTACTTCGCGCGACGATCGCGTCAAGAAAGTATCTTCGACGCACACAAGGTCGCCCGCTACCAGTGCAAAAAGGTGTGCGGACTTTGGCCAAGGGTCATGCCAAGTAGCTCTGTGCCGCCCGCCATCGACCTCCTCAGTGGCCACTAGATTACCGTTGCTGAGTAACACCGGGCAGCTAGCTTTATCCGCCTCAATTGTGACCGTAAAGACTGACAGGACGTCAGGCCGATCGGGATAAAAAGTAATTTTTCGAAAGCCCTCAGCCTCACACTGAGTGCAGTAGATTGTCCGGGACTTGTACAGGCCCTCCAGCGATGAATTTTGCTCGGGGCATATGCTCACGCTGCTCCGAAATACAAACGCCGAGGGAACCTGCTCAATGATGAGCATCTTGCCGTCATAGGTGAATTCTTTGTTTGGGACTTCGACACCGTCAATGGCGATAGACAGCAGGCCTAGATCTTCGCCATTAAGAACCAATGGCGTGGGTTCACTATCGCGGCGATTCATGGTGAGTTCGGTATCTACAATGGTCTCGCCATCGCGAATATCGACGACCATAGCGACCTTAGAAACCTCGTAAGAAGGAGACTGGTAATCCTGTCGAAAAATTGTTTTTGGCGCGCCATCCCGCATTGTCAATCCACCTTAAACTGTAACCGGTAACCGCCGTATTTTCGGATATTGATCACCCCGGTATCGAGCATCAGATACTGCCCTTTGATACCCATAAGCGTGCCCTCGACGACCGGGGTCTTGTCGAGATTGTGGGCCTTCACTTTTGTCGGCCACTCAAGCACTGGGTAAGCTATGGTGACCTCTGCCGCATCAGCATCGGCCTCTGTTAGCCACTGGATACTGTTTACGCCATGGGTAGCCTGGAGCGCTTCAATCGCGGGCTGGCAAAGATCATACAGCTCCCGCTGTTTTGCCTTGAGATCCAGGGCATCACCGTCACCTTTGAGCATCGTCTGCCAGGCGGTTTTATCGCCAACGTGCTCTCCCAAAATCACCTCAAGTAACCCCGACTGATATCTCGTTGACACCCGTGCAACCGGTCGTGCCTGGGTCGCCCCCTGATCCATCCAGCGCGTCGGCACCTGAGAGCCTCGGGTGATACCTACCTTTACATTAGAGGTGTTTGCTAAATAAACCACGTGCTCAATATTACAGTGGCTATCGCCCCAATCCGGCTCGCGACAGGTTCCCGCATCAAAGTGACATTTCTCTGGCTTCACGATACAGCTATCGCACTGGGCCAGCCGCTGAAAGCACGGGTAGCAGTAGCCTTGGTTGAAACTTTTCTTGCTCAGCCGATTACAGTGCACGCAGTTGATGGCACCCAAGAATTCGATCCGGAGGGATTTACCTAGGCAGTCGTTGAGCGCGGCACTGTCATCTTCGGTGACCCATTCATAACGGACCACAGAGTCGAGATAATTCCTCATCTTTCTGACATTTCCCGCAAGATTAACCAAGCTCAAGACTCCTTCTGCCAAGAAATAGGTTGCGGCTCGTCACACACTTCCCCCGATTTTTTGCCCTTATCAATAAAACCCACACGATCCTCTGGCGCCAAGTGAAGTTCACCCCAGGCGATGACCGCCTGCATCGTGTGTGCCCGTTGCTCAGGCGAGACCGCCCGCCCGTCGGGCCAGCGCCCTGTTGCCAGCGCGCTCAGCATGGCGTCATAAACTTCTCGACTCATGCCACGCAGGGTTTCCAGATAACAATCCGGTGACTCGCTCGTCATGATCAGCCTCCAGCTCTCCGTCCCAATCGATGGAGCAGGCCAAAGATCGCTCCGAGGACCAGACCAATAATCAATCCGCCCATATGCGCACCATTGGCGATAGAACCCGCGCCCAGCAGCTCCAAAGCTCCAACCATCCCCAGACCGAGCCACACCAGCAGGAAACCGAAAATAGCGGGTGGCAACGGTTCGAGCCACAACGGGGACATTTTATTTGCACTCCAAATGAAGCCCAAAAAGCCATAGACGACCCCAGACATGCCGCCAAAAATTGATGGGCCTGACACCAAATATTGCGCGACGTTGGAAAAGATCCCGGCCACCAGATACAGCCCCAGCACATTAACCGACCCGAGCGTAGTCTCGATCCTGCGACCAAACTCCCATATCCAGAGGCTGTTAAACACCACATGCATCCAGCCAAAGTGCAATAGCGTGGGTGTGATAAAGCGCCACCAATCCTGCCCAACATCACCAAATTGTGGACCCATCGGCGAGCCGGTAATCGGTACGAAATTGAACCAGGGGACAAACTGGACCATACCAAGTTCGCGAAATAGCAGAAAAACGATCGCGCTAACCGCCACTAGTCCAAAGGAAACTGGCGCGTCTTGGATGTTATTTGACAAGCGCATCAGACCAGCGAAGCTTGTCCCTGCAGCTGGCGTAAAAACTGTAGCCCGGCGGATGGAGCAGGCTTAGACGGCCAGTTTTCTTCCGTACGAAAATAGAGTCTCCGGGCAGTGCCGTGATCGATACCTGACCATCGCACGTGACAGGGGGATGAATAGCGTTGCGTGATACTACGTCGATGCGTATCTCGGAATCCCCCTGTACGACAATGGGTCGGCTCGTCAGAGCGTGAGGGAACATCGGCACTAGGACCACCGCATCCAGTGTCGGATACATGATTGGCCCCCCCGCGGACAACGAGTAGGCGGTGGATCCAGTCGGCGTTGCTAAAATCAAGCCGTCGGCATTGAGTCGATAAACAAACTCACCGTCTATCGCCAGCTCAAACTCTACCATCTGCGCAGAGGCCCCTGAATTTACTACTACATCGTTCAGCGCATGGGCCTCCCCCACCACCTCGTCACCGCGCATTACCTGGACCTCCAGCAAGAAACGGGAGTCGGTTGAGTAATCGCCTTCTAAGATGGCGGACACCTGCTTGTTGAGTTCGTCAGGACTCACATCGGTCAGAAATCCCAACCTTCCACGATTGATACCAATGACAGGAGTATCGTGCTTGACTAATGTTCTGGCAGCACTGAGCAAGGACCCATCGCCGCCAATCACAATGGCAAGATCTACTGACTTTCCTATCGCGTCTCTTGATTTTGTTGCGCGCTTTTCAAAATGAGACAAGGTGGCGAGTCGATCCTCCAAGGTGACTTCAATCCCGCGCTCGTCAAGCAGCTCGAGGAGATCCGCAACTATTTGAGAGACGCCCGGGTGCTCGCGCCGACCGAGCAGGCCGACATGCTTAAATTCTGCGTTCATGCTCCCAACCCTACATTATTGCGTTCAAGTACCCGCTCAGCGCGGTAACTGGAGCGAACAAACGTCCCCGCAACGACCTCCATGAAGCCTCGCTCGAGGCCCCAAGTCCGATAACACTCAAACTCCTCGGGCTCAACGTATCGTGCAATGGGATAATGGTGGCGGGTTGGCTGCAGATACTGGCCCATCGTCAGCACGTCAACGTTGTGGCGGCGACAGTCGTCCATGCAGGACTTAATCTCATCGTCGGTCTCCCCAAGACCGAGCATCAGGGATGTTTTCGTGATGACCTCAGGGCGATAGTTTTTGCCATGCGCGAGAACATCGAGAGTTTGTTGGTATCCGGCTCGCGGATCGCGCACTGGATGCGTCAAGCGCTCGACGGTTTCAATGTTTTGTGCAAAAACCTCAATGCCTGAATCCAGCAGGACCTCTACCGCACTGACATCCCCCAAAAAATCCGGCGTCAACGCCTCGACAGCGGTACCTGGGTTAAGTGCTTTCACTGCTTTCACCACATCGGCGTAACGTTGCGCGCCACCGTCCGGCAAGTCATCGCGGTTGACGGAGGTCAAGACGACGTAGCGCAGGTCCATCAGCTGTACTGCTCGAGCGGTATTGTCGGGCTCCTCGGGATCCAGCCACCCCTTAGGGTTTCCGGTATTGACCGAACAAAACCGGCAGGCTCGGGTGCACACATCGCCCAGTAGCATGATCGTAGCGGTACCTGCACTCCAGCACTCGCTCATGTTGGGGCACTTCGCCTCTTCGCAGACAGTAGCCAAGCGATGCTCATGGACAATTGTCCTCACCGAGTCAAATTTCGGGCTGCTCTGGACGCGCATACGCAGCCAATCGGGCTTTTTCAACAGATCGGGGCTTTGCTGGGAGCGCTTAATGCCGTCCTTGATGGCATGAATACCTTTGGTATTCACAAACTTATCCCCGCTGTGCACCTGGACCGCAGGGATTCGCTCTAGCGCTTGGCTGTCAGTGGGGTCACTCATCGGGGGAATTATACCCCATCTGCCAAATCAGAAGCCGGAACCAGCCGCGGAGAACAGACAACTCGCTAGATCCGACTGACGGAGACCGGGACGCCGTTAAGCGCTGCATTACCGCAGAGAGGGTCAATAAACCCCGAGTCCGTGACATCATTACAACTCACTCCCGCGTGGTCATTAGCCAATGCCATCTGGGTCCCCTGTCGTGCGTGGCCAAACCCGTGGGGTAAAGACACCACGCCCCTTCGAATACTCGCGGTAATTTCCACCTGGGTGACGACCGAACCGGCGCGACTGGAAACCGTTACCCGATCACCCTCTTGCCATCCCTCTTTCTCCGCATCCTCAGGATTTACCATCAGCGTGCACCGATCCCGGCCTTTTACCAGCCGGTGGAAGTTGTGCATCCAGGAGTTGCAGTCCCTGACATGTCGTCGACCGATCAAGCGGTATCCCTCTACCTCGGCCGCCACCTCATCAGCAACACGAAGCAGGTCTTCAAGAACCTGGGGCACGGCAACATTGATGCGCTTATTTGGCGTCTGCAATCGCTCGGGAAGTTGCGGTTTCAGGGGTCCAAAATCGATGCCAGACGGGCTCGCTTTTAGCGCTTCCATGGACACCTTGAACGCCGATTCATCGCCATAGGGACCGGCGCGCAAGGCAAAATCCATCATCACATCAGGAGGCACAACTGCTGCCGCCTCAAGATCCAAGGCCGCCGCCACGCGCTCGCCAAGGGCGCTTAAAATCTCCCAGTCATGCATGGTTTCCGGGGGCTTCTGAAACACCGCCGGATTGTAGCGCGCGGTGTTACGCACGGCGTTGACATGAAAAGCCAGATCGTAATGGTCGTGTTCAAGCGGCGATGTTGGCGGCAAAATCACGTCCGCGTGCCGGGTGGTCTCGTTGATCCATGGGTCCAACGACACCATGAAATCGAGCGTCTCAAGCGCATCGTCAAGCTGCGAACCCGAAGGGGTTGAGAGTACTGGGTTACCTGCACCCGTAAACAATGCCCTCACCTGTCCTTCACCGGGCGCCAAGATTTCCTCTGCCAAGGCGGCCACCGGTAACTCTCGATCAAACTCTGGAAGATCTCTGACCCGGCTGTGATGACGTCCAAATCCGCCAGGGCCCGTACCCAACACCTGATCGACCGCTGGCAGGGTAAACAAGCTCCCTCCTTCACGATCGAGATTTCCAGTCATGATGTTGATCACTTGGATAGCCCATTGGCACAAGGCGCCAAAGCGTTGAGTCGAAACACCCATCCTGCCGTAGCAAATACCCTTCTCGGCTGCAGCCATGTCGACCGCCATTTGCTCAATGACGGAGGCCTCCAAACCTGTCACGGTGGAAGCCCATTCAGCCGTAAACGGCGTGACGGCCGAAATCACCTCGTCGAGACCCTCAACACAGGCCTCGAGATGACCAAGAGTGGTGCGCTTGTCTCGAGCAATAAGGTGGATGATTGCCAGCAAAAGTGCCACATCTGTACCCGGGATGATGGCGTGGTAATCGGTGGCTATTTCAGCTGTTTCGGTGCGCCGCGGATCCACCACCACCAACTTCCCCCCCCGCCCGGTCAGGGCTTTGATCCGGTTTTTTACGTCAGGTACCGTCCAGATGCTGCCATTGGACGCGACCGGGTTTGCGCCCAGCATCAAAAAGTAATCGCAGCGGTCGATATCGGGTATCGGAAACAGCAGCTTGTGGCCAAAGAGCCACAGTGAGACCAAATGGTGGGGCAGCTGATCGACTGAAGTCGCCGAGTAACGATTGCGGGTGCGGATATGCCTAAACAGACTGTTCTGGTGAGTCAGCATGCCGTAGTTGTGGACCGAGGGATTACCAAAATAAGCCCCTACTGCATCAACACCTTTTTCGCGAATCGTGCGGACTAGTCCTTGCGCGGCCAAATCCAGCGCCTCCTCCCACTCGATTTCGACGTGGCGATAAACACCTGGCTGCTCCCTCACCCGCTTGACCGGCTTTCGCAACCTGTCGGGATCGGTATGAATGTCTTGAAGCGCCACCGCCTTGGGACAAATGTGTCCGCGGCTTAAGGGATCGTCAGGATCACCCTTTATCGACAGAATCTGCTCTCCTTGGGTCTCGATGACCAGACCGCAAATAGCCTCGCACAAGTGGCAGGCGCGATAATGTCGCTGCACCTCGTGAGCCGGTGTCTGTTGTGTCATAGTGGTTCTCTCTTTTTGCGTGGTGAAACGAAGCGCCGTGCCGGATACGAGCCTACCTGCCAATACCCATCGACACCAGTGTTTGTGGTGGGACTCACTGAGTCCCACCCCGAAACCCTTACCCGCGTTTGCAGGCGAGATGGCCTGTGATGTCGGTATCGTCGGCGGTGGCTTCAGCGGACTTTGGAGCGCAATTTGGCTCAAGACCTTGATACCCGATCTGTCTGTGGTAGTGCTCGAGCAACACCGATGTGGATTTGGTGCCTCGGGCCGTAATGGAGGGTGGCTCATGGGGAGCGCGGAGGGCATGAGCTCCTGGACCGACGCCGCGGGGGTTTTACCCGTCGACCTGCGAGAGACGATCACGGGCCTTGTCTCAGATGTCAAAAACCAGCTGGATCGTTTCGATATTGAGTGTGATTTTGCCCATGGGGGTGGCGTACTGGCGGCGGCACGCTATCCCCAGCAATCAAAACGGGCAAGCGCGTTTCTTCGACACCTTCGCGGGCTAGGGTTTTCAGAAAACGACTAT
>Ga0233451_10001888_pt1 | contig 19735 bp, 14 predicted proteins | sample 011ome_29_FD_183052 | JGI IMG/M metagenome (GOLD analysis project Ga0233451, IMG submission 183052) | Coastal salt marsh microbial communities from the Groves Creek Marsh, Skidaway Island, Georgia - 011504CT (spades assembly) | ecosystem: Environmental > Aquatic > Marine > Intertidal zone >... | reverse complement strand
TTACTTATTAAGTATACAGGTCTCCTTAGTATACGATGTTAAAGACAGTCTTTAACTCTTCAGCATCTTCGCTGTCTGAATCAACACTAAAATCATTGATGAGCATTTGGTAAATTCCATCCCAATTATCCTCATCGGCCAACTGATCCAGTTCTTTTTTATTCTTCTTAATGTATTTCTTTAAATCACTTCTTAAATCTTCATTTAACTTTGATTCTGAAAGAGCATCTGCAATAATATAGTCGATATCTTTAATATGTCTATACGCATCGCCTGCTAGATTACCAGTATCTTCAAGTGCGTTTCTAACTTCAGTTGCAATTTTCTGAGTTAGCTTTCCGCCTCTTAAACTTCTGTATTTTGAAAGTACATCTTCAATTGTTGTTAAAACTTCTGGAGCTACGTAATTAATATGTAGTTGTCCGAAAGTATCAAGCTGTCCTAGAATCTTTTGTGAAAGTCCAGTTACGTCAAGTGATTCAGCTAATTCAGCATCAAGATCTTTAAGACCTACTGCAGCATCTAATTCTGCTTCAAGCTTTTTCTTAGCGCTTGTTAGTGATTTAAGCTCGTCTAATAGATCCTCTTTTTCTTGACCTTCTGCTGTTTTATATTTAGCAACAGTGTCTTTCATTATAGCAGTAACATTACCCCATTCTTTTTGGATCTTACCAATAGAACGACCTTCTTCGATGATTTTACCTTCATACATACCCTTCATATAATCGAATCTACTAATATCACCATAGTCACTCATCATAAATTCAGATTTTACAAAGTGTTGCAAATAACCTGCAACTGCCATACCGCCTTCGCTATCGTTAAAACCAGACTTATTACCTAGATCAGAGCTAGATAGACCTTTGATCTCATCTCTATATGTAGCGTGAGCTTTAGAGACTGCAGCCTTAAATTTAGCAAATGCTTTGTCTAATTTTTTATCAGCTTGCTTACCTTCTGGTGTACTATAAGTACCCCAATTAGATTCAACAATTTCTTCAACTTCAGAAGATTCAATTACTTCTTCAGTTTCCTCACTTACAAATGCCTCAGCAAGCTTCATCTCTAATTTGTTTCTTTGCTTGATTAGAGATGCAATTTTATCTTCGATCATATCTAATTGCTCTCCATATCTATCAGCAACTGGTCCACCTTCAGCTTCAGCCTCTTGTTCCATGTCAATTAGTAATTGACCTCTATCAGCGTAAAGATCTTTTAGATCTTGGCTAATAACCCATAGGGTTTCTTCAGCTTTTTCTCTTTGTTTACCATAAAGCGGTCTACGCTTTGGCTTCGCAAGTTCTTTTTCACGCTTCATTTTAGCAGCTCTGAAAGCCATTAGGACTGGATCGTTAATACCAGCTTCAGCAACTACTGATTCATTGTATAAATGAACATAGTTGCTTCCTTTTTCAGAATAAACTGATTTGATTTCAAATTCTTCTTGTGCTTTGGTATAATATGCTTTAAAGAATAAGTTATCGTCTAATTCTCCAAAGAAATGATCTGATTTACCGATAAAGAATTCTGCGTTTGGATAAAGCTCTAACACTTCTTCTTTTGTTTTAGCCTTTAAAACTTCTCTGTTAAAGTCTTTTACAAATTTAGCTTCAGTAACTACTGATTCATCTGTTGAAATACCTCGCTTCTTTAACATTTTTTCAATTTCTTGATAAGCTTTCTTGTAATCAGATTTAGAGTGATACATTCCTTTAGAATAGTTAGCATAACCGTCTAATGCTCCATTATACATTCCTAGTAATTCTTCATCAGATGTATTATCATTAAATACAAATGGTCCAATAAATGCTTCATCTAATTTAACTCTAGAACTTTCAATTTCATCAACAGGCTCGAACATTCTTACCATAATATCCCAATCTTTACGGAAATAAGACCTTAGATAGCTTCTTACTGCATTGTCAATTAGACCATCGCGATCAGTTTCGTATTCTGCCCAATCATCCCAGTAAAAGTCAACTGCATTTTCAGCAGCAGCTCTTAGTTTTTTATCAAATGGACTTGGCATTGTTTTTGGTTTACCAGCACCACTATGAATTGATTTATTCATTGCACTTTGATCTGAACTACCCCATTCATTAATATCCATCTCATTGATCTTCTCGATTAGAGAATCCCATGATAGTTTTGGTTTAGCAGAATCATACCATGCTCCGTCATATTCTTTCTCTTGGTACCATGATTGGTTTGGATCGTTATCTGCCTCAACTTTAAAGTTATGGCGCTTCCAATTGTAGCGTGGATCAGTTACAAGTGCTGGGAAAAGAACCTTACCAGCCTTTGCCTTTTTCTTATCGAATGCTAATTTGATTCCAGCTTCTCTATCGCCTTCACCACCATTCATTTTATCTAATAGAGCATAGTAGTCCATACCACCGAATTCTCCATAACCTTCATAACGCTTTTCTTCCCAACGGTTACCTTCATTGTCATACATATAGACAGTGATTGTATTCTCGCTTTCAGAACCAATTTGTTCTCCGGTATCTTGAGTCATCCATGAGAATTGACCTTCATTTAGGGAGGACTCAACCACCTCCTTACCAGCGCCGTCAGCAGTACCTTCTAAATCAGCCTCTAATTCAGCTGAAGTATCAGTTGTCTTTTTATCAGCTTCAGTATTTACCTTCTTGTCTTCAGCTTCAATTTCTTCAGCAGGTAGAGCAACTTCTTCGCCTTTTACCTCAGCTTCGTTTTGCTCTTCGTCATCGCCGTAAAGCTCATCATATGCTTTTGTGTGCTTTGAAGTTTTAACCTTGCCCTCTTCTCTAGCCTCTTCGTCACCTGGCATCTCTTTGTAAGCTTCTGGATCGTCATCGTCCATTTCAGCTTGGTCCTTCATTTGGTCCTCTTTCTCCTCTTCTGTCTCATCATCAAGTCCAGTCATATATGGATCTGGTCCTGGTTTTGATTCAACGATTGAAAGAGCAGTAATAGCCGCTGTTTTATTTGAAAATGCATTAATAGCATCCGCAAATTCAATCTCTTCTCCAAAAGACTCAAGTAAAGACTCGGCCTTCTTTTTATTCTTTGTTTCGTACTTTAATAGTGCCTCAAGAAGTTCAGTTTTTGAAATCTTTCTTTGTTTCGGCGCTTCAAAGTTTCTAAAATTGATAAAACTCATGCGTTCTTTATTATTTTAAATGTATTATATTTATCTTTGTAATTTCGGTAAAAGAAAAGGGTGCCCTGAGACACCCTTTAACCGTTTTAAGCTGGACCACCGACACCGAAATAAACCCAAACAGCGTCATCATCTCCCGAGGTGAGGAGTTCTTCTAAATCAACTAAATAAGATTCATTCTTATTCCATGCTTTAGAAGTTTCCCATTCAGTAGACTCCGTCGCTTTTGGTTGGCCGTCAAAAGTGATTTCGCCTTCTGAAAAAGGTTGTTCCATGTTGAAGTTAAGCTTTTTTTGAGGTTGAACTTGCGAAAGTATAATCTTTCACAGTTTATATATCGAAATTATAGAATTGTTTATGTGATTTTTTTAGTTTTCACAAAACTTTTATGAACTTTTTTATAGGGTGTTCCAATAACATCCCATGTTGTTGAGTCCAGCTCTTCTACTTTTTGAATTTCGATGTCATTAAGCAATACCATCTTCATTGCATCTTTCTGTGCCAGTTCAAAACTGGTAGAATAGACTAAGAATACATGTTGAACATGGTCTTCGTCCTCGAATGATGTAAATCTAAAGACTCGTTGACCCTTCTTTTCTTTGCTCGACATTGACCACAATGCCATTCCAGTTACTGAGATCGACATTAATAATATTAATACTAATTCCATATTTGTTCTTTTACTCTAATTGAGGCACTACTAAGGTTAAATACATCACCAACTGCATCAAGTAGTCCCTTTTTAGTTCTATTCTCTATTTTCTTTAAGTTTCGCGAAATGTTAACAACTTCTTTACGAAAAACAACAAAATCAATGCCATCATACTTTTTCTCTACCTTTTCAATATCAATATTAATGTCATCGATCATTGCTTTTACCCCTTCTCGAATGTATTTTGATTTAGCAAGCATTCGGTCAAATACAACTGGATCAGAATGATTTTCCATATCAATTGGTCTGATAATTTCAAAACTACCTGAACCTAACTCTTCAATTTGTTTCTCATTCACTAAGTAGTAAACATCAGGATTGCCTGGTGTAGTTGAACCAAAGCTTATAATATTATACTCACTCCTGTTTCGATTCACATAGAGGTGAGCAGTATTAATGAACTCAATCATCCATTTCATCTTCTTTTGGTTAACCTCTCCTCTTGCAAAATCACCAATCATTCCATACTTCGAACCCTTCTCCATCTTTTCAACCAGTGACTTCATCTTTTTTACATCTGGATGGTCGATTTGAGAGTCACTAATTCGATGAGCTATTTCAGCATTGTACAATAGATTCTCAACAAATCTAAAATTACTCATCGCTCCGGCATTTCCAAGTCTCCATGGGCCGCTGTATTTTGCCAACTGCCATTCTTTGGTACGATAGTGTTTTGAGAAGTTATATGCCTTTACCTCATATTTCTCTTCGCCAATTGTAATGTCATAGTGCTCTCCACCTCCAGATAGTACAGCACCTTTAATTAACCAAGCGCACCAAAGCTCTCCCATTCCGATTCCTGTTGTCTTTAGTAGGAATACTTTACGAGAGAGATCTGACTCCATCTCAGTAAGATAGTTTTGTTGAATATCACTCATTGACTGGTACGTACCAATTCTTGAGATAAATTCTGTTCTTTGGTCTTCAGAAAGCTTAACTAAAAAGTTGTTAAGTACTTTCTTTGCATCTAATGGAATCCTGTCTAGTAGGTCCTGATGGGAAGAATTCATAGTATTATAGGTTCATTAACTTACTTAATGATTCTGAAAAATCAGCGCCAGCAATTTTAGCCTCGCTGAATACAATCTCATGGCTGAGGTACTCGTACTTTTCCAAGTCAGTAGACCAGTTTTCCAACTGCTCGATCAACGCTTCTTTAATAGCCTCGTTGTCAGCATACATAACAAGATCAACATCAACCTCTTCAACCGTAAAGAACGTACCGCCTTTTGGCTTCCAGTATTCACGGCCTTCGTTAAATCCGTAGTTTTCGTAGCGTTGAGCGTTTAAGGTAATTTTAACATTCATATCTCTTATCTTTAATTACAGTACTAATATAATAAAAAAAGCCGACATAAAAAAATGCCGGCTCAATTATTTTCAAAAAAAGTGAAATTATTTCATCTTGAATCCAAGTTTACCATTTCCAGGGTTTGGAGCTGATACGTTCGGTGCTTCAAATGTGATTTTTGCGTTCTCGTCTGAGAATCCTTTAAGATAGAATTGAATCTCGTCGCCCTTAACATTAATATCCATATAGAGTTGTTTGACTTCAAGCTTACCAATAATAGCCTTTAAACTATCAAGGTAAACAGTACCATCTCCAAGGTTACCGTTTAGTTTATCAATTAGATTCATTGTAACTGCATATGAAATTAAACCAACAAATCTGCTGTTCTTTCTCATCTTACCAAATGATTTCTCATCGAATGTAGTTTTACCTCTACCAACATAAGTATTTAGAGGTACAATATATTGACTAAAGAATTCTCTGTCTTCCATCTCTCCAAGTTTTGCTTGAATCCATTCTTCAATTCCAGCCTGTGTTAATTGAGATAGTCCAGTAATTTCTTTTGCTTTTAGGGCTCCTGGTAAATTAAGATCTTCTGCAGCCTTTAAATAACCATTCACTACGCTATTTGATTCTACAGTTTTAAAGACATTGTATAGTTCCTTTTCTTTATCAGTCGTAAACTGCTCTTCTTTAACGTCTTTAATAATGTTTGATAGTGTTGGTGCAGCTCCACTCTTATATTTTGAAGAAATACCATAACCATCAATGTGGAAGTCAACTAGTGGGTTATTTCCAGAAGGGAATGAAATACCTTTCTGCGTCTTCACCATATTTAGCATTAAACCAGCTCCTAAGATTTCACCAAAGTCCTTTCCAATTGTATTTAGATCGGCAGGTGATAGGTAGCCTACATAGTCTTTTAACTCATTACTGTAAACGATGTTTTCAGAGAATGACTCAACCTCATTTGGACTATTAAACTTATTCTTTGGAACATATGCTGTAACTTCATCATACATTGTAATTAGAATGTCCATTAGTCCAGCATCTTTCTTTTGATATGCCTTTCTAACGCTATCATGAACCTTTGACTTAAGAGTATTTGCGTTCATTTCAACGTCTTCTGGAAGTCCAAGTACTGATGGCGTAAGTTCTTTAGATTTGATATTTCCACTTGGTGGTTTATTATCAACAAACTTAATCACCTGTCCTTTTGCTACCTTAATTCTCTTTACCTTCTGTGCTTTATTAAAAGTAACTACAAATGTATAGAATTTACCAGAGTTAGAACCAGCTTTATAATCAGATGGTGCAATTGCCTCTACATTAAAATCACTTAAACCTACTGATTTAAGAGCATCACTAATAGTTTGACTTGCCTTAGAAGTATCACCTCCTAAATCATATCTTAAGTCTTTATTACCACCCTTTGAATTAATTCTACCCTTCATTTTTAGGATCTTATCAAGTTCAGGCAGTAGATTACCTTCAATAGTAGTTGCAGCCTCATTAAGGGCCATTTGGAATCTTACTCTAATGTCGTTGTATGTACTCATCTAATTGAAAATTTCTTGTTTGCTTTATGAACAGCAATTTTTACATCATGTTCCTTCTCTAAGGATTTAACTAGTCGTAGGTTCGCATCATCATCGTCAAAGAACTGGAAGTCATTATATCCCATCTCAATTAATTCAGTAAATGCTGCCTTCTTTTTATCGCTAATTGAACCTTTAAATTTATGTACTGGATCGTTTACTGCAAAGATTAGATCTTTATCAATTCTATAACCAACATGTTCACGTAACCATTTATAAATCATTTCGCGATCATCTCTTGCTGTTACAATACCGACTGCAATCTTCATCTTGTATGCCTCTTTAAAAATCTTTAGGTAGTATTCAATCAACTGTCCCGCCTTCATAATCTCTAATGATTTAAAATCATCAAAGTCTAGGTCATGGTGGTCTTGCATTTCATATTCATTGAACTCTTCTGGAGTTAGTGCAAAGCATTCGCCAGTCTTTTTATCACATACCTTAATTTTGGCATCGGTAATAACTAAAGTATCGTCAAGATCAAACACAAGTATTTTTGAGCCGTGATATGGCTTACCTGCCCTCATTGCCTCATTCATAAAATCACTATATGTTTTTAAATACTTCATCTCTTTATATATTATCTTCATTCTTTGGTAAGTCCTTCTCAATTGAAAGCTTCCAAATCATATTATTCGGCACCACAAATTTACGATTATGACCATAGACATAGAATGTAGTTTTCCATACATTTTGGCGAACTATTCTTGCCTTCTTATTACCATTGATGTAAACTATATCGTCAATATTAAAATCATTGCCCCATAAAAACTGAATGCCAATAAAAAAGTTGGCAACCGTATCTTTAAACGCAAATGTAACAATGGCTAACACTGTTAACCATCCCCATTCACCAATATATTGACTTAATAGTTCTTTCATTTTACCAATCCGAGTCTATATAGATTGCTCAGTAAATCTTTCTGACTAACATTGATTACCTTTGCTGCTTGTTTATAATCCATAAACCTAGCATCATTGATTTCTTCAAGTTGTAGTTGTGATTTCGGTACCTTTGGCTCTTTTAAACCGATCTGATCAAGAGAATCTATCTGTACAATATAATAATGAACAATCTTTTTATAGCCCCACTTTTTAGCATCAACACCAAATTGATAACTATTAGAGCTTACAAGGCTCCTCGGAACGTTAATCCCGATTTCTTCGCTAGTTTCTCGAATTGCGGCATCCAACTGGGTTTCACCCTTTTCAATTCCACCCTTTGGAATACCATAGCCAGTCTTAAAGTTTCTACCAGTGGTATGAGCTAACAGTACTTTGTCTTCCCATATAATAGCTAGTCCAGCAGATACTTTCATTTCTAAACCTTCATTTATAAACTGGGAAAAAGTACTTATGTTCCTCATTATTCAGTTTGGTCTAACCTTTTAATTTCCTCTTGAAGTTCAAAGATTCTCCATTCAAACTCGTATAGTTCGCTTTTAGAGATCTTATTTGCTTTAAAAGACTTAAGAGCATACTTGTATTCTTTCTCTAATCTTTTAAGTGCCTTCTTTAAGTTTGCCTTCGTTTGAGTTGAATTATCAACTGGTTCTGGCTGTTTTCTTTTTTCTTGCTTTGGAATTACGATCATCTCGAATTCTGAAAACAAGTCTAAAAATTTATCAACGTTGTCCATGACTTTTAGTTGTAATTTAGCTTGCGCTACAGTCTATATATCTATTCTACTGTAACTGATTTTGCGAGGTTCCTCGGTTTATCCACGTCCTTACCGCGTTGAGATGCTATTCGATATGATAGTAACTGCAATGGGATAACGGTTAACAGAGGTGTCAACAGAGGGTCTGTCGATGGTATCTCAATTACGTGATCCGCAACTTTACTCATTGCTTCATCCCCTTCAGTTACGATTGCAAGTACCTTTCCTCCACGTGCTTTAACCTCTTGCATGTTACTTAAGATCTTATCATACGACTTATCAGTTGGCGCAATAAAAATACTTGGACAATTTTCATCAATTAGTGCGATTGGTCCATGCTTCATCTCTCCTGCTGGATAACCTTCAGCATGAATATAACTAATCTCCTTTAGTTTTAGGGCTCCTTCAAGTGCAATTGGGAAGTTGATTCCACGACCCATAAATAAGAAGTCATTATACTTTTCAATTGCATATTCATCTGCAATTTTAAAGATCTGTTCACTTTGCTTTAAGATTGATTCAATCTTTTCTGGAATTAAACCAAGAGAACGCTTCAATCGATAATGATTCTCATCAGTGATTGCTCCTAACTGCTTTGCCATTTTAATTGAGATTAGGGCAAGAGCCGCAACCTGTCCAGTAAATGCTTTAGTACTTGCAACTCCTATCTCTACACCAGAATGTGTATAGATTCCTGAGTCTGACATACGAGCAATAGAACTACCAACAACATTCACAATTCCAAATAGAGTAGCTCCACGTTCACGAGCCATTTCCATCGCTGCTTTTGTATCGGCAGTTTCTCCACTTTGACTAATTGAAATTACAACATCTCCTGGTTTAATAATTGGATTACGATAACGGAACTCACTAGCATAGTCAACTTCAACTGGAACCCTGGTTAAGGTTTCAATCATTGTCTTACCAATTAATCCAGCATGCCAACTAGTACCACATGCAATAATAAAGATCTTATTTGCTCTTAGTAACTGTGGAAGTACATTCTCAACTCCACCCATCATTAGTGGTTCTTCGCCATCTGTTAATCGACCGCGAAGACAGTTCCATACTGTTTCTGACTGCTCATGGATCTCTTTTAACATAAAGGTATCAAATCCACCCTTCTCGATTTGATCGAGTTCCATATCAACATGTTCAATTTCTGGATTGATAACCTCATTGTCAAGATTAATAAATGTTACATCTGGATTACCTCCATTCATTTGAGAATGTAGTTCAATAATTGCCATTTGACCGTCCTCTAAATAGACAATATCTCGAGTGTACTCAATAATTGGTGTTGCATCACTTGCAATTACAAATTCATCACTACCGATCCCAATTGCTAATGGACTACTTTTTCTAGCTGCTACAATTTGTTGAGTATGTGAATCGATGACTAAAATTGCGTATGCACCAACTACATCTTTAAGGGCCAATCTAACTGCGAGTGCTAAATCATGATCCCCTTCTGAATAGATGTTATGGTAATGGAATTCGATCCAGTTGGCTAAAACTTCAGTGTCAGTGTCTGATTTGAACTCATAACCTTCTGAAACTAATTTCTTTTTTAGTGTCTCGTAGTTTTCAATGATTCCATTATGTACTAATGAAATAGTTCCGCGCATTGACATATGCGGGTGAGCATTTCGCTCTGCTGGAACACCATGTGTTGCCCAGCGAGTATGTCCAATTGCAATTCTTGCCTCTTCATCAGTTACTTTTTGGCTGAAAAGAAGATCCAATTTGTCAACTGCACCAACTGCTCTTGTTACGTCAATTCCATTTTGATTGTGATGTACTGCGATTCCAGCACTATCGTATCCACGGTACTCTAGTCTTCTTAGACCGTCGATAACTATTTTACTTGGCTCTCGATGGCCAATATATCCGACAATTCCACACATAAAATAAGCTTATTAAGTTTATATAAGCTATTTATAAAATGTTTCCTAGTATGTAAGTGCAGAAGAAGTAAAGAACTTCAATTTAAATGGCCAGTTGTATATCTTAGGAAGATGTCCAAATTGTGTAGTATCTGACGTACATGTGAATTGTGTAGAGTCGTATACGAATGAAGAAATATAGTTTATATTAAAACCATACATTTCAAGTGTTCCTCCTGAATAAACATCAAATGTTGTATTGCGAGTTACTAAAAACAACCAAAAGATACAACTATTTGTCAATGCGTAATTCATTAAGATATATGATGGCGTAGTTCCGGTTCCAAATCCAGAAAGGGGCGTTGAATAATTAGTTACAATCTGATTAACTGCTGTTGTCTTTCTAGAAATTCTCATTTGATTTACCTGCATTTCACCAATGTTATAATTTGTCGGTGGATTAATTGCCGTAAATGTTGTAGTAGCACTTGGTCCTGTTGCTTTACCTAACCAAAAATTACCGTCACTTACCGTATGAGCTAATGAACTATTATTACTTCCATCAAAGTTCCAATTTCTTTTCTCATGTGTTGTATTAAACCCAGAAGCGCTTGCTGGTAAATAATCTTCTAGTAATTGGCTACTAGCATGCGTGTAATCAGCATTAAGGGTTGAAGAGTAGCTACCTCCTTCGGGATTAGCTAATGGATTCGGAAGAGCCATCGTTACAGGATGCCCGCAAGTATGACACGCGATATACTTATTAAAACCTGTTAATGGTGTTTGACCAACCCCGACAGTAGTTGTCGCATTTAAACTAGTATTGAATGCATTGTTCCAATAGGTTTTACCCCAGTGTTTATATGTAAAGTATACTAGGTTGGAAGAATCATTTGTTATATTATTCTTAAAGATAAACAAGGACTGGTTATTCATACCCTCATCACAGTTACTACATGTATCGTAATCAACATTAGAATCTGAAGTTCCAGTTGAACATGTTGTTTCTATGTAATAATAGTACTGTTTGTGCGGCGTTGGATCTACCGTAGTATCGGTCCAAGTATCAGTGGTACCATTATTAATAGTATGCACTAAGGTCCATGGACCTGAGTTAGAAGTCGAGCTTCTATAGATCTTTTGCACTGTAGCAGTTGCTACTGGTGTCCAATTCAATATTATTTGCGCGTTTTCTGCCATAATCTATATATTATCCTCCAAATGCTCCTCCACCTCCACCTACTGGATTACTAGAGACAGAACTTGGATAAACAAAGTCTGTTGTATGTTCGTTTTCTACTGTTAAGTTAGTTACAGGATCACATGTTGACAATGGAGTTACACTCGACCACGTTACACAAAAATCAACAATACCATTATTCGTAGTATTTGTGGTATACCAAGAGTTATTATTAGTACTTAAAACAATTGAACCAAATCCCGACTTAGCAGTTATACGTGCCTTAAATAAGAACTGTGTTCCAAATGTCATCGGAGGAGCTGAAGCATCCTCAATACATTGGAATGTAATTGTATTTCCAGTCTTTACTCCTGAACTATTTAATTCTTCTAAATATAGTTGATTAGGTCCAGTTGAACCTCCAGCAATGCTTGGGTTATTTTGTGAATTTCCATCACCATCGTATCTGTACATTCTAATGTAATAGTCCTCTCCTAAAATAGGCTCACTAGTTGCCTGGTTACTTGATTGTCCAATTGAAATCCAAGACATTGCTCCATTTCCAACAACATCACTCCAATTATTAAGTGTAGAAACTACATTAAAATCAGTGTCCATGTATGTCTTCATTGAAGAAGCATCATTACTACTTCCCCAAGGAGTTGAATTATGCCAATATGGTTGGTATGCTGTATTTGCTGTACAAACTGCTGGTGCTGGTGGCGGTGGTGGAGGAGTTGGACTCTCTCCGCCGCTTGTTCCGCTGGTTCCTCCAGCGTAATAATCTCTACCAAATGCAGTTAACCAAGTTGCCATATAATCTATCTATCGTAATTATATTACAATCCAGACATAGGAACCAACTTAATAGTTACAGTATATCCTTTTGCACCGCCTTCTGAACCTCCTGGTACTCCTCCAGTTTCAGTACATGTAACACTTAAAACATCACCAGTCAATACCATAGTTTGTTCCGAATTAAATGCTGTTGTTTGAGTTTTTGAAGCTCCATGGATATAAAATGAGAATCCATTAGCTACTGCAGAGTTATTAGGTCTCTTTTCAATTGTGAATCCATAGTTACCGATAGGCCATGCATCACCATATGATGAAATTACCTCAACAATTGCCCATTGATTATATTCTGGTGGAATTACGATAAACGCATCACGCCATTGATTACCATTTGCAATGAATGTATTAATAGATAGAGACGCTGGTATCGAATTAATTGAAAGATATACTTCTTCATTCGATGCACTTGAGCTAATAACATATGGATTAACAGCCGTACCTGTACCTGTAACTGTTATATTAGTTCCGGCAGATACCACACCACCTTGACCATCTGTACCTGATGTTCCACTTGTTCCAGAAGATCCAGCCTCACCAGGGTCGCCTGGTAAACCATTAACTCCCGAAGTACCACTAGATCCTGTTCTACCATCTTCACCACTTGTTCCTGATGTTCCACTTGTTCCTGAAGTACCGGTAGTACCTGAAGTTCCTGAAGTTCCGCTAGTACCATTTGATCCAGATGTTCCACTTGTTCCAGATGTACCGTCTATTGCTGATGTTCCACTAGTTCCTGAGGTTCCACTTGTTCCTGAAGTACCGGTAGTACCTGAAGTTCCACTTGTTCCACTGGTTCCATTTGAGCCAGATGTTCCACTTGTTCCAGATGTTCCATCTATTGCTGATGTACCGCTGGTTCCCGAAGTACCTGAAGTTCCGCTAGATCCTGATGTTCCACTAGATCCCGATGTTCCACTTGTTCCATTAACTCCACTTGTTCCAGAGGTTCCACTTGTTCCATCTATTGCTGAGGTACCAGATGTACCAGTCGTACCTGAAGTACCTGTTGTACCACTAGATCCCGAAGTACCACTAGTACCATTTGAACCACTCGTTCCTGAGGTTCCGCTTGTTCCATCAATTGCTGATGTACCGCTGGTTCCTGAGGTACCCGTCGTACCTGAAGTACCCGTCGTACCACTAGTTCCCGAAGTTCCACTAGTTCCATTTGAACCGCTTGTTCCTGAGGTTCCGCTGGTTCCTGAAGTTGCACTTGTACCTGATGTACCACTTGTTCCTGTAGTTCCAGATGAGCCAGATGTTCCGCTTGTTCCGCTGGTACCGTTTGAACCACTCGTTCCTGAGGTTCCGCTAGTTCCATCAATTGCTGATGTACCGCTGGTTCCTGAAGTACCCGTAGTACCTGAAGTACCTGTAGTTCCCGAAGTACCAGATGTTCCGCTTGTTCCATTTGAACCAGATGTTCCGCTTGTTCCTGAAGTTGCACTAGTACCCGAGGTTCCTGAAGTACCTGTAGTACCTGAAGTACCTGTTGTACCACTTGTTCCTGAGGTTCCATTTGAACCACTCGTTCCTGAAGTACCGCTTGTTCCGCTGGTTCCATCGATTGCAGATGTACCACTGGTTCCCGAAGTACCTGTAGTACCTGAAGTACCGGTAGTACCGCTGGTTCCTGAGGTTCCATTTGAACCACTTGTTCCTGAAGTACCACTTGTACCATCAATTGCGGAAGTTCCGCTTGTTCCTGAAGTACCAGTCGTTCCTGATGTACCAGTTGTTCCACTAGTTCCCGAAGTTCCGCTAGTTCCATTTGAACCACTTGTTCCAGATGTACCGCTGGTTCCATCGATTGCCGATGTTCCTGAAGTACCTGAAGTACCAGTCGTACCTGAAGTACCTGTTGTACCGCTTGTTCCGCTGGTTCCATTTGAACCACTTGTACCACTTGTACCTGAAGTTCCGCTAGTTCCATCAATTGCGGAAGTACCACTAGTTCCCGAAGTACCGGTAGTACCACTTGTTCCCGTTGTACCAGATGTTCCACTGGTTCCATTTGAACCACTTGTTCCTGAAGTACCACTTGTACCATCAATCGCAGATGTTCCTGAAGTACCACTAGTTCCCGTTGTACCTGAAGTACCGGTTGTACCTGAAGTACCACTGGTTCCGTTTGAACCAGAAGTTCCACTAGTACCACTTGTTCCGTCGATTGCTGAAGTACCACTTGTTCCCGAAGTACCAGTCGTACCTGAAGTACCTGTAGTTCCCGAAGTACCAGAAGTACCACTTGTACCGTTTGAACCAGATGTACCGCTGGTTCCACTTGTTCCATCTATTGCTGATGTACCACTTGTTCCTGAAGTACCGGTCGTACCTGAAGTACCCGTTGTACCACTCGTACCTGAAGTTCCATTTGAGCCAGATGTTCCGCTTGTTCCACTTGTTCCATCAATTGCTGATGTTCCTGAAGTACCTGAAGTACCAGTCGTACCACTTGTACCTGTTGTACCTGATGTTCCGCTAGTACCATTTGAGCCAGATGTTCCGCTAGTACCAGATGTTCCGCTTGTTCCATCTATTGCTGAAGTACCGCTTGTACCTGAAGTACCAGTCGTACCTGAAGTACCTGTTGTTCCTGAGGTACCACTAGTACCATTAGAACCGCTTGTTCCTGATGTTCCTGATGTTCCATCTATTGCTGAGGTACCGCTGGTTCCTGAAGTACCCGTTGTACCACTTGTACCTGTTGTACCAGATGTTCCGCTAGTTCCGCTAGTACCATTTGAACCTGAAGTTCCAGAGGTTCCGCTAGTTCCATCGATTGCCGAAGTACCACTAGTTCCAGAAGTACCGGTTGTACCAGATGTACCGGTTGTTCCGCTTGTACCTGAAGTACCATTAGAACCACTCGTTCCTGAGGTTCCACTAGTTCCATCAATTGCTGATGTTCCTGAGGTTCCACTTGTTCCTGAGGTTCCAGTAGTACCGCTTGTACCCGAAGTTCCACTAGTTCCCGAAGTTCCATTAGAACCGCTTGTTCCACTAGTTCCCGAAGTACCGTCGATTGCTGAAGTACCGCTGGTTCCTGAAGTACCGGTCGTACCTGAAGTACCGGTTGTTCCTGAAGTACCGCTTGTACCATTAGAACCGCTTGTTCCAGATGTTCCACTAGTTCCGCTAGTACCATCAATTGCTGATGTACCACTTGTTCCACTAGTTCCTGTTGTTCCTGAAGTACCAGTCGTACCGCTTGTACCTGAAGTTCCATTAGAACCACTAGTTCCCGAAGTTCCACTAGTTCCATCAATTGCTGATGTACCACTCGTACCTGATGTACCAGTTGTTCCTGAAGTACCCGTTGTACCACTTGTTCCACTAGTACCATTTGAACCACTTGTTCCTGATGTTCCGCTAGTTCCATCAATACCACTAGTTCCTGAAGTACCGCTGGTTCCTGTTGTACCTGAAGTACCACTGGTTCCTGTAGTACCGCTAGTTCCATTTATTCCTGAGGTACCTGAAGTACCGTCTATTCCACTTGTTCCTGAAGTACCACTTGTACCATCAATTGCGGAAGTTCCGCTTGTTCCTGAAGTACCAGTTGTTCCTGATGTTCCACTAGTTCCAGAAGTTCCATTAGAACCACTAGTTCCTGAAGTACCACTTGTACCATCAATACCTGAAGTACCACTTGTTCCTGAAGTACCACTTGTTCCTGATGAGCCAGAAGAGCCTGATGAACCAGAAGAGCCTGATGAGCCAGAAGAACCTTTATCTCCTATAAGCTCAATAGCCATAAACATAGCATCTCCATTACCTACATTAACCCAACCACTCTTATCAATATGAGTGATGTCTAATGTTCTCCAACCACCATTATTTGTTTGGCCAGTAACATATGATGAATGATAATATACTTGATTTGATTCTAATCTAAATGTTATAATAGATTTATTACCATTTGTAGAATCTGTTAGAGTACCTAATATTGGGTCTACACCTAAACCATTTAAATCAGTTTCACTAATATAAACTTCAGTAGCTAATGCTGGGTCAGAGGCGTTAAATCTAAATTTACCTGAACCTGGGTCTGCTGTTGTTGTAGTTGTAGAGTATTCTGTACGGAATCCATAAGTTGAAATACCTGATTTACCCGAGCTACCACTTGTACCATCAATACCTGAGGTACCACTTGTTCCTGAAGTACCGCTAGTTCCAGTTGTACCGGATGTTCCTGATGTTCCTGAAGTACCACTTGTACCATTAGAACCGCTCGTTCCGCTCGTTCCATCAATACCTGATGTTCCGCTAGTTCCTGTCGTACCGCTAGTTCCTGAGGTTGCAGATGTTCCAGATGTACCGTTTACACCGCTTGTTCCTGAAGTACCATTAACTCCTGAAGTACCACTAGTCCCATCAATACCTGAAGTTCCGCTAGTCCCACTTGTTCCTGTCGTACCACTAGTACCGCTTACTCCACTAGTTCCGCTAGTTCCATTTGAACCACTAGTTCCTGAAGTTCCATTAACTCCACTTGTTCCAGAAGTACCATCAACTCCAGAAGTACCACTAGTACCTGATGGTCCTTGAATTGAACCACCATCTACCCATTCTTCTCCATTCCATACGAATAGAGCATCTGGATAATCTTGTACTAAATAAGCATCTCCTTGTTGTGCGTTTCCCGGAAGATCGTTAATTGTTGCAACTTGTCCTTTAAAATTAATACCAACACCAGGCTGACCATCTCTACCTGAAGAACCACTAGATCCTGAAGTTCCACTAGTTCCATTAGCACCGCTAGTACCACTAGTACCATTAACTCCTGAAGTTCCACTAGTTCCACTTACACCGCTAGTTCCTGAAGTTCCATTAATACCTGAAGTTCCGCTAGTTCCATTGACTCCACTGGTTCCTGAAGTTCCATTGACTCCACTAGTTCCTGAAGTTCCATTGACTCCACTTGTTCCTGAAGTTCCGCTAGTACCACTTACGCCACTAGTTCCAGATGTACCATTAATACCTGAAGTTCCACTAGTTCCATTGACTCCACTAGTTCCTGAAGTTCCATTGACTCCACTAGTACCTGATGTACCTGAGGTTCCCGAAGTACCACTAATTCCACTTGTACCTGAAGTAGTGCTACCACCGCCTCCGCCTGAAACATCATATGTTTCGATTGCAACTAGACCAGGCTGTGGATTAGAAGGCTGAGGTTTCCAGAAACCATTAGCACCAACAACATCTCCTTCCCATCCAACGTTAGTGCTTGACTTAATTTCAATAATTTCATCACCACTATTTTGATAAAATTCTATGGTAGTGTTTGATAAGTCGAAGGTTGCAGTTACATATGCTGTAAGTTGAATCTCTTCTAAAATGATTGCATGATTCGCGATTGCTGGAATTGGAGTTGCACCTAGTACTGGAGTAACTCCTAGCATTTCAAAGAATGCAAATGATCTGTCAAGTCCATTCGCATCAATTTTATTAATTCTAACTAATGAATTAGAGAATACAATTTCACCAATAGCCGGTTGCGAAGGTGCTGAATTAAATTCAACAGTATATTGATATGCTGTAGCTCCACCAGGAGTAGGTACGTTAACTGTAACATCAGTTCCTACACTCGATGCAGTAACTCCACCACCAACAAAGTTAATACTTGTCATTCCAGTGGTTAAAGAAGTTCCTTCACGCAATGCTTCTACAGAAACTCCACTAGTTCCAGAAGTTCCACTAGTTCCAGCAGTTCCACTAGTTCCAGAAGTACCACTAATTCCTGAGGTTCCAGAAGTACCGCTTGTTCCACTAATACCGCTTGTTCCTGATGTTCCAGATACTCCACTAGTCCCTGAGGTTCCAGAGACTCCACTAGTCCCTGAGGTTCCAGAGACTCCACTAGTCCCTGAGGTTCCTGAAGTACCATTAACCCCAGATGTACCACTAGTCCCTGAGGTTCCAGAGACTCCACTAGTCCCTGAGGTTCCTGAAGTACCTGAAGTACCGCTGGTTCCAGAAGTTCCATTAACTCCGGAAGTACCGCTAGTTGTGTTATTTAAGGCATCTTGTAAGCCTTTTATTTGTTTTATATTAATCTGTGCGTCTGACATCTATAAGTGTTGTGTATTTAAAAGATCTTATAGACCAAATCTTGTTTTAGTGTTATTGTAGTTATCAGCAACTTCTTGTGCTGTTAGTATTCTATCATACACATAAACTGCTCCAACTTTGAAATTATAATCAGAAACTGGATTACCTCCAATCGTAAAGCTACCAGTATCACTTGGCCAACTTCCAGCAGGTTCATTCGTGTTGTAATAATCGAATGTTGGGTAATTAACGTTCATATGAACAGTATCATTTACGTAGTATCTAAAACCAGTATTATATGTTCCTGCTTGATTTGTTCTTTCTACGCTATCAATTAACTGTAAGGTTATTAAATTCCAAGCGTCTCCTGTGATTCCAATACCGTATGGTCCAGCACCTGAACCGTATAAGAATGTAGATACTGTTCGGTTTGTACCAATGGTTGATGACCATCCAGTTGAGCCTGTACCTTTTGTAAATAGATTAGTCGCAAATCCAGAAGGAACATAAACCCATGCCTGTATTGTTTGATTTGGATTAGTATCTAAATTAAATTCAACACCAGTAATTGCTTCATCAAAAACTATCTTTTCTCCAGTTGTACCGTCAACGCTCCATTCGAAAATACCTCCATCATTAGTAGAATATGGAGTAGTAGTAAATCCTGTTAGATCTCCATTATGTCCATTTCCTGTTAAATCAGTCCAAAGTGTTCCTGTTCCAGGGTAAGAATTTGAATCACTTGCATCAAGATGTGCAACTAGATCAGTTGAAACAACTCCAGGATATTGAAGAGTCTCAGATGCTGTAACTACACCATTTGCTCCAACCGTTACCCACGAATAATCAGATATGGTATTCTTATCTCCATTAAGTATATCGTAACATAAGAATCCACCTGGTTCAAAATAATTAGCTCCGTCCTCATCTCTGTAGATAACATCACCGACACTAGGTACTACATATTCATCATTACCGACCATCCATATATATGGAGAATCTACAGTACCTTGTGTCATGCTTACTACGGTAATTCCACCAAGATTTACTGGATCGATGTTTCTAATAATCCAATCATAGGTATTTTGATATGTCTCAGTTTGATTAAGTGAATCAAACGGATCAGTAGAAGAGCTTGGATTCATCTCATCTACTGTATTAAGAAGTCTAACCGTGGTTCCAGTTAAACCTCCAGGTCCTGTGCTAGAACTTCCACTTGTACCAGAAGTACCAACATTATTTGTTGAAAGATTACCAGAGTCATCAACTACTACTTGATATAAAATACCGCTTGGAGAAGTTAGGGTAAGACCAGTAGCATTACTATTGGTTACACCACTTGTACCGCTAGTTC
>Ga0233451_10001881_pt1 | contig 19765 bp, 19 predicted proteins | sample 011ome_29_FD_183052 | JGI IMG/M metagenome (GOLD analysis project Ga0233451, IMG submission 183052) | Coastal salt marsh microbial communities from the Groves Creek Marsh, Skidaway Island, Georgia - 011504CT (spades assembly) | ecosystem: Environmental > Aquatic > Marine > Intertidal zone >... | reverse complement strand
CAACTAATAAAAGGGAGCTCAAGGCTCCCTTTTTATTATATAATTTCTGTTCTAATCAGAAGATTAGTTTCCTAAGAAAGGATATCTGTAATCTGTAGGGGTACTGAAGGTCTCTTTAATAAGACGTGGAGAAACCCATCTTAGTAGGTTTTGAGCAGAACCAGCTTTGTCATTCGTGCCAGAGGCTCTTGCGCCTCCAAAAGGTTGTTGTCCTACTACAGCTCCTGTTGGTTTGTCATTCACATAAAAGTTACCTGCAGAATTTTGTAAAGCAATAGTAGCTTCGGTAATCGCATAACGATCTTTTGCTAGAACAGCTCCAGTAAGCGCATAGATAGAAGTGGTGTCAACTAATTTTAACGTCTCTGACCAATCGTTATCTTGATAGATATAAATACTTACTACTGGCCCAAAGAGTTCCGTCTCCATGGTACTATACTTTGGATTGGTCGTTAAGATAACAGTAGGCTCGATAAAGTAACCTTTTGATTTATCATAGTTACCACCAGCAAATATTTCGGCATCGGCATCGTTCTTAGCACCTTCTATGTAGGATACTAATTTATCAAAAGCACCTTCATGAATAACAGCTGTCACAAAATTACTTAAATCTTCAGGAGAACCTGGTTGCTTGATTGAAGCCATATCTTCTTTTAAATACCCAAGGATTTCATCTGATTTAGAAGCAGGGATGTATACTCGTGAAGCAGCACTACATTTTTGACCTTGAAGTTCAAAAGCACCTCGAGTAATTGCTGTAGCGACCTGTTTAGAATCAGCACTTGGATGAGATATAATGAAATCTTTTCCTCCGGTTTCTCCAACTATTCTTGGGTAGGTTTTATAGGTATTGATGTTCGTTCCAATTTGTGTCCAAAGGGATTTAAAAACAGCAGTAGAACCTGTAAAATGAATTCCTGAAAAATCAGGATGAGACAAGATAGTTTCTGTAATCATTACAGGGTCTCCATATACAACATTGATAACTCCATCAGGAAGCCCCGCTTCTTTGAATACGTCAACAATAACTTTTGCGGAGTATATTTGTGAATCTGAAGGTTTCCAAACTACTACATTTCCCATCATAGCTGCAGAGGCAGGAAGATTTCCAGCAATGGCTGTAAAGTTAAAAGGAGTGATAGCGTAAATAAATCCTTCCAGAGGTCTGTATTCTACTCTATTCCATACTCCTTCAGATGATTGAGGCTGATCCCTATAGATCTGTTGCATGAATGATACATTAAATCTCAAGAAATCAATAAATTCACAGGCTGCATCGATTTCAGCTTGGTGCACTGTTTTTGATTGGGCTAACATTGTCGCTGCATTGATTTTGTATCGGTATTTTCCTGCGATTAAATCAGCTGCTTTTAAAAATACTGCTGCGCGTTGTTCCCAAGGAGTATTTGCCCACTTAGTTCTGCTTTCCAGTACATTTTCTATCGCTTCTTTTATGTGAGATTGCTCTGCTACATGATAAGTTCCAATTTGATGCTGATGATCATGGGGAGGAGACAACGGTTTAATAGTTGAGGTTCTTACCTCTTTAGCTCCAATATACATAGGAATATCAATAGTGCTATTGTACATTCTTGAGTATTCCGCAAGAACTTCTTCTCGTTCAACACTTCCTGGAGCATATGATTTTACAGCTTCATTTACTGGTGTGGGTACATTGAAAAATGCATTCATGGTTACGTTTATTTAAGTGCATTAAAATTTATTCAAAGATACAAAAGAGAATAGGAACACAAGAAGTTATAACTAGTTTTCTATGAGACTTGAGTTTGCGACACCAATCCCGACCAAACGATCATAAATTGAACCAAATTTTCTATAGTAAACCAAAATATGGTATTGATTTTCAGTAGTATGAAAATTTCCGCTAATCAAATTATTTAAAGGGGAGTTCTTCTTATCAGTTGCGATGTATTTGTAATTGTAAAATCCTTGTTTCAATAAGAGGCTTGCTTGGTATCGATTACTCTCTTTATTAAGCTTTAATTCAGTTGCTTTGTCCCATGTATGATTATTAAATTTCCCACTGATATACAAATGTTTGACCTCAGGGGAAGTGGGTGGTTCTAAGCTAAAATGTACCCAGGTGTAATCAGCTTCAATGGCAGGAGAACTTCCTTGAGTCGTGTTGATTCTAAAATCGCCATTAATATCTGGAAAGTAGGTGTAAGGTGACGCTGCTCTTGATCGATTTCCATAAAGCCAATGTTCGTAGATATCGGCAAGTTCAATTTTTGCTATGGCTCCTTGGGCGGCTCTTATATCTTTAGTATCAAAGTTGAGGTACTCATTTCCAGCAAAAAAACTCACTTGATTATCATACCTGAAAATAAGTTCATTTCCTCGGTTGTATTGAGGGTGTATATTATTTAAAATAAGATTCCAATTATAATTTTGTAGTACTGCTATATGAATTTCCTTTTTGGGATTTGTCGTGTTTAGTTGATCTGTGTAAAGTGTGAATTCTAAGTTCTGTTTGCTATTCATGGTATCAAAATCCCTATTTCTTTTAACTTTTGCAGCAACTTTAGTTAGATTCTCATAGACTAAAAATCGTCTGGAAAACATCAACTCATCATAGGAGTTATAGATCTCAAGAAGGTAATTACCGCTTACTTTTAAGCTGAGTTCTGCATTAGGGATGCGCAGCTGATAATTGGAATATTGAACTAAGGTATTGTAGGAATTGTTGTAATTTCTGATACGTTGATTGTCATTGCCAGAGAGGTATTCACTTTTTAACAATCTAGAAGGAGTCCAATTATGATCACAATGAATAATTCTATAATAATAGTCGCTTTCATCAGCTTTTAAATCATCAAAGCTTAAGGTAAATCCTTCTCCAAGTTTTAAAATTGGGAATTGATCATCACTTGGACCTTTAAAGATAATAGTTCGAAGGTATTCAGGTGGTTCTACTTCTTTTATTTCTTGAGCAAGTAGTGCTTGTTGGAGTAAAAAAGTCAGAAGAAAAACTATAGTAGTTCTAGTTGTAATCATGAATTAAAGATACTAATTTTTGCGCCAATGAGTTTGTGAATTTTAACGGAAAATTTAATCATTAATTATTATGATTACTATCTTTTTAGTCTTAAATTTGCATCAATTTTTAAAAGAAATTAACTTAAGGTCTACATATATGTCTACAGACATTCGAATCAAAAAAGGATTAGACATTAATCTTCTAGGTGCTGCCCAAAAAGAGTCGAAGGCTCTCAAAGATAGCCAAACATACCAGATTAATTTAGATGACTTTCATGGAATTACTCCAAAACTACTTCTTAAACAAGGTGAACATGTAACTGCAGGACAGGCATTGTTTTTTAATAAAGACAATGAACAAATGCTTTTTGTGTCCCCTGTTAGCGGAACGATTGAAGAAATCAAAAGAGGAGCGAGAAGAAGAGTGCTTACCATTACAATTAAAGCTGATGCCGAAAATGTATCAGAAAAATTTCAGCCTATACATCCAGAAAAGGATAGTGCTGATGATATCAAAAAGGCACTCCTTAAAGCAGGTTGCTGGCCGTTTATAAAACAACGTCCTTATGATATTATAGCAAATCCAGCAGACACTCCAAAAGGAATATTTATCTCTGGATACGATACAGCTCCATTAGCTTCAGATTTAGATTTTACGTTAAAAGGTCAAGAATCATATATTCAAGCTGCAATTACAGCACTTGGTCAATTAACTTCTGGAGCAGTGCATGTGTCAGTAAAAGATAATGACTCTGTTTTAGCAGGTATGCAAGGAGTTCAAATTCATAGAGTTTCTGGTCCACATCCAGCAGGACTCGTTGGAACACTCATCAATAAAGTGGATCCTATCAATAAGGGGGAGCGTGTTTGGACCATCAATGCAGCTGATCTTGAAATTATAGGTAAAGTATTGTTAACTGGAGAATTTGATCCGAGTAGAACCATAGCTGTAGCTGGTTCTGGAGTTTCAAATCCGACTTATGTTCGAGTGAAACTTGGGGCTGAAATAAAAACAGTTTTAGATGCAGCTGGAGGGCTCCTAAACGACAATGTTCGTGTCATCAATGGAAATGTGCTTACCGGAACCGGTGTGGCTCCTTTTAGATACCTACGCTTTTATAACAATTCAGTGACGGTGATTCCAGAAGGAAATGATTATGAACTATTTGGTTGGGCAAAACCAGTATCTAATAAAGTATCCATTACCAGAGCGTTGACCTTGTCATGGTTGAACAAGCGTAAAAAATACAATCTTAATACCAATACAAATGGTGAACACAGAGCATTTGTATTAACAGGTCAATATGAGCAGGTATTTCCTTTGGATATCTATCCTATGCAATTACTTAAATCATGCATGATTAAAGATCTCGATGAGATGGAGCAGTTAGGATTATACGAAGTGGCACCTGAAGATTTTGCACTGACAGAATTTGTGTGTGTTTCAAAACAACCACATCAAAAAATTATAAGAGAAGCATTGGATTTATTACATAAAGAAATCGGATAAAATGAGTTTAAAGAATAAGTTACACCTTTTAAAAGAAAAGTACAGCGACAAAAAGTATGCGCCAGCATTTAATGCGCTTCACACCTTTTTGTATACTCCAAATGAAACAACTCATTCTGGAGCTCATGTTCGTGCTGTAGATGATTTAAAAAGAACAATGAATACCGTAATCACTGCATTGATTCCGATATTGATATTTAGTTTCTTTAATGCGGGATATCAACACTATTCTGCAATAAATGGATTTCCAGCGAATTTTAATTTAATGGAACATTTTTTAACCTTGGATAACCTAATAGTGGGTCTGGTAACGATTCTGCCTCTTGTAGTAGTTTCTTATGGAGTTGGATTAGGAGTAGAATTTTTGTTCGCTGTGATCAAAGGTCATGAAGTTGAAGAAGGATATTTAGTAACAGGAATGTTGGTTCCACTAATAGTACCTGTAGATACTCCATTATGGATGTTAGCTATTGCAGTGATTTTTGGTGTAGTTATCGGAAAAGAAGTGTTTGGAGGTACAGGGATGAATATTCTAAATCCAGCACTAACCATCAGAGCATTCTTATTTTTCTCTTATCCAACATGGATGAGTGGAGATAAAGTATGGGTGCATGAAGCAGTGGAACGCGCAGGAACCGCTGATGCTATCTCAGGAGAGACCATTTTAGGTTCCTTAGCTCAGGGAGCTGATTATTCGTATTCAGTTTCAGATATGTTCTTTGGTTTCATACCAGGATCAGTTGGAGAGACATCTACCTTTTTGATTCTTCTTGGAGGATTGTTTTTAATCTTCACTAAGATTGGATCTTGGAGAATTATGTTGAGCGCTGTTATCGGAGCCCTTGTTATGGGACTTATCTTTAATGGGGTTGTTGATGCGGGATGGATTCACTCCAGTTCTAAATTCTATCATCTAATGAGTCTACCGTTCTGGCAGCACCTTATCGTTGGAGGACTTGCCTTTGGTATTGTTTACATGGCAACTGATCCAGTAACAGGAGCTCAAACAGAAAAAGGAAAATGGTACTATGGATTTTTAATCGGTTTCATATCGGTGATGATTCGTGTCTTTAACCCTGCATATCCTGAGGGTGTGTTCTTAGCGATACTTCTAATGAATGTATTTGCTCCCACTATCGACCACTATGTGGTTAGAGGAAACGTTAAAAAACGTTTAAAACGTTCTCATAAATCAGTTACTAACCTAGAAACTGCATCCTAATGGCTATTAATTCAGATAAAAATTCTTACACCTTTATTTTTGCTATCATCATGGTAGTGATCGTAGGTGCCTTACTTGCATTTGTTTCATCTTCACTTAGTGAGACGATTAGCGAAAATATTAGATTAGAAAAACAACAAAACATCCTTTATGCGATGGGTGTTAATAATAATGATGAGGGTAGTGTTGAGTTTATTTCAACTGCTGAGGTCGCTAACGTATTTGATACCTACATTAAAAAGCAATTAGTTCTTCAAGGAGGACAAATTACTGAAAATGAGGAGGCATTCTTAATCGACTTAAAAAAGGAAGGTGAGCGTGCTAAAAACGGTGAAGAACGTCGTTTACCTATTTTTATTGGAGAAAAAGACGGTAAAACATATCATATTTTACCGATGTTAGGTAAAGGTTTATGGGATGCCATATGGGGATATGTAGCCTTAGATGAGCATTTGGTTATTCAAGGTGTTTACTTTGACCACAAGGGAGAGACTCCTGGTCTTGGTGCAAATATCAAACAACGCTTTTTCATGGATGATTTCACTGGGGAGTCAATCATGGATAGTGACAAGATTGTTGGGGTTAAGGTGATCAAAGGAAACAATGACCCATTGAACACTGATAAACTCGATAATGAAGTAGATGCACTTGCAGGAGCTACCATTACAGGAAATGGTCTTTCAGCTATGCTTGCGGATAGCTTTAAGCTTTATGAAAATTATTTAAACAGCATTTTAGTACACTAATATTATGGGATTACTATCTAAAAAAGATGCAGCCTTAATAAAGGATCCATTATTTGACAACAATCCAATCACCATTCAAGTGTTGGGAATTTGTTCAGCGCTTGCCATCACAGCAGAATTAAAGGCATCAATTGTAATGGGATTATCAGTATTATTCGTATTAGCTATGGGTAATGTTGTGATATCGTTAATGAGAAATATTATCCCATCTAAAATCAGAATTATTGTTCAGTTAGTAGTAGTAGCGGCACTTGTTATTATTGTAGACCAAGTACTAAAAGCTTTTGCTTATGAACTTTCAAAAACGCTATCCGTATTCGTTGGTTTAATTATAACTAACTGTATTATCATGGGACGTTTTGAAGCTTTTGCTTTAGGAAATAAGCCTTGGAAATCATTTTTAGATGGTATCGGAAATGCTGCGGGATATGCAATTATACTTGTAATTATTGGATTTTTCAGAGAATTATTAGGTTCAGGAACTCTATTGGGGTTTCAAGTCTTAGGAGATCCGATTGCTAAAACAGGAGTATATGCCCTTGGTTATGAAAACAACGGATTTATGTTATTATCTCCAATGGCACTTATTGTAGTTGGAATTATCATTTGGGTACAACGCGCTAGAAATCCAAAACTACAAGAGTCTAACTAAGAAATCACAGAACTATGGAACATTTAGAATTATTTTTTAAATCTATCTTTATCGACAATATGGTCTTTGCCACATTCTTAGGGATGTGTTCATATCTGGCTGTATCTAAAAAAGTTTCGACTGCTGTCGGTCTTGGAGCTGCTGTTATCTTTGTGATGGCTGTAACGGTACCTTTAAACTGGTTATTAGATCAGTATATCTTAAAAGAAGGTGCATTGGCCTGGTTAGGTCCTGAATATGCAGATTACAATCTTGGATTTTTATCATTCATCCTTTTTATTGCAACTATTGCAACAATGGTTCAATTGGTAGAAATTGTAGTTGAAAAATTTTCACCATCATTATACAACTCTTTGGGTATCTTTTTACCGCTTATCGCTGTAAACTGTGCCATCTTAGGGGGTTCGCTTTTTATGCAATCAAGAGAAATTCCATCATTAGGCTTGGCTTTTAATTATGGTATCAGTTCTGGTATTGGATGGTTCTTAGCTATTCTTGCAATCGCTGCGATTCGCGAGAAAATTCGTTACTCAAATGTACCGCCAGCTCTTAGAGGATTAGGGATCACCTTTATTCTTACAGGGCTTATGGCTATTGGGTTTATGAGTTTTGGTGGAATGCTAACAGGAGATAATCCTGTTGAAGAAGCTCCTGTTAAGGAAACTTCTGCTGTAGAAAAAGAAAAAAAGGAATTAAACGAAGAGAAAAATGCGAATACTATCTCTTATAATGACTTAAATAAATAAGCATGATTTTAGCGACAAGTACACTTACCACCATTGTTATTACTGTAGTTGCCTTTTTGGTATTACTATTAGTTCTGGTTTCTTTATTGTTGTTTACTAAAGAAAAATTATCTCCATCTGGCCCGGTAACAATTACCATAAATGGGGAGAAAAAAGTACAGGTAGCTTCTGGAGGATCTTTACTATCCACTCTTGGTGGTCAAAAGATTTTCTTGCCTTCGGCTTGTGGAGGAGGTGGAACCTGTATTCAATGTGAATGTCATGTGAATTCAGGGGGAGGGGAAGCTCTTCCTACTGAAACTCCACATTTCTCAAAGAAAGAACTTGTAGCTGGAGCTCGTTTAGCTTGTCAAGTAAAAGTGAAACAAGACATGGATATTTCAATACCTGAAGAGGTATTTGGAATTAAAAAATGGCAAGGTAAAGTAGTAAGAAACTATAATGTTGCTTCCTTTATTAAGGAGTTTGTAGTTGAAATACCAGAGGATATGAATTATAAAGCAGGTGGTTATATTCAAATTGAAATACCACCTTGTGAAATCAAGTATTCTGATATTGATATTACGGCTCATCCAGAGGAACATGAAACCCCAGATAAGTTTCAACAAGAATGGGACAAATTTAATCTTTGGCCTCTTGTAATGAAAAACCCAGAGACCATTGAACGTGCTTATTCCATGGCCTCTTATCCTGCTGAAGGTAGAGAAGTTATGTTGAATGTTCGTATTGCTACTCCACCATGGGATCGTAATAAAAATGGTTGGGCTGATGTTAATCCTGGTATTGCTTCTTCTTATATCTTTTCTCGTAAAGCAGGTGATCCTGTAACTATTTCAGGACCTTACGGTGAGTTCTTTATCAATGAGTCTGAAGCAGAGATGCTATATGTAGGTGGAGGGGCTGGAATGGCTCCAATGCGTTCTCACTTATATCACTTATTCAAAACACTGAAGACTAATCGTAAGGTGACCTATTGGTATGGTGGACGCTCTAAACGTGAGTTATTCTATATTGACCATTTTAGAGCATTAGAAAAGGAATTCCCTAACTTTAAATTCTATTTAGCACTTTCGGAGCCTATGGAAGAAGATAATTGGAAGGTTAAAGAAAACTTGGAGGGACCTGGTGATGGGTTTGTAGGATTCATTCATAATGTAGTTATTGATCAGTACTTATCTACGCATGAATCTCCTGAAGATATAGAATTATATTTCTGTGGACCACCACTAATGAACAAAGCTGTTCAGAAAATGGGTGAAGACTTTGGTCTTGCTGATGAAAATATTCGCTTCGACGATTTCGGAGGATAATAATAAGGCCAGTAGTTACCTCTACTGGCTTTTTTTTTAGGTATTACTTATGAAAATTCTCTCAGAACAAGAACTACATAATTTAGCAATGAACTATGTTGGAAAAGAACTAGAAGCTGATGGTTATGAATTTATGGCCGTCAATTCTAAATTGAAGAAGCATCCCCAATTTGTATGTTTAAAGAACAAACAGTTGCATTTTATTTTAGTAGAGGCGATATGTTATCCTAGAAATCCTCACATGATCAATAATGAACGCGCTGAAAAAATGAGAGATCATGCGATAAAGTTTGAAGGATTGACCTATTATGCAGCGGTAGGGCTTCATAATACGGAGGATCCAAGTTTACCGATCTATTTGAATCAACCGTATACCATAACCTTTCCTGGATTAAAAGAAATCATTTAGTAGTTGCTTATGTTTAAACGCTTCTTATCTAGTTTTTATATTATTGCTATCCTCTTCAGCTCCTGTAAGAACAATGATCAGCAGATCTATAAATCTCAGTTCAATGGTGAAGCTTTTGGAACTACCTATTCCATTATTATTACCGGTAGTGAAACGGTTGATGTGCATCAAGAAATCGATTCTGTCATTCGGGTGGTTAATCAATCGATGTCTACTTATATTCCTACTTCTGATATCTCTAGAATAAATAAGGGTGATACTTCAGTGGTTGTGGATCATATGTTTGAAGAGGTATTTTTATTATCAGCAACAGTGCATCAGAAAACAGGAGGTTATTTTGATCCAACGGTAGGTGTTTTAGTCAATGCTTGGGGATTCGGACCTGGAAAGCAGATAGCCCTTAACGATCGAAAGATTGATAGTTTAATGACGTATGTAGGCTTTTCAAAAGTTCAGCTCACAGAAAACCGGCAGCTTATAAAATCTAATCCAGCTATCTATTTTGACTTTAATGCTATCGCTAAAGGTTATGCTATCGATCGTTTAGGGAAGGTACTTTCCGATAAAGGGTTCGATAATTACTTAATTGAGGTTGGAGGTGAACTCATTACAAAAGGCATCAATACCAGTTCTAAAAAGCCTTGGGTTGTTGGTATTGATGACCCCTTAGCAAAGGATCGTTCTCATCCGATACGTTTGTTAACCCTAAAAAATAAAGCCCTAGCTTCATCTGGAAATTATCGTAAGTTTCGAGTAGATCCTATTAGTGGTGAAAAGTATGTACATACTATTAATCCGTTAACCGGGTACACTCAAAACTCAAAAGTACTTGCTGTAAGTGTATTAGCTAATGATTGTGCTACGGCAGATGCGTATGCTACTTCTTTTATGGCTATGGGACTTCAAAAGACTAAAGCGCTGATTGCCTCTGAAGATGAATTAGATGCCTTTGTGGTCTATTTGGATGAAGAAAATCAGATGCAAACCTGGTCATCTAAGGGGTTTAAATCGGCTTTTTTATCAAAGGAATAAGTTCTCCCTTAGCTAATCTATAACGATTGATATCGTGTTCACTAAATTTTTTAGTGAAGTCAATCATTTCAACTTCAAAACCAACCGCTTTTAAAAACGTGGGATAATCCAATCCATAAACTCTAAGATGGTCGTATTGTCCAAAAATTTTGGTACGCTCTTTGGGATCTGTAATGGAATCATCCTCAAAGGTTGTTGTTCTTGATCGATCTTGTGGAATCTGAACAATACCCCAGCCTCCTTTTTTAAGTACTCGGTAGAGTTCACTCATCGCTTTTTTGTGATCAGGAATATGCTCTAAAACATGATTGCAAAGGATGACATCAAAGCTGTTATCTTTAAAAGGAAGATTGCAAATATCCGCTTTGATCTCTGCTAAAGGTGAATGGAGGTCGGTTGTTGTATAACGGATATTCTTTAACTGCTTAAAACGCTTATAAAATGCTTGTTCAGGGGCAAAATGGAGTAGTGTAAGAGATTCCTTAAAAAAGGACGTCTCCTGCTTTAAAAACAACCATAACAAGCGATGACGCTCCAATGACAGTGTTGAGGGGGAGAGTACATTTTCCCGTTGATGCTGATAACCATAGGGTAACATACTTCTAAATTGCTTCCCATCAATGGGATCTAGGTAGGTCGTTCCTCTGTAATAAATTGACAACAGTGGTCGTATACCATAACTTAACTTGATCAGTAGTGGTCTAGGTATCGTGTTTAAAAACAGTTTAAATAGTGATTTAAGCACTTCCTTGTTTTTTTCTAAAAGGTGCTTCTTCATTAGAAGAAATCCCTAAAGCCTCATAAATATAATCGAAAGTTGATAGTAATTGAGGTTGGCCATCAATGATTGCAACATCGTGTTCAAAATGAGCAGAAGGCTTTTTATCAGCAGTGAGAATTGACCAGCCATCATTGAGCTGAATGATGCGATGAGTTCCCATATTGATCATGGGTTCAATAGCTACAACTTGTCCTTCTTGAAATTTCTTTCCTCTTCCACGTTTTCCATAGTTAGGCATTTCTGGATCTTCATGCATGGTTTTACCCAAGCCATGACCTACGAGCTCACGTACCACTCCATAGCCAAAAGATTCCGTATACTGTTGAATGGCATACCCTACATCACCAACACGATTACCTAGTTTAAATTGCTCAATACCGATATAAAGTGATTTTTTAGTAACCTCCAAGAGTTGTTTTATTTCAGGACTAACTTCTCCTACTTCAAAGGTATAGGCATGATCTCCATAAAAACCATTTTTTAGCGCACCACAATCGATGGAAATGATATCACCTTCTTCTAATGGAGTGTTGTTGGGAATCCCATGAACGACCTGTTCATTAGGACTCATGCAAAGGGTGTTTGGAAAATCATATAAGCCTAAAAATCCTGGTTCCGCACCGTGATCTCGAATAAAACTCTCTGCTAAAGCATCGAGCTTAAGGGTCGTAACTCCTGGTTTAACTTCAGACGCTAACATTCCCAAAGTTTTAGATACAATTAATGCGCTTTCGCGCATTAATTCGATTTCTGTAGCGGTTTTTAAGTGAATCATTCTTATGCTATTAAAGATTTTCGAGTCATTTCTTCCGGTTGTTGAACTCCTAATATTTCTAAAATAGTAGGGGCAATATCACCTAATACCCCATCATTAACTGGTGATCGATCTGGATCGACTAGAATAAATGGAACTGGATTGGTAGTGTGAGCTGTATTTGGAGATCCATCAGGATTCACCATCGTATCACAGTTCCCATGATCTGCAATAACCAGCGTGCTATATCCATTGGCAGAAGCTGTTTCAATCACCGCTTGTGCGCATTGATCTACAGTTTCACAGGCCTTAATGGCTGCAGACATCACTCCGGTATGGCCAACCATATCTGGATTAGCAAAATTTAAACACACAAAACTCGCTTCCCCTTTTTCTAATTCAGGAATAATAGCATCTCTGATATCAAAAGCGCTCATTTCTGGTTGAAGATCGTAAGTGGCAACTTTTGGTGAAGGACATAAAATACGTTGTTCACCTTCATAGGGCTCTTCTCTTCCTCCGTTAAAGAAAAAAGTTACATGTGGGTATTTTTCAGTTTCAGCTATACGAATTTGTTTTAATCCCGCTTCAGAAACTACCTCCCCTAATGTTCGTTTAATATTTTCTTTATTGTAGACAACCTCAATACCTTTAAATGATTCATCATACATAGTCATAGTTACATAATATAGGTCGAGTTTGTGCATATTTTGTTCGTGAAAATCTTCTTGAGAAAGCACTTGAGTTAGCTCTCTACCACGATCTGTTCTAAAGTTGAAGAAAATGACTACATCTCCATCTTTAACTTTTGCGTCATCTACATTAATAGCACTATTAATAATGGGTTTTAAGAATTCATCGGTAACCTCATTAGCATAACTCTCTTTAATAGCAGCAATCATATCCTCGGTATGAGTTCCAGTTGCATTAACAACAGTATCATATGCTATTTTTACTCGCTCCCAACGTTTATCTCTGTCCATGGCATAATAACGACCGACGAGTGTAGCTAAGTCAGTATTCTTGTCCTTACAGTGATCGATGATCTCTTGAGTAAAATTCAATCCGCTTTTAGGATCAACATCACGTCCATCGGTAAATCCATGGATATAAGCTTGATTAACGCCACATGCATCAGCTGCATCGATCAATCCTTTTAAATGTTGTATGTGTGAGTGAACCCCACCATCGGACAGTAATCCTAAAAAGTGAACAGGCTTATTATTTTGTTTGGCGTAATCAAAGGCTTTTTGAAGTACTACTTCATCTTTCAATGTATTGTTTTCAACAGCAAGATTGATTTTAACCAAATCTTGATAAACAATTCTACCAGCACCAAGATTCATGTGTCCAACTTCTGAATTCCCCATTTGACCTTCAGGAAGACCAACGTGCATTCCATCAGTTCTTAAATTTGAGTTCGCATATTTAGTATATAATCCATCTACAAATGGAGTGTTCGCTTGGGCGATTGCTGATATTTTTGGATCAGGTGATTTACCCCATCCATCAAGAATCATTAAAATAGCTTTATTATTCATAATTAAGTAGTATTTGAAGTGTAAAAATACCACCAAAACCTCAGAAACCCATAGGGATTGAAGTTTTTTAACAAATTAATACTTTTAATTAAACCTGATCTTAAATGAGGGTGCTTAGAACAACAATTTATGCATTTTATAATGCGGGCCATGAGGAGGAATATCGAATTCTTCTCCTTGCTTTTCATAGCCAAGTTTTTCATAAAAGGAAACTGCTGTGCTTCGAGCATTCATCCAAATTAGACGAACTCCTCTTTGCATATGCCATTGTTCTGCAAAGTTTAAGAGTAAAGAACCATAGCCCTTACCTTGATATGATTCTAAGACCGCCATTCCACGTAATTGTAGTGATTTGTGACCGGGATAAGGGATGTAAGGGGCAAAGAAAAAACTACCAACTGCGATCAGATGATCATCGATAACTCCTCCTAAATGGATGCTTCCTACTCTGCTGTCTCCATCTAGTTTACAAGATTCAAAAGGCATGCCTCGACGAAGCTCAGCATGGCGAATAGGATAGGTTTCTTCAGCGCTTAATTGTCTTATTTTCATATTAAAATGGAAGTTTGTTAGTGTCTGTTGGCTTCTGATTGGGCATAAAGAGTTTTGCTTTATAGGGTCCAACTAGACGTATCGCTGACCCTTGTACTCGGATGTAATCACCCTCAGGTAGTCCTACTACAGGAACTTTGTGAAAGTGTTGAAATTCTTTGATGCGATCGATCCTACTTTCCCCATTGTGTTTTAATCCCTGAATGGGATCTGTATAATGAGCATTGATGTTAAAGGGGACCAATTCCATTGTTTTAAAAGATTTTGGCATGGCAATGGGCATGTCATTGGTGGTATGCATACTCCAACCAGCAATATTGCTTCCGGCGCTACAACCTAAGTAGGGAACCCCTGATTCAATGACCTCTTTTAATATTCCCATCAATTCTTGATCGTAAAGTTCCTTGACTAATAAAAAGGTGTTTCCGCCTCCAGTAAATATTCCTTGTGCGTTTGCTACTGCTTTTTTAGGGTCTTCAAATTCATGAATTCCCTTAACCTTAATATTTATTTTAGCAAAAGTCTGAGCCACATGTCTTGTGTAGTGATCTAAACTGATTGCTCCAGGTCTTGCATAAGGAATAAATATCAATTCATCCACATGTTCAAAAAACAGCTGCAGTTCATCCAATAAATAGGCTAAATACTTTTCTCCATAGAGCGTGCTTGTTGATGCAAGGATAAGATTCTTCATAGGGACAAATTAACAAAAGTTTAGGGCTTTAGTGTAGTATAATTCTTTTGTTTTGAATGTAATTTACCAGTTCTAATTCGTAAATTTAAGGAACTAATTGAGATCCTATGAAAATCAAGCAGCTCTTTTTTATTCTATTTTTAATTGTATCATCACTTTATGCACAAGAGGTGAAACGCTATCCAATTATGGGGCAAGTCTTATATAGATCTAGTAATGTAGTTGATGAACAGGTTATTAATACCACCTCAGAGGACTTTACCGTCACCGATACCGATGGAAGATTTAGTATCGATGTGACCCTTGGCGATGAACTCGTTTTTATGGCGGTTAATTATGAACTGAAACATATCATTATTACTCAAGAAATCATCGACACCAATCGAATTGTTGTTGAGGTTGATGAAAAAGTTACCCTCTTAGATGAAGTCGTGATTTCACCAGAAAACAGAGAAAAATTCTTAGAACTGAAAAATGAAGAATTTAAGGAGTTTGTTTATGAAATCGATAGAGGAACAAAGGTGGAGAATATCGCACAACCTTTGTATGTTCAAGGAATGAAAAATGGATTGAATTTCGTTTCTATTGTGAAGGCTATATTAAAATCAAATAACAATAAAAGTGATCCACATGAATTTAAACTCTCTGAGGTACTTAGAGCGGTTTATGATAATCAGTTTTTTGTAGACAACTTATACCTCTCGGTAGATATGATTGATGAATTTTTACTCTTTTGCGATGCTCAAACTCTAGATCAATCCTTAATGCTAAAAAAGAATGAATTTGAGCTTTTGGAGTTTTTAGTAACACAGAGTCAAGCTTTTTTGAACCAGCAGTATGAATAGAAATTTAGTGTTTATCTGTTTGTTGTTCTTGTCGGTTCAGCTTTGGGCACAACAAAATCAATTTAAAAAAATCAATGGAGTTCTCAGTGCTTCTTCTGGTGATCTCAGTGGAATTCATATCATTAATATAACTAGTGGACTGGCAACAATTAGTAGCGAGGAAGGCTCTTTCAGTATTGGAGCAAAACTCAACGATACGATTAGAATTTCTGCAATAGGATATCAACCAAAGCTTCTAGTGCTAGATCAACAAAAATTCAATCAATTTTCGTTAGTTGTTGAACTTGATACTGAGGTTATTGCATTAAATGAAGTTGTATTGATGCCCTTTAATCTATCTGGAGATCTTGCAATAGATATGGGGGTATTAAGGGTGGAAGATCAAGTAAGTGAATTCAGCCTTGGACTACCAAATGCTACAGTTAAGCCGCTCAGAAAATCTCAACGTTTATTACATGAGGCAACTACTGGTGGTGGAATACTTCCTATAAACCCTATCCTTAATGGGATTAGTGGTAGAACCAAAAAACTCAAAAAGCTAGTTGATTTAGATCTAAAGAATCAACAAACCTTGAGGACCCGTTATTATTTCCCGGATTCATTGTTTGTTAAGTACTTGAAAATTGATCAAGATAAAATATTAGATTTTATGTTTTATTGTGAAACTGATGCTGAGTTCACCTATTACAGTCGAATAAATGATAAATTTAAACTCTGGGAGTTGATGCGTATAAAGAGTATTGATTATAGAGAACAAAATAAATTAAATTAAAGCTTATGAAGCATATAAAATGGGCACTGTTGTCTGCACTGATCTTACTGGTCTCCTTTAATTCGTTACACAAATTTTATCTTAGTGTATCTGAAGTGACTTATTCAGAGGATGATCATAAAATACGATTACTCACTCGATTGTTTATCGATGATTTAGATGAGGTTCTTATGGCTCGATATGATATAGATTCAAAATTAACTACTGAATTTGAGCATGAAATGGCAGATTTTTATTTAGCAAAATACCTACACTCCAAATTATTATTAAAAATCAATAATCAAGTAATAGAGCTTAAGCTACTAGGAAAAAAAGTAGACAATGATCAATTGGTGTTCTTTTTTGAGGCACCTTATAATGATATTGAGCAGCTCTCATCAATTTTCATTCAAAATGAATTATTGATGGATCGTTTTGAAGACCAGCAAAATATTGTTCACTATAAAATCAAGGGGCAAAAAAAGAGTAGTATGCTAATAAAAGAACGACCTTCTAGCCTGTTAAATTTTTAACAAAAAAAACAGTTATAACTAATTAATTGATTATTTTTCACATAAATTATAAATCCAATAAAATGAAACAACTAAACTATGTATTATCACTTCTTTTAGTGAGTTTTTCTTTAGTAGTAGCTGCTCAAGAAAATACGACACAACGAGAAGGTGGACATGAAAATCAAAGCAAATTTAGACAGTTATATCAAGAATTTGCATCTCCTAACACGTACAGATCAGCTTCAGGAGCTCCGGGTCCTGATTATTATCAGCAACAAGCCAATTATAAGATGGATATTGTACTAGATGATAAAAATGCTAGAATCGATGGGGAAGAAACCATAACATATATTAATAACTCTCCTGATAACTTAGAGTTTTTGTGGCTGCAACTCGATCAAAATGTTAGAGCAAAGGATTCTAAATCACCACTCAGAGATGGAAGTGGAGTTCCTCTAGCGCAACAAGCATCATCATTTGCCGCTTCTTATTTGACTGCCCCTTTTGATGGAGGTTTCAATATTGTATCGGTAACCGATAATAGAGGTATTCCTATGCGTCATACGGTAAATCAAACGATGATGAGAATTGATTTAGATCAACCACTTCAATCCGGTTCATCAGTAAGTTTCACAATTAAGTGGTGGTATAATATTCCTGACCATACTGTAAATAGAGCACGTTCTGGATTTGAGTATTTTCCTAAAGACGGAAATAGAGCTTATGTAATTGCTCAATTTTTTCCAAGAATGGCCGTATATAGTGATGTAGAAGGTTGGCAAAATCACCAATTCTGGGGATCTGGAGAGTTTGCACTTACTTTTGGTGATTATGAAGTTAATATCACGGTACCTGCTGATCATATAGTTGATGGTACAGGTGAATTACAAAACAGAAAACAAGTATTTACTAAAGAGATGATGAATCGATACGAAAAGGCTAAGACATCCTATGATGAGCCAGTAGTAATCGTTACACAAGAAGAAGTGGAAGCTAAAGAAGCTGCAGCAACATCTGATAAGTATACTTCTAAAACAAAAACATGGGAATTCAAGGCTCAAAATGTGAGAGACTTTGCTTTTGCTTCCTCTAGAAAATTCATCTGGGATATGATGGCTGTAAAATTAGGCTCTAGAGATGTTATGGCGGTATCAATGTATCCAAAAGAAGGAAATCCTTTATGGGAAGATTGGTCGACAAAGGTTGTTGCATCAACTCTTAAATCGTATTCTAAATATACTTTTGATTACCCATATCCTAAAGCAATTTCAGTTCATGCTAAGAATCAAGGAATGGAATATCCAATGATTTGTTGGAACTATGGGAGACCAAATGAAGATGGGACCTATTCTGACCGAACTAAATATGGAATGATGAGTGTTATTATTCATGAGGTAGGACATAATTTCTTCCCGATGATTGTGAACTCTGATGAGCGTCAATGGGGATGGATGGATGAAGGTTTAGATACCTTTATGCAATACTTAGCCGAACAAGACTTTGGTGAAACTTATCCAGAGATAATTGCTCCAAATGAAAAGTATCCTTCTAGAAGAGGTGATCCTTCTATGATTGTACCCTATATGAAAGGAGATCAAAGCACTATTGCTCCTATTATGTCTAACCCTGAAAATGTTTATCAATTAGGACCTAATGCTTATGCTAAACCTGCAACAGCTTTAAACATTCTTAGAGAAACAGTAATGGGAAGAGCACTTTTTGATAAGGCATTTAAAACGTATGCGCAACGTTGGATGTTTAAACACCCAACTCCTGAAGATTTCTTCCGAACAATGGAAGATGCTTCTGCTGTTGATTTAGATTACTTCTGGAGAGGATGGTTCTATAGTACAGACTATGTAGATATAGGTGTTAAAGGTGTAAAAAAATATTATGTAAGTAATGAGCCTACACAACAAATGAAAGAATATATGGCGGAGCGCAATCTAACTGAAGCAGATTTACCACCATTAGTCTATTTAGCAGAGGAAGGTTCTGAAGATTACAATGAGGCACTCAAAGGAAAAGCTCCATCTGAAACTTCTCAAACACTTAAGGAGTATATGATGGACAATATGACTGCTGAGGAGCGAGCTGAGGTTAAAGAACCTAAGTTTTTCTATGAAATTACTTTTGAAAAACCAGGAGGTATACCAATGCCACTTATCGTTTCCTATACCTATGCAGATGGAACTACCGAAGATGTAACTTATCCAGCAGAAATCTGGAGAAAAAATGATTCTGAAGTAAAACGTGTTGTTTCTTCTGATAAGGAAATTGTTGGAATAGTGGTTGATCCTAAGGCTGAAACAGCTGATATTGATACTACAAATAATTCGTGGCCTAAAGAAGAAATTAAATCTGAATTTGATGACTTCAAAGATCAAATGAAAGGATAATAGGTTGAACTATATTTTTTATGAAAGCGGTGCAAAAGCATCGCTTTCTTTTTTATATTTGTCTTATGATGGTTAACAGTGTTCTATTTATTTCAGGTGCAGAGATCTTTTTTATCATGTTTATCGTGGTAATGGTATTTGGTGCCGATAAAATTCCAGATATCGCTAGAGGTCTTGGTAAAGGAATGCGTCAACTCAAAGATGCATCTGATGATATCAAAAAGGAAATTTATAAAAGCGCAGATAAACATGGTGTTGACACCTCGTTTACTAAAGATATCAAAAGTGAAATAGATGAGGTTAAAG
>Ga0233451_10001874_pt1 | contig 19807 bp, 18 predicted proteins | sample 011ome_29_FD_183052 | JGI IMG/M metagenome (GOLD analysis project Ga0233451, IMG submission 183052) | Coastal salt marsh microbial communities from the Groves Creek Marsh, Skidaway Island, Georgia - 011504CT (spades assembly) | ecosystem: Environmental > Aquatic > Marine > Intertidal zone >... | reverse complement strand
GGTACGTCGGACGTCGTCACCTGCGTGTCGGGTGCCGCGGTGCCGCGGTAGAAGACGATCTGCGGATCCTCGGGCGGATCGAGGGCCGCCAGGACGACGGGGGTCTGCCCGTCGCCGGTGCCGACGTACGTCGTATCGACCCCCCACCCGGAGAGAGCGGTGCGCACGTAGTCGCCGAGAGCACCGTCGCCGACCTTGGTGACGACGGCAGCGCGATGGCCGAGTCGCGCCGCGGCGACGGCGACGTTGGTGGGCGAGCCGCCGACGGACTTGGCGAAGGTCTGGGGCTCGAGGAAGCTCGCGCCCTCCTGCTGGGCGTAGAGGTCGACGCTCACGCGCCCGACGGTGACGACCTCCGGGATCGACATCGACTGCCCTACTTGCTCACGCGCGGCGCGACGACATCGCGCAGGTAGTCCAGGGACGTGACGACCTGGGTGATCGGGCCCTCGCCCTCGGCCGGCATCCCGTCGGTGATGGCGGTGTCCTGCTCGATGACGTACCAGCCGTCGTAGCCGCGCGACTCGAGTGCTTCGACGACCCCGGCGATGTCGACGTCACCCTGACCGAGCGGGGTGAAGAGACCCTCCTGGGTCGCGGCCATGAGCGACTTCTCGCGCGCGAGTACCGGCGGCACGAGCGACAGGTTGACGTCCTTGAGGTGCACGTGGCCGACGCGGTCGAAGGCCTGCTGGGCGAACTCCACGGGATCCTGGCCGCCGATGGCCATGTGACCGGTGTCGAGGCAGAAGCCCACATCGCAGCCCTCGAGCACCATCTCGATATCGGCCTTGGTCTCCACGACTGTCTGCACGTGCGAGTGCAGCACCTGGTTGAGGCCGTGCTCGGCGCAGATCTCGTCGATCACGCCGAACATCTCCATCATGTGCCTGCGCTCGTCCGCGCTGAGCGGCCGCGGGATCGACCAGTCGGGATCGAAGACGATCGCGGAGATGAACTCCGTCGCACCCGCACGCTGGAAGAGGTCGGCGACGCGACGCGCCTCGTTGATCGACCACTCGCGCATCGCGGGATCGTGGAGCACCACGGGAGTGAAGCCCCCGATGAGCGTCATGTCGTACTGCGCGAGCTCGGCCTTGACGTCCTCCGGCGACGTCGGCAGGAAGCCGGGTGCGCCGAGCTCGGTGGCGGACAACCCGAGGCCGGACATCTCGGTGAGCACACGCGGCGTGGGGAGCATGGCCCCCCAGCCCGGGACCTCGCAGATGCCCCACGAGATGGGGGCGGAGGCGACGCGGTCGAGGAAGGTGGACATGGTGCTCCCGAGATCAGCGCAGGGCGCGGCGGACCGCTGCCCGCCGTGAGGATTGGAACGTTCCAATTCCGAGGCAAATCGTGGCACACTCCCCCGGGGACGACAAGTCGCCCAGGCCCTCACGAGCCGGGCGCCGAGGACAGGAGCGGGCATGCGGATCGTCGTGATCGGGGCGGGGCGGATGGGGGTCATCCGGGCCGAGGATCTCGTGGCCGACGGCCGCGTCGAGGAGATCGTCATCGCCAATCGCCGTCCCGAGCGCGCCGCCGAGCTGGCCGCGCGCCTCGACGCCGTGTCCGGTCCCCGCGTGACGACCGCTCCCTGGGGTGAGTGGCCGGACGCGGACGGGTACGCCGTGACGACCGCGACGGACACCCACGCTGAGCTCATCGGCGCGCTCGCCTCCCGTGGCAAGCCGCTCCTGGTCGAGAAGCCGCTCGCGATGACGCTCGAGGAGTGCGATGAGCTCATCGCGGTGACCGAACACATGCAGATCGGCTTCCAGCGCCGCTTCGATGCCGGCATCCGCCGCATCAAGGAGGCCATCGACTCGGGCCGCCTCGGCGTCCTCTACTCGCTCACGCTCACCGCCCACGACATTGCCCCGGGCACGCCCGAATTCATCGCGGGCAGCGGAGGCACCTTCCGCGACATGCTCGTGCACGACCTCGATCTCGCGCGCTGGCTCACCGGATCCGAGATCGCTTCGGTCTACGCCACCGGCACGGCGCGCCATCACCCCGACTACGCCGCGGTCGACGACTTCGACGTCGTCACGGCGACGCTCACCACGCGGGACGGCGTACCCGTGCTGGTGAGCGGCACGCGACACGATCCCGTGGGTCACGACATCCGCATGGAAGCCTTCGGCTCCCTCGACTCAATGTCGGCCGGTCTCACCCGGCGCACGCCGCTGCATGTGGCGGATGATCCGGCTGAGCCACTCCTGGGGGCATCCCTTGCGCACTCCGCGGACGAGCCCGAGACCTACCGCGGCTTCATGGACCGCTTCCGTCCGGCGTTCACCGCGGAGACGAGTGCGTACGTCGACTTCGTGCGCGGTGAGCGCGACAACCCCTGCACGCCGGCGGAGGCGCGCGCGGCACTCGCCCTGGCCCTGGCGTGTGACCTGTCGGCGCGCGAGGGTCGCGTGGTCGATGTCGCGGAGGTCGGATGACGTCCGTGAGCGGTCGCGCGTCGTCGCGGGCGCGGGGCTCCAGGGGAGGGAGTCGCCGCCCGACACTGCACGATGTGGCTGCGCGCGCAGGAGTATCGAAGTCCCTCGTCTCGCTCGCTCTCCAGGGATCGCCCAAGGTCGCGCCCGCGAGCAGGGAGGCGATCCTCGCCGCCGCCGATGAGCTTGGCTACCGCCCCAATCGCACCGCGAGCAGCCTCGTGCGCCAGCGCACGCACACGATCGGCGTGCACATCCTGGATCTGCACAATCCTGTCTTCGCCGAGATCCTCGACGGAGTGCAGGAGGCCGTGCGCGGTCACGGCTACTCGACCCTGCTCGTCACCGGCAACGCCGACCCGGAGGTCGAGCGCACGGAGATCACCCGGCTACTGGAGTCGCGCATCGAAGGCCTGGTCCTCATCGCCCATCGCCTCACCGACGACGACCTCGCCGCGATCGCACGCGAGGTCCCGACAGTCGTCGTCACGTGGCGCACGGACGGCATCACCGGCCTGGACTCCGTGGCCGGCGATGACATCGCGGGTGCGCGTCTGGCGGTCGACCATCTCGTCGCGCTGGGTCATCGACGCATCGCGCATGTCTCAGGCGGCGACAACCGCATCGCCCGTGAGCGCCGCACCGGCTACGAGCGAGCCGTTGCCGAACACGGGCTCGAGTCCTTCGTCGTGGACGGTGCCTTCACGGAGCAGGGCGGGTACGCCGGTGCCGAGGCCGCGGTCGACGGTGGGGCCACGGCACTGGTGGTGGCCAATGACCTGGCGGCGATCGGAGCCCTCGCCGCCCTGCGGTCGCGGGGACTTCGTGTGCCCGAGGACGTAGCCGTCGTGGGATACGACGGCATGCGCCTGCTCGACTCTCTCGATCTCACGACGGTGGCCCAGCCGCTCGCGGATATGGGCCGCGTCGCCGCCGACCTGCTCATGGAGCGCATCGCGCAGCCTGACCGACCGTCCGTGCACCGCGAGGTGGAGACGCGGCTCATCTCCCGGGGCAGCTCGGGAGTGCTCAGCGGCTGATGCGAACACCTGTCTGCGGGCGCTGGCTCCCGGGACAGGCCATGTGCTGGGATCGGGCCATGTCCTCGGCGCTGCGGGTCCTCTACGTCGAGGACGACCCGGCCCTGCGGGGCATCCTCACGGCGATCCTCGGCAGCCGAAGGGACCTCGAGATCGTGGTGACTGCGGGATCACCGGCCGAGGCACTTGCCTCCGCAGAGTCGACCGATTACGACGTCGCCCTGCTCGACCTGTCGCTCGGGGAGGACAACCTGTCCGGGATCGAGCTCGGCATCGCCCTGCGCGAGCAGCGTCCTGGCATCGGCGTGGTGATCCTGTCCCAGTACCAGGTGCCTACCTTCCTCACCCGATTCGCCGAGGACCAGCGTCACGGTTGGTCCTACATCCTCAAGCGCGCGGACCTGCACCCCAACTACCTCAGCGACGTCCTTCATTCGACGGCACGCGGGCTCAACGTGGTCGATCCGCTCATGGTTAAAGGACAAGTGAGCGATCAGCAGCCTGCGGTCTCGCAACTCACCGCCCGGCAGCGCGACATCATGGCGCTGGCCGCCGAAGGCCTAGATGCGCCCACGATCGCCAAGCGTCTCGACCTAACACATGGCGTCGTCCGCCAAGAGCTCTCCCGCGCGTACCTGGTGCTCGTGCCGGATCCCCCGGAAGGAGCGGATCTGCGCACCCTCGCCGTGCTGCGCTACGTGCGCGAGACGCGAGAGTACGGTCAGCGTTAGTCATGGAGAGCGGGTGGGCGCGCTTTGGCCGCGGCTTCGTGAGGGCGGTCCTAGGCCCGTGGCCCTTCTTCCCGTGGGTCGTGTTCGGCGCGGTCTTCCTGCTCGTCCTGCTGCAGAACGTGCAGGTGTCCCTGCTCGGCACCCTGAGCAGGTGCCGCTACTCGTGCGTCGATCTCCCGGAGCAGTTCACTCCCTCGATCATCGGTGAGTACGGCGAGGGGGCGGTCAGCCCTATCGACGTCGTGGCGGTGGTGGGCAACGCCGTCGCGGCTGCCGGAGCCTCAGCCATCGTGCTCGCCATCGCGAGCCGTTACCTGCGCAGGGACGACCTGGGCAGTCCGGCGCGCGCCCCGTATCTCGTCGCGATGCTAATGGCTTCGCTCGCGGGCGGCCTGGCACGCGTCTACATCCTTTCGCCGATCTTCCTGTCCACGCCGTCCCTCTCTGCGGTCGGCATCGTCCCGACGACGATTCGCGCCTTTATCGCAATTACCTTCGTGCAGTCCCTCGCGGGCGCGCTCACCGTGCGCTATGCGCGTCAGGCCGCTGTGGCGACTACCGCCCTGGAGATGGTCAAGGCTCAGCAGCAGCTTGTGGTCGAGGCCGATGAGCGCGCGCGACGCAGTGTGGCGGAGTTCCTGCACGACCGGGTGCAGGCCGATCTCCTGGTCGTCGCGTTCGAACTGCGCAGCAGCGTGGAGGGGGCGGCCCCACCAACGCGGGAACGTCTCGAGAAGGCCATTTCCGAGATCGAGCGCATCCGATCGACGGAGGTGCGCTCGGCGAGCCGCCGGCTGAGCCCGGCGTTTGGATCGGTGGGCCTCGATACGGCTCTGACGGACCTGGCCGAGTCCTGGGAGCCGGTCATGAGCGTGCGGGCGACCTTCGACGAGAGGGCCAGGTCGCTGCTCATGGGTGGTGGAGCCTCGCGTGACCTGCTCACTGCCATCTATCGCGTCACAGAGCAGGCGTTGCTGAATGCGGCCTCTCACGGGCATGCATCGCGCGTCGACGTGCTTCTCACGATGCCTGCCCCGGAAGCGCTCATGCTCACCGTGACCGACGACGGTCGCGGACTGCCGCGTGGGGAGATCGTGCGAGGGTCCGGCACGGCGATCATGGATGCCTGGTGCGCCGTCGCGGACGGAGCCTGGGCGTGGAACAGCCCGCAGGCAGGGGGAGTGAGGGTGACGGCGACGTTCAGCGTCGCTTCCTGACGTGATCCGCCCGTGTGAAGACATGTGTCTCGCCGTGCAGACAGGTGCAACCACCGCAGCCACAGGTGTCCTCGCGTGATCGCGCACGCGGGTGACGCTGCCTAGCGTCCGAGCATGCCCGCATAGGGCATCGGGGGTCCGGACTTTCCTCAGGATCACCGCACTGTCCAGTCACGGAGGTTCCATGAAGTTCACGCGACCTGCCGCCCTCGGCATCGCATGCTCGTCGGCGGCCGTGCTCGTGCTTGCCGTGGGGGTCCCGACGGCAAGCGCGCGCCCTGCACCGCTGCAGCCGCGCACCGAGTGCCCGACGATCCCGTGGAAGCCGCTTGAGGTGGCCCACGAAGTCATCGACATCGGTCCGATCCAGGAAGACCCCAAGAACGCCGTCAACACCTACAAGTCAGGTGGTGACAACGAGATCTCCGATGACGCGTGGACCGACTACGAGCCGCCGGACCCCTGGGTGAAGAACTCCACGCGCAACCTGCAGTTCCAGATGTCGCAGTTCATCGCCTCCCCCGGTGCGGAGATCTGCGAGACCGTCTACGAGACCACCTCGGATGGGTACACGTGGGGCTCGATGTCCTCAGCGATCAACGCGATGTGGCCCTACGACAATCGCAAGGAGTATCCGGCCCCGTCCAACCTCGGGCCGTACTTCGCGGGCAACTTCACCCTGACCCCGCTGGGTACGGACGTCAAGCTCACCGCGAACTACAAGGCGCAGAACATGGAGTTCTGGGTCACTGAGAACGACGACCCTGACGGCGAGAAGATCCTGCGCTTCTACGTCATCGACCAGTTCGGCAACAAGTACATCGCGCATGCGACGAGTGCCGACTCGCCGGAGGCGCTCGAGGAGGCCTTCGACGCGGTCACGCTCCCCGAGGGCTGGAAGAAGGAGAAGCGCTTCCTCAAGGAGGACTTCATCATCAGGCCCGCGGAGGGCTCCGATGGCTCCTTCTACTACCTCGTCCTCCGTGATAGCGCCGACATCGGCTACCACCAGATCACGTGGAGCAAGAAGGGACAGGTCGCCCAACTCGTGCCCGACTTCCCGATCTGGGGTGGGCAGAAGGCGGACGTCCTCTACGGCTACGCCGGGAAGGCCAAGTCGGAGCGCAACATCATCCACGCAGGCGCCGGAAACGATCGCCTGATCCCGGGCGCTCTGTCCTACGACCTGTGGGGTGATGCGGGCACAGACACCGTGGAACTGCCCAAGAACGCCAAGCAGCTCACAGTGATCGAGTCCTCCGGCGACGGGACCAAGGTCGAGATCTCGGTGAAGGTCGGGAAGAAGACCCTTGAGTACACGCTCAACTACGTTGAGACCCTCAAGATTGGCAAGAAGACGTACAAGACCAAGGACATGTAGGTCTCGTTCCCCCGTGACTGCGGCCCCTGCTCGATCTCGAGTGGGGGCCGCAGTCATGTCGGGGCCTGGCAGTGCGGCGGAGCATCGATCGCGACAGGCATGGTGGTGGTGCGATAGCCCGGCACGCGACGTACTAGCGGCTAATACCGGGGAACTTCACCTCAGGCAGATCCGGGAGGTCGGGGAGCTTGCGCACCAGGCGCCCGGCGATCGAGGCGATCTGCATGCCAATCGTGATCGCGATGATCGAGGCGCCGAAGATGAGCGCCACCGACGTCTCGCTGTCCAGGTTGAGATCGCTGAAGGTCGGTAGGCCACCATCGGGTCCGACGCTCGTCACGGCAGCGGGTACGTCGTCCTCGGACTTGGGCAGCGTGTCGTCGGGGGAACCCGTGATCGCCTCGGTCAGTGCGACGAGGCCGAGGGATCCCGGGACGAGGAGCCAGAAGACGGGGGAGAAGAGGACGAAGGCCGGGATCTGCCGCTGCCCGCGGTCCTGGATCACGATGGCGAGGAAGAGTGCCACCGCAGCAGCGAGCCCCGCAGCCAGCACGGCATCGAGCACCCAGGACACGACCTGCTGGATGCTGAAAGCGAGAAGCAGCAGGAGCACGACGGGGCGGATCGCGCCGCGCGGTTCGTTGAAGGCCAGCGCCTGCCCCACGGCGTACACGGCCGCGCCGAGCCATGCGACCCACAGGGGCAGCGTCTGATCGGTGAGGTCCGCGAAGTTGTCGGGCGAGACTCGCGCGAGCAGGCTGCCCACGAGTACGCCGAAGGTGAGGATGAGGATCTGCACGATCGACGCGACCAGGCGAGACGCCCCCGAGATCACGTGACCGCTCGCCAGCTCTTGCGTCGCGCGCGTGAGAGCGGCACCCGGGATCAGCGCGATGAGCGGCGCGGCAACCACCCGGAGCGGTTGGACATCCTGGTCGAGGGCCGAGGCGAAGGAGAAGACCGCGAAGGAGCACACGGTCGCGGCCACGGGGGGCACGAGTGGCGCAAGGTTCGGCCGGCTCCGCGTGTAGGCGAGCATGAGGCCGACGAGGAGGCCGCAGACTGCAGCCATCCCGACCCCCCAGATGCTCACGCGGAAGACGAGAGCAAAGCCGGCTGAGGCGACGGCGTACCCGAGGATCGACAGCCACACGGGGAAGCGCGGTGGCTTGTGCGGGATCGCGTCGAGCTCGCGCGTGCCCTCCGTGAGGTCGAGGGTGCCGTGACGTGCCTGGACGGCGATGTCGTGGACATCCGCGGCCTGGTCGAGCCGGAGCGTCTCGTTGCCCTCGGGGATGACGCGCGCGCGACCGACGACGGGGTCGTCGACCATGACGGCGTTGGGGAGCACGAAGATCCCGAAGTCCGTGCGGTCGTAGGCCCGGGCAACCGCGTTGAGCGTCGAGGTGACGTCATCGACCGGGTAGCCCGCGGCCAGTTGGGCCTTGCCGAGGGCGAGGATGAACTCCTCCAGAGCGACCGCCTGGGCGCGCTCGTGGGCGCTCGGCGCATCGGAGGGATCGGTCACGGGGACAGCCTGCCAGGAGGTAGCGTCATGGACGTGCCCGAAGCGCCTTTCCGCCATGATCCGACGTACCGGCCGATCATCGGCGTCGCGAAGGGCGTCTTCGCCGGCCTGGGCATCCGCTTCGACGTCGTGGGCGAGGAGAACATCCCCAGTGAGGGGGGCGCCCTGCTCGCGATGAACCACACGAGCTTCCTCGACTTCGCCCTCGGCGGGGAGCCGGCGTACCGGCGCGGCAAGCGCCTCGTGCGCTACATGGCCAAGGATGCGGTGTTCCGGCACTGGTTGGGTGGTCCGCTCATGCGCGGAATGCGGCACATCCCGGTGGACCGGGAGCAAGGCAGCCAGTCGTTCCGCGATGCCGTGACGTATCTCAAGGCCGGGGAGCTCGTCGGGATCTTCCCCGAGGCGACGATGAGTCGCGCGATGGACGTCAAGGAGATCAAGACGGGAGCGGTGCGCATTGCGGTGGCGGCCGACGTACCTCTGATCCCCATGTGCATCCTCGGCGGTGCGCGCATGCTGTCCTACGGGCACAAGGACTTCTCGCGCGGCACGGTGGTGGCCATCACTGTCGGTGAGGCGATGCATCCCAAGCGTGGTCAGGACCCCGAGGCGCTCACCGTGGAACTGCGCACGCGTATGCGCGACCTGCTCGATCAGACGGTGGCGCGCTACCCCTACGAGGGCTCGCCGTGGTGGATCCCGGCGCGACTGGGCGGCTCGGCGCCGACCTTGGAGCAGGCCGAGGTCCTCGATCAGCAGGCGCGTGAGCGCAAGGCAGCGGCGAAGGCCGCCAAGGGCCTCAAGAAGAAGTAGCCGCCGTCTAGTCTCGTGGCATGAGCACCTGCACCGTCGACTCCCTGCGTGAAGCCGTCCGTGAGCTCATGCCGCAGTTGCAGGCTGATCTCGAGCGCCTCGTGAGCATCCCGTCCTGTGCCTTCGCCGGCTTCCCGCGCGGGCCGGTGCGCGAGGCGGCCGAGGAGACCATGCGGCTCTTCGCCGAGGCAGGCATGCAGACGGAACTCCTGCCCATCGATGGAGGTGAGCCGGCTGTCGTCGGGCGCGTGGGTGATGGTGCGAGGCGTGTGCTGCTCTACGCCCACTACGACGTGCAGCCGGCCGGTGACCTTGACGCGTGGGTGTCACCGCCCTTCGAGCCCACCGTGCGCGACGGTCGCCTCTACGGCCGTGGCGCCGCGGACGACAAGAGCGGTATCGCGATGCATCTGGGCGCGATCCGCGCGCTGCAGCGTGTGCTCGGTCACGTGCCGGTGCAGGCGGTCGCGCTTATCGAGGGTGAGGAGGAGTGCGGCGGCCCGCTGCCGGAGTACGTGCTGGAGCATCCCGAGGTAGCCCAGGCCGACGTCATCGTGATCGCCGACGTGGGCAATCGCGCGGTGGGGGAGCCCACCTTCATCACCGCCCTGCGCGGGCTTGTGGACGCGACCGTCGAGGTGCGCACCCTGCCTCGTCCGGCGCACTCGGGGATGTACGGCGGCCCTGCACCGGACGCCCTGCTCGCTCTCATCCGCATCCTCGACACGCTGCGCGATGAGCGCGGCGACACCACGCTGATCCCCGGCTATCCCTGGCAGGGAGCGCAGGCGGATGAGGCTGAGTTCCGCGCAGAGCTCGGCATGCGCCCGGATCAGCCATTGCTGGGCACGGGACCGCTCACGGATCGACTCGTGACGCGGCCCGCCGTCTCCGTGATCGGACTGGATGCGCCGCCCGTCGAGGGAGCGATCAACGCCGTGATCCCCTGGGCGCGTGCCAAGGTGTCGCTGCGGCTGCCTCCGGGGGCGGACACCCAGGCGGCGATGGACACCCTCTGCGAGCACCTACGTCAGGCGGCGCCGTGGGGTGTCGACGTCACGGTGACACCCGGTGAGCAGGGACGCGGCTGTGCGATTGCGACCGACGGGCCGGCGTACGAGGCGGCGCGCTGGGCCATGGAGACGGCGTTCGGCAAGCCCTCCGCGGAGACGGGGGAGGGCGGCAGCATTCCGTTGCTGGCTGCCCTCGCGGACGTGGCACCCGAGGCGGAGATCATGCTCATCGGCGCGGAGGATCCCGCGGCACTGATCCACGCACCCAATGAGTCCGTCGACCTCGAAGAGCTCGAGCGGATGGTCCTGGCAGAGGCGCTCCTCCTCGCGCGCCTAGGCGGTCTGCTCTAGAACGACGAGACCCCCGTCGCCTCGTCAGTGGGCGAGATAGGCGCGCGTCAGAGAGTGCCGCGGTCGCGCTTGTTGCGCTCGGTCCACTCGCGCATACGTGGTGGGTAGCCCACCTTCTGGGTGTCGTAGAGCGGGATGCCCCACTTCGTCGTGAGCTGCCCAGCCTCCTCCGGAGACTCGATACGTCGACGGGTCCACTCACCGTCATGTGCCACGAGCACGAGTGTGGTCTCCGTGGCCATCGTCACGGGCTCGAGGTACGCCTCGACCCCGGTGCGCGTGCGCACGAACTCGTCGAGGTGCTTGATGTCCTCGCGCGTGCTGCCACGGTCCCAGGCGGCGTGACGCTTGCGACGATTGAACAGGCCCATATGGTCAGTGTGCCAAAGCAGCGGTGAATGCGCCTGCCGCGTCCGCCCTCAGTCGTCAGGGCCGCCCCTCAGTCGTCAGGCACGACCGACGCAGCGTTCCGCGAGTGCAGGCTGACATCGTCCGGCCGCTCGTGGAGCGGGTCTACGTGCGACGGATAGGTATGTCCCGTGCTCGCGGACACCCAGAGCGGACGTCCTTCAGGATCCGAGTCGATGATGAAATGGCCGGCGGTCACGGCCAGGTGGTCGGGCCCGCAGACCAGGTGCAGGTTTGCCGGGGTGGTGTTGGTGCCATCGAAATCGATCGCATGATCCACCTGGGTCTGGCTCGCCGGGCGGTTGCACGTATCCGCCGTGCACGTGACGTCGCGCCCCGCGACGAGGTCACGCAGCGCCTGACTCGGGCGGTAACGGACTGCACCGGCGTCGATGATGCTGCGCGTCGAGTCGTCGAGAAGCCAACGTCTCCACGTCTCGGTGTCGGCGAGGATCTCGCGCGCGATGGCTGCGGGCACCCAGCCGTATCCGGGGATGTATCCGGGCTCTTCGGCCAGGTGGAGTGCCGTCGCGGCGTCGACGATGACGGCTGCATGCTGGCGAGGTCGGCTCCCCGGCGTACCGGCGGGGGCGGGAAACCACTCGGATCCGGGGAGAGTGACTGCTGCCCCTGGGGAGAGGTCATCGGCCTCCGGCGACGGCACCCCGTCGTCCGGCGATGGCACTGCTGCGTCGGGATGGAGGGCCGGTTCCGTGTGCTCGGCAAGGTTGCCAGCGTGAAGTGGAGCGCCACTGTGGATGGCGTCGGCAAGGTTGCCAGCGTGAAGTGGAGCGCCACTGTGGATGGCGTCGGCAAGGTTGCCAGCGTGAAGCGGTGCGCCGTTGTGGACAGCCGGAGGCGCCTGCGGCAGGTCCAACCCGGCATGTAGCCGGCTCACCGCGATGCCGACGACATCGAAGCGCGCCGAGTCCAATGAGTAGGGCGTGTCGGGATCCAGGGACCGCCGCTCGGCTCGATGCGCGTGGCCCAGGGCGGTGAGCTGGCGCATGGTCTCCGTGATCGCGGCGTACGGGCCGGTGATGGCCAGGCGAGCCTGCCCATCCTTGAGCGGCCACATCGAGACTTCCCGCTGCTCGGCGCGCTCGCGCGTGCGCGCCGCCATCCCGGCCGCGTCGCGCTTGGCGAGGGACTTGCGCAGTCGGTCCGTGAGACGGCGAGGGTGGTCGGTCGCCGCGTGGGGGATGACGTCGTCGAGCACCTGCTCGCGCAGGGGCGCGGGAACGTCGAGGAGCTCCTTCTCGGCGACGCGGAGGTGGCCGTATCCCCAGTTGCCGGACCAGGCCTCGCCGAGGGCTCGCGGCAGTGACTCGACGAGCAGCCGGGCCGAGTCCACCCGTCGCCCCGCCGTCCTGGGTGAGACTCGTGTCGCCATGCTGACCTCGAGAGCGATTGCTCGCTCGCGGATCTGCCACTCCTCATCGCGCACCCGTGCCTCAAGCCCGAGACGCTCCGCCTCGGGCATGTCGGCCGCCGGGACTTCGTCGATGGCCTCATGCACTCGGTGCTCGACCTCGGCTTCGGGCCATCCGGCGGTCGGGCCAGCCACGGCGGCGGTTGCGATGGTCTGGAATGCCTCGAACCATGCTGCACACGCAGTGACCTGTCGGAGGTATGTGATCCGATCGTGTGCGGAGAGGTGCGTGAGATCGATGCGCTCGAGGAGGGACAGCGAGTGACCCGTGATGCCCGCTTCGATGGCCAGATCGAGCAGGCGTCGGTCACTCGTACCGGACTCGCATGGTGGTGCGGTGAGAGCGGCACGCATGGCGTCTTCGGCAGTGAAAGTGGGATGCATGACCTGACGTTACGTCGATGGTCTGACATCGAGAGTGCGTCGCGGATCGGTATCCACAGTGCGAGTGAGTTCGCCGCGGGCAACCTTGCCACCGTCGTCCACAGGTGGGTGGCGTGATGTGCGGGCAACCTTGCCACCGTCATCCACAGGAGTACGTCGTACCCGCAGTCGTTGCCTGCCGATACCCCTCGCGCATATCTCGTGACAGGCACCTGCCCACCGGCTCCGCGGCGCTACCCTCAGCGCATGCCGTACGTCGATCCCCAGACCGTCGCCGACTACGCCCGCGACGGGGCTGTTGTCATCCGAGGGTGCTTCACGTCGGAGCAGGTCGAGCTCGTCCGCGCCGGGGTGGCCCGCAACCTGGCGGATCCGGGGCCGCTCGTCGCGGTGGCGAGCGAGGAGAGCGACACCGGCCGCTTCGTCGAGGACTTCTGCAACTGGCAGCGGATCCCTGAGTACGAGGAGTTCATCCGCACGTCGCCCGCCGCGAGCATCGCGCGCGAGCTCATGGCAAGCGACCATGTGCGCCTCTATCACGACCACCTCCTGGTGAAGGAGGCCAAGACCAAGCAGCGCACGCCCTGGCACCAGGACCAGCCCTACTACAACGTCGAGGGGCGTCAGAACGTCTCGATGTGGATGCCACTGGACCCCGTGCCTCGCGAGTCGACGCTCGAGTTCGTTGCGGGATCGCACCTCGGTCCCTGGCTGATGCCGCGTACCTTCCGCGACGAGCAGGCGAAGTGGTTCCCCGAGGGGTCGCTGGGCGAACTTCCGCGCATCGATGATGATCGCGATGCCTATCCGATCCTGGGATGGGACCTCGAGCCTGGCGACGCCGTGTGGTTCCACATGCTCACGCTCCACGGCGCCGGAGGCTCGCAGAGCCTGCGTCGCGCCTTCAGCCTCCGCTTCCTGGGCGACGACATGGTGCACGCGCCGCGCGCGTGGCGGACCTCGCCGGAGTTCGCGGGCCTCGTCGACGAGCTTCCTGCCGGGGCACCCATGGATCACCCGCTCTTCCCGGTGCTCGTGTGAGGCGGTGGGGTCGGGGGTACGCCGCGCTCGTATCGGGAGCGCTCGCCGCGGTCATACTCGGCAGTGCCGTCTCGGCCGCGGCTGCGATCCAGTCGGTGGCTTCACTGCAGACGGATCCCCGCGACGTGCCTCCTCCCTCGGAGGACATCCGCGTGAGCGAAGTGCCGAATGCCGTTACCGTGGCGAACGACGGGACGATGGTCGCCGGCCTCAATGACGACCGGTCGATCATGATCCTGCGCGGCGGCGGGATCACGCAGCCCGTGTCGCTGGGATGCTCGCCCTCGGACGTCGCGATCTCACCGGATGCCTCCACAGCCTGGGCCGTCTGCCAGGGCGATCCCCATCTCTACGTCATCGACGGCGCGACCGGACAGGTCTCGCTCGCCGGACTCGATCTGCAGCAGGCGGACGACCTCGTCTATCTGCCCGAGGTCCGGCGGCTGGTCATCGCGGATCTTGTGGGCGGCATCGTCCTGGTCGACACCGTCGGCGACGCCTACGTCGAGATCGGGCGAGTCGTGACGGGTGCAGATGAGCGTCCGAGCGAGCTCGCCGTGATGCCCGATGGCAAGCGCGGTTTCGTGGCGACGGATGGTGGGGCCCTGCTGTCCTTCACCTTCGCATCGGGGCGGGTGCAGCGGCTGCCGCAGCAGGCCTCCGGGATGTTCCTCGACTCGATCGCGCTCTCCCGCACCGGGACGCTGCTGTACGGCGGCGCCGCTCTGGGCAGCATCGACACCGGATTCCGCTCGGCCATCGTTGTGCTCGATCCCATCACCGGCGCCACCGTGCAGGAGACGGCCTTGGACTTCGGGCCGCAGGCCGGCGGGACCACGATCAAGGTGGCCCCCGGCTATCGCAGCCTCACGGTCGCCACGGGAATGGGCATCGACCTCGACGGCCAATCCACGGGACTCTTCGACGTTGCCATCGATGACCGTGGGCGCCTCGGTGCCATGAGCCCGGCGATCGCCCTCCCCGCCCCCGTGACCGGCAGCGCCGTCGCCCGGTCCGCGGATGCGCAGCAGATCGCGGCGGGCACCGTCGATGCGCGTGTCGTCGGTGCGCGCTCCCTGAATGCGCCGTATCCGCCGACCATGAGCGTGCAGGGTCGACTGAAGGGCACGAAGTTGTCGCTCACGGGCACGACCACGGGCATGGCCCCGGGGACGATCGTCACTGTCTACGTGCGCGATGCCACCAAGCCGAAGTCGCGCTTCGTCGCGCAAGCCAAGACCGCAGTGGTCGACGCACGCGGTGCCTACCGCTGGGCAGGGGCGGCCAAGCCGGCGAAGGTCGAGGTCTTCGCTGAGACGCGTGCGCCCGCCGTGAGTCCGCGCATCACGATCACCCGGACTCGCTGATGCGCCGCATCGAGGTGCAGCGGCGCTTCAGCGATCTCGACCCGCTCGGCCACGTCAACAACGTCGCGTATCACGACTATCTGCAGGAAGCCCGGATGGGACTCATCGGCGAGCTCGATGCCGTGGTCAACGACGACTTCGCCCAGATCGTCGTGTCCCAGGAGATCCGGCACATCAAACCCCTGGGCTACGCGCGCGAGCCCGTGATCATCGAGGCCGAGGTCACCGACATGGCGCGCACGTCGTACTCGATCGTCTATCGCATCCTCGACGAGCACGGTGATGTCGCGGCGGAGGCCTCGACGCGCCTGGCCACGATCGACCCGGTGAGCGGCCGACCCATCCGGATGCCCGAGTCCCTCCGCGAGCAACTACTCGCGGTGAACGGCGAGCATTAGTCGCGGTGCGCCGGGTGTCGCCCTAGCCCTCGGCCCAGAAGACACGTCGACCCTCGGCGAATGATGTCGACACGGGTACGCCGTACGCGCGGGTGAGCGCTTCCGCGGTGAGGGTGTCCGCGGCAGGTCCCTGCCCGACGACCTGACCGTGCGACAGGAGCGTGGCCGAGTCCGCGAGCGCGGCGAGACGCCCCAGATCGTGGCCCACGATGACGCCGGCATCGCCGGCATCGCGACGGCGGCGCACCGCAGCATCGAGGTGCGCCTGACCTGCGAGATCGAGGGCGGCGTCCGCCTCGTCGAGCAGCAGCAGCGGGGCGCGTTGCGCGAGGACACGCGCGAGATGCACGCGCGCACGCTCACCACCCGACAGTGAGGTCACGGGACGATCCAGCAGCGACGCGAGATCGTGTTCCTCGACCACCTCAGCGAGGATCGCGTCGTCCTGCGACGCGGAGGACGTGCCGCGCCAGGGCAGCCGTCCCCAGCCGATGACGTCGCGCACGGTGAACGAGAAGGCAATGGGCGTCTCCTGCGCGAGGAGTGCGCGACGACGTGCCGCCTCGCGTGCACTGATGCGCGCCCAGGGATCGCCCCCGATCGTGACTGTGCCCGCAGATGGGGAGAGATCACCCGCGAGTACGGCGAGCAGCGTCGACTTGCCCGATCCGTTGGGCCCGACGAGCGCGTGGACCTCACCGGCCTCGACCGACACGCTCACCGACGCGAGTCGCCCGGGCACCGTGACGTCGTGTGCCGCGATGCGCGGGCTCATGCCCAGCCTCCCTGGGCACTGCGGGCACGACGGAGCAGCACGACGAAGACCGGCGCACCGATCACCGCGGTGACGACCCCGAGTGGCAGCTCGACGGGGGCGACCACGGTGCGCGCGATCGTGTCGGCGACCAGGAGCAGGAGTGCACCCGCCAGTGCGGAGCCGACGAGCAGTGCGCCGTGGCGAGGGCCGATGAGCAGGCGCACAGCATGGGGTACGACGAGACCCACGAACGCGATGACGCCCACGACAGCCACTCCCGCGGAGACGGCCAGCACCGCCGCGGCGAGGGCAAGCAGGCGCGTGCGATCGACGTCGACACCGGCGGCCCATGCAGCACGGTCGCCCAGGGCCATGACGTCCAGGTCACGTGCGACGAGGACGGCGAGGACAGTCGCGAGGACGAGGAAGGGAAGCGTTGCCCAGACACCCGGCCATGTGGCGAGGGCGAGACTCCCCGTCGTCCAGAACGTCGCCGACCGTGCACCCGCCGCATCCGACACGGCCACCACGACGGACAGGAGCGCCGCGGCGAACGCCGTGACGGCCACGCCGCCGAGCACGAGCGTGACGACCTCGGTGCGTCCCGAGGACGAGCGGGCGATCCAGAGGACGAGAGCCATCCCGGCGAAGCCCGCCACCGTCGCACCGACCGCTCCGATCCAGGCGGATGCCGCCGAGCCACCGGCGACGTACGTCGCCCCGATCGCGAGGGCGATCACCGCGCCGAGCGCCGCACTCGCGGAGACTCCGATGATGCCGGGGTCGGCCAGCGGATTGCGCAGCGTGCCCTGGAGCAGCGCTCCCGAGATCCCGAGACCGGCGCCCACGATCAGAGTGAGGGCGATGCGCGGTGCGCGGATCTCCGTGACGATCACGCTCGACGTCTCGGCCGCTCCGATGAGCAGTGCGGCGGCGGCCGAGGCAAGGAGGATGACGGCGAGTGCAATGAGCACGATCGCCGTGCGAGCGCGGTGCGTGCCCGTGCGCGCACTCATGCGGATGACGATGACGCCTGGGCGAGTGCCTCGCGCAGGAGCTCGACGAGCGCGCCGGTGCGCGGACCGTAGGACAGCAGGACCTCGTCATCGACGGCGATGACGCGGCGTTCGCGACCGGCCGTCGTCTGGGTGACGCCGGGGAGAGCGAGCAAGCCCTCCATGCCATCGACCGACTCCAGTCCGCCGGTCATCACGAGCAGGACATCGGGGTCCAGGGCCACGAGGGCTTCCGCGGTGAGCGGGGTGAAGGCCTCGAGCCCGGCCTCGGCGCCCGCATCGACTCCACCCGCGGCGGCAATGAGCGCATCGGCCCCGGAACCCTGCCCGCCCAGCAGGTAGATCGCCGACGTGCCGCGAAGGTAGAGGAAGGCCACTCGCGTGGCGTCCGGTGACGCGGATGCGCTTGCCGTGTCCGACGTCGGCAGAGTCGCGAGGAGTGGAGTGGGATCGACACCGACGGCGTCGGCGATGGCCTGCGTGCGCGGCGACATGTCTGCGAGAGTCCAGGCCTCGGGGACTCGGGCGATGCGAGCACCCGACGCCTCGATCTGCTGCAGGGCCTCCGGCGGCGTGGTGCGCGCATCGACGATGACCAGGTCCGGATCGAGTGCGATGACGCGTTCGGCCGAGACGTTGTGCGCCTGTGTCACGACCTCTGCCGTGCTCGGCACCTCGCTGGTCTCATCGCGGCCCACGACTCGGTCACCGACACCGAGCGCGACGAGGGTCTCGCCGACGCCCGTCGCCAGGCTCACGATGCGCTGGGGAGTGTCAGCACTCGCAGTGCCGAGCGGGGTGATGTCGGGCAGATCGGCTGCCGTGATGACGATCGGCTCCCCGGGCGCGGCGCTCGCGGCCGCGGGGGACTCGGGGCTGCTTGCCGCGGTGGACGCAGCGGGAGCGGACTCCGCCGTACCTCCCGCGCAGGCCGTGAGGACGAATCCCAGGGCCACGAGGGGAGCGGCGCCGAAGGGAAGGGGGGCGACGCGCCTGCTGCTCGTACGCCGTACCCGCATGGGTCCAGTATCCCGAGGGTCTGCACGAGGCTTCCCGACACGGTGTCGGGATGTTGCCGACACCGTGTCAGGCGCCCCGCTCCGCACTCCGCCTACGGTCCGGCACATGCGTCGCGCAGTCGTCATCGTCGCGGCCACCGTCGTGGTGGCGGCCTGGATGCCCCCCGTGCAGGCCGCCACCACCACGACAGGTGACGCATCCGCGACGACCCGGGCCGTGTCAGCGGAGGGTCCCGTGCGCGCGATGACTCCGCGGGCGAGCGCCAAGGGCGGCCGAGGTCAGACCCTCACCGTGACGCCGACATCGGGACTGTCGGCGTTCGGGCAGACCGTCCGCGTGAGCGGCCGTGGATTCAGCGAGACGGTCGGCATCTACGTCGGCCTGTGCGTGCTGCGGCCTCGAGGTGTCCAGCCCTCTCCCTGTGGCGGGGGCATGGACCAGGACGGGAGCTCGCAGGCCTCCGCGTGGATCTCCTCCAACCCGCCGCCCTACGGCGCGAACCTCGCCATCCCCTACAAGCGCGGCGGCAAGTTCAGCGTGCGCATCAAGGTGAGTCCGCGCATCGGCAACGTCGACTGCCGGATCACGCGATGTGCCGTCGTCGCACGTGCCGATCACCTCCGCACCTTCGATCGCTCCTGGGACGTCGCCGTCCCGGTGACCTTCCGCTAGGCCCCGCATCCAGTTCCTGACACGACCGATCCGCACAACACCGATCCGCACACGACCAAGGGAGCACCGCATGCGCATCGCGCGACTTGCCGCACTGGGCGCGGCAGCGCTGGCTGTCACGGCCACCACCTTGACGGCCGCGCAGGTGGCCGGCGCCGCCGACTTCGACGTCACGGCGAATGGCACTGCAAGCGGGGGGACGCTCGCTGACCTGCCCGCGACCTCGACGGTGACCATGGCGGTGAGCAACCTGCCCGCCAACGTCGGGCTCTATGCCTTCCACTGCCTCGTGCCGCCGCCGGGAGCCAGCCCCGTGCCCACGCGCTGCGACGCCGGCACGGACACACTCATGTACATCGTCGCCGCGCCCGAGGCGCAGACGACGACGCGGCCGATCCAGGTCAACGCCGAGTTCGTCGGCAAGAACCCGAACCCGCAGACCGGTGACACGGGCACCACGGATGTGAACTGCCGCGTAGACACCTGCGCGATCTACACGCTCGGCGCGGGTCGCGAGAGCGCTAACCGCGCCTACTCGAAGTTCTTCTCCACCACGTTCGCCGAGGTCGGCCCGCAGGCCAACGACTGGGCCGTGGCCAAGATCCGTGGCCAGGTGATCAAGGGCGCCTGGGAGCCCAAGGTGTCCAACGCCAAGGCCAGCCCCTTCGTGGTGACCATGAAATCCGGGCTCACCGCTTCGCTGTCCTCGGATGCCTGCGAGGTGAGCAAGTCCGGGAAGATCCGCGCCCTCAAGACCTCGGGCACGTGCACGGTCACGATCACGT
>Ga0233451_10001870_pt1 | contig 19827 bp, 20 predicted proteins | sample 011ome_29_FD_183052 | JGI IMG/M metagenome (GOLD analysis project Ga0233451, IMG submission 183052) | Coastal salt marsh microbial communities from the Groves Creek Marsh, Skidaway Island, Georgia - 011504CT (spades assembly) | ecosystem: Environmental > Aquatic > Marine > Intertidal zone >... | reverse complement strand
CCATTACACAACGCCCGCGACCGTTGCGACGTCTATTTCACCTACGATACGAGGTCAAGAAGTACGTTTTGGATAACTGTTTTTTTTGGAAAACATCAGCACTTCGGGCGGAAAGCATGCGTAATTGGGCAGCCTTTCGCTTTTAGGCCAAGCTCCCACTAAGATCACAGAATAGCTGTGAACAAGGGAGATAGATGATAGAATATGGGGCTGACCCAGATAACTAGTTCAAATACTTCTTAACCCATTGTCTTAGCTGTGATAATTGTACTGACGGGTCACTGTTGTTAAAACGCCACTCACATTCCTTCAAATATAGTCCAAATTGGGCCTTTGGAACACCGTTGAATTTGCGCATATGACGTTTGGCTTGGTTCCAGAAATTCTCAATGCCGTTGATGTGATTATGACGGTCTGCAAAGAGCTTGGAGTGGTTGATACGAAAGTGGTGGAAATCTGACACATCCAGTACGTTGTAGCCTCGCCAGCAGTCCGAATAGACAATGCTGTCGGGGATGACTTTACGTTCAATAATCGGGATAAGCGTTGCCGAAGCAGCGTCCAGGATGATCTTGGTATAAACCTTCCCACCCCTTTTTTAATATACCGAATACGGGAATTTTACCCGCCGCACCGCGACCACGTTTGCCTTTGCGTTTGCCACCGAAATAGCTTTCGTCCACCTCGATTTCACCGCCAAGCATATCTGCTGTTTCTGCCTCCAGTTCATAAGCAATGATTTCACGGAGGCGCAGGAAATATAGTGCCGCAGTTTTCCGGTTTACCCCACATAAACTGGCCGCAGTTCGAGCCGTGGTTCCGGCAACAAAATGCTCGACCAGGCGACCCTGTTTATAGTTACTTAAGCGACTCTTCCGCATGCTGCCCATGATAACACCTTTTTCGCGTTATCTGGGTCAGCCCCTTAACCTAAATGGGCCGTTCAAAAAGGACGGCCCTTTGCGGGCCTTCGCATACGGCGCAGCGAATGGCAGTACAGAGCCCAAAGCGTAATCGATAAAAGGCCCCAGCGTCGCCGGGACCTTTATTCCATTTGTGGGTTTTCTTCAGTGGCAGGCAGGGCGGGTGCCTGGCAGCAGAACCTTGTCGATCACATGGATCACACCATTGTCGGCCTGGATATTTGCGATGATCACGTTGGCGCTTTCGCCGGTGCCATCGGCGATCGACACGCCAGACGAGTCTTTAGTGATGCACAACCGCTCCGAAGCCAAGACTGGCTTGAAGTAGTTCGAACCGCTCGGGATCATCTCGGCGGTCAGTTTGCGGTCATCGACATGGTAAAGGAGGATATTGGTCAGCTGGCCTTTGTTCTCTGGCTCCAACAGCGTTTCCACCGTACCCTCAGGCAGCGCAGAAAAAGCGTCGTTCACGGGCGCATATACAGTGAACGGGCCAGGGCCCTGCAGCGTCTCAACCAGGCCAGCAGCGCTGACCGCTGCCACCAGTGTCGAGAAACGCTCATCGCCCGATGCGATTTCAACGATGTCAGCCGCGCTCGCGGCGGTACCCAGTGTCATGGCGGTTGCCGCGACTGCGGCGAATTTGCGGATAGTTGTCATGTGAATATCTTCCCTTAATGTTATATAAGCTTATTTTCTTGTATATTTGCGTGTATAAGGGTGACGGTCCCGTGCATTGACTCGGATCAATCCATCACGCCAACGTGAGAAATCGATCTTTGACGCACTGATTTGAGCCAATAACTTGCGTATTCTCTAGGTTCAGGACTCATAACCAGAATATGACTGTTGCTGCCAGGGCAATGGCTGACAGAAATACCTTGGGGCATCGGTCATATCGGGTTGCGACGCGGCGCCAGTCTTTGAGCCTGCCAAACATTCTCTCAATGCGGTTGCGGCGTTTGTAACGGCGCTTGTCGTATCTAACGAGCTTCTTGCGTGACTTGCGACCTGGGATGCAAGGCCTTGTGCCCCTGTCTGACAAGGCTTCTCGGAACCAATCTGCATCATAACCCCGGTCGGCGAGTAACCAATCAGCCTCGGGTAAGCTGCTCAGCAAGGCCGCTGCGCCGGTGTAATCGCTGACTTGACCGGCGGTTAGGAAGAAGCGGATTGGACGACCGCTGGTGTCAGTGACAGCATGCAATTTTGTGTTCATGCCGCCCTTTGTCTGACCGATTAGGCGTCCAAGCCCCCCTTTTTAAGCCGCAGGCTTGAGGCCGTGCGGTGTGCTTTGAGGTAAGTCGCGTCGATCGAGATGGTCTTATTGTCGGGTGCCTCCGCTGCCAACCCTGTCATTATCCGAGCGAATACACCCGCATCGCTCCAACGTTTCCAGCGATTATAAAGCGTCTTGGGTGGCCCATACGCAACGGGCGCATCACACCAGCGTAACCCATTGCGATTGATGAAGATAATGCCGCTCAAAACACGCCTGTCATCGACGCGCGGCTTACCTCGGCTCTTTGGAAAATACGACCGTAGCCGCACCATCTGATCTTCTGTCAGCCAGTAAAGATTGCTCATCGTACCCCCAAATCATTGGTGGTCGTGAATCATGACGACAAACCAGCATCAAGGCATTTAATGGGTCCTGACCCTAGCGAAGGAAAGCCAACCATGCCATTTCCAGATTTCATTAAAGCGTTCCCCAGTATTGACGTGCCGTTCCCCGAGGATGTCGTGCAGACCGCGGTGGTCCGGTCTGACGATGGCCTCGTGGCCTTCTTCACTTTCCTTAAGGATATGAAACTTCCCCCGCACTCTCATGGTGCTCAATGGGGCACTGTAGTCGAAGGCCAAATCGAATTTACCATCGATGGAGAAACAAATCTCTACACAGCCGGTGACAGCTATTTTATCCCCGCGGGCGTTGAGCATGGGGCCCTGATTAAGTCAGGAACGCGCGTCATAGACGTCTTCGAAGAAGCTGATCGATGCGCAATCAAGGAGTAACAAAGGCCCGCGTTGCCCCGATAACCAACTTAATCGGCGACAATTGCTGTGCCGAGCGCGAACCGCGGCAATGCGAAAACAACTGCTCACCACAGCACTGAGCGACCGACGTCTCTTACTCGACTTAGAAGCGCATAAGCGCCCTTATGTTCAACAATAAACATTAAAGATGGAGCCGGAGATTCAACCGACATTGCAGAGCTGATGGTCAATTCCCTCAATCCTCAACTTAACCAGCGGAGCTGCTGGACAACCTAAGGCTGCGCAGCCTAGGTTTGAACACAGAGGCAGTGCACTGGAATCATGATGAAAAATCTTTTTCAAAAGCTATTTGGGCTGAATCGACTCGAAGTTGTTGATACGGGCTATGAACGGCAGATAACTCAACCAAGCGCGGCACAAGTATCAAAGCCCCCTGCCCCCCGTGAACTCAAAGATCTCCTTAGAGAAACGTATCGGTTTGTTGCCGTTGACGTCGAAACTGCCAATAGAAACCAAGGCAGCATATGTCAGATCGGCATGGCACTGGTTTCAGCAGATGGAACAATCGACACGATTGGCATTTTGATCGATCCAGAACAGCACTTTGAAAACTTCAATGTGGATTTGCACGGTATCGACGATGATGCCGTCCGAGGCGCCCTGACTTTTGAGTTGGCCCTCCAATCTCTGAGGCCCTTTCTCGAAAGACACATCCTAATACAACACAGCAATTTCGACAAACAAGCATTCAATGCAGCCTGTGCCGCGTATGGTATCCCGACTTTGCAAGCAAAGTGGCTCGACAGTGTGCAGATCGCACGCCGAGCGTGGCCTGAACTGAAGGGCAATGGAGGGCATGGACTTGCCAACCTCAAAGACCATCTGAATCTGAAGTTTGAACACCACGATGCGGAGGAAGATGCCCGGGCGGCGGCAGAAGTCACCCTATTAGCTGAAGGAAAAACCGGGCTGTCCTTTTCTGAGCTATCTGAGACCAAGAAAAAGCAGCACGAGTATCAGCCCTCCCTGGCAGTCGAAGGTAACCAACAGGGAGCACTCTATGGGCACGTCGCTTGCTTCACAGGTCAGCTAGCCATGTCTCGCGTTGAAGCGGCGACCTTCGCTGCTGGTGCAGGAATTACGGTACGAACTAGTATTTCAAAGAAGGTGACCCTTCTCGTGGTGGGTGATCAAGATATGACGTTGCTTGCCGGGCACGACAAAAGCACCAAACATCGACGCGCCGAGGAGCTGATGAAACAGGGTCACGAGATCAAGATCGTCGGTGAAAGCGAATTCATGACTCTCGTTAGTTCAAAGTCGGGGCACTAAGTGGGCCCTTGTGTCGTGAAGTTGCGCAACATTTGAAGAGCCATTTCTATGCCTTTGGCGCTCAGGATGCAGGCGTCATGGAAACTAGGGGCAGATCGGTTACGTGGCTTCTCGAGATCAAAACTATGTTCTAGCCTGATGGTTCATTTGAGCGAAAATGGCGTTTTCGGCATCGCGCAGTGCTTGTTGCGGCGGTTTCCCACCAAACACGGCATTGTGGACCTCTTGCCCGAGTGCCTGCTCAATAATGCTGAACTGTGGGACAGGGGGCCGCGCCCATGTCACCAGTTCATTCCGCCGCGCCATGTGATCTACCATACTTACAATAGGAGACGAGGCCAGCGCCTCAGGGTCCGCACAGACCGAGAAACGCGGCGCGACGGGAAACCCGTTCTTTACATGTGCCTTCATCGCTTCGGGAGAGACCATCCACGCGATTGCATTCATGATCTGGCGGCGGCGGGACGGCGCCACATTCGACGGAATTGTCATGAGAAACCCGCCGATCGGGGCCGAAATCTGCTGGGCGCGGCGTGACGGCGGCGGCAAATACGTGACCCGCCGTGCAACCCGTGAACTTAGCTCATGCTCGAACCGGGCGGCGCGCATTGTCCAGCAATACGCAAGCCCGACATTCCCTGACATGAAATAGTTAATCCGTTTTTCCCAATCAATATTGGCAATATCAGGAGGAGAAAACGCGACCAACTGCTTCATGTAGTCGATCACCTCAAGCGCATCTTCAGTGTTGATTTGCAGTTTCAGCTTCTCGAACTCATCAAAATGCCAGCTTTCCTGGTTGCGCAGCGGCATGTCGATAATTGTCTTTTGACAGGCCGCCAGAAAAAACATGAAGGAGTTGGCAATCGGCATGCCGCGTTGACCGTTCCAGGCGATGCCGTAGAATTCGTTTGCCGGATCATGCAGCGCACGAGCGGCATTGATCGTCTCATCAAAGGTCTTGGGATAGCTCAGCCCTTTTTCTTCGAATAAATCACGTCGGGCCGCCAGAATTTCGATCGTGCAATAAAGCGGGATGCCGTATTGCGTGCCGTTCCAGTTGCCCGTCCCCCAGACAGACGGGTGGAAATCCAGGGCATTGATCGCGGCATCGTTAACCAAGTCTTCCAGCGGCGCGAGGTAGCCTTTCTCAGCAAGTTCTCCCAGCCATGGCATATTGATCGAGACAACGTCATATGCGGGTTTCGAGGCTGCAAATACCTTGCGCGAGTTTTTGTAAAGGTCCGGCAGGCGTTGCAATTCGAAACTGCTTTTGCGGCCAAGATCGTTGCGAAAATCCGACCACATGTTGCGCATCGAGGTAAAATAGTTGTCGTCGTTCAACAGAAACTGAATGTCGCTCGGCACTTGACCTTCGATGTCGTCGCTTTTGATCGGCGAGATAATCTGCGATGCGAAATAACTGCCACCGAAATAATATTCATTTGCTTCAGACCCACGGCGCAATCCAAAGGTCTTGGCGAGGTGTTGTTTGACATGGGTCGCATAGGCTATGAACGCAGCGAGCAGGTTATCCGACGGTTCAAGAAAGTGCGTTTTGAGGCCGCTTCCGCGCGGCACCTGCTTGATCAGGGCATCCTCTATCATCCGGGTGACCATGCGGTTGCCCGTGCTATAGGGAACGCCCGCTAACGCAATGAGGCCTGACTTGTCGATGGGTTTTTGACGCAGTTGTGCGTCAACGAGTTCGAGAACGATATTCCAGTAAACATCAGGCTTTGCAGTCGGCAGTCCGGTATCAAAGGGAGTCCGAAGTTTTCGCAGGAAATCAACTATCCGAGACAACTCATGACCTGTAATTTCCGATTTTCCAACCTGAGGCGGGCCCTTTGACTGCACGGTGATTTTCCTATTGCGATGACATGTCCGAATGCCATTTCACCAAAGCGAAGAAATCCGCATCTTTCAAGCCCGCGTTGGCAGCGGCGCGATATTGTTCTAAAATAAGTCCTGTAGTGAGAAGCGGAACGCCATTTGAACGCGCGGCATCGCTGATCAGCGTGAAATCTTTGATCATCTGCAGAACGGTGAAGGCTGGGCTGAAATCGTCTGCCACAACCGTTTGAGTCTTGTACGCAAGAAGGGGCGAGGCTGCCGCGCTTTCGCCAATCACCTCCATCATGCTAGCCCGTGTCAGGCCGCCGCTTTCCCCCAAAGACAAGGCCTCGGCAAGAAGCGCGGACAAGCCGCCCACCAGTGTATTGATCACCAGTTTCATATAACGTGCTTCATCCCCAGCGCCGAGGTAAAATTGACGTTTTGACATCATTTCGAGATAGGGGAGCACTGTCTGCCACGCGCTCTCGTCTCCTGACGCCAGAATGGTCAAAGTCGCATTTTCAGCCATCACAGTACTGCCGGACAGGGGCGCGCGCAGGTATGAAACCTTTGCTTTTTCAAGAAGTTTTGCCACTTTAGAGGACACATCCGGCGATACGGTGCTCATATCCACAAAGATCGCCCCTTTGGCGAGAACGTCGACCAATCCCTTTTTATTTGGCGTGCCGCTCACAACGCTCATGAGCGCCTGATCATTTGGGAGTGTCGAAAACACGATATCCTTGTTAGCCATGTCGTCAAACGACGCCCCAGCAGTTGCGCCTTTTCCGATTGCTGCGGCCACTGAGTCCGAATCTGGATCGATAACGCAGACCTGCGCGGAGTTGCCCAAAAGGTTCTGAATCATGGGGCCACCCATCTTACCCGCACCAATCCAACCTATGTTGTGATTGCAGTTTCCAATGTCCATGATTTCCCTCAAATGGCGACGACTTCACGTTGATACTAGCACCTGACTTCGGAGGTACTGCTTGAAATTTATTCGAAGCGGAGAAATTAGATCGCGCGCAATCGGTTATCATTGATACTGTCCAAGTATGGAAAAGTGAGTCTTGGGAGGGATGCACATCATGACACAGTCGTTTGACGCCATTGATCGATCCATCGTCCTGATCACTCACGCGCAAGGTCAAATGCTAGAGCAATGCACGCAGCTAGTGCTCATTCTTACACATCAGAAAATACTGGGGTCCAACTTATGAGAGCGGTTCGTTTCCACGCAGCAAAAGATATCCGTGTCGAAGATGTGCCAGAGCCATCGGGCAAACTGGCCGCTGATGATGTTTTGATTGCACCTTTCGTAACCGGTATTTGCGGGACAGACCTGCATGAATACCTTGCCGGTCCGATCGTGACGCCGGTTGAGCCCCATATCTATACAGGTGTGACAAACCCCCAAATTCTGGGGCACGAGTTCTCCGCCAAGGTACTTGCCGTTGGCGACGCTGTGAGCCATGTCGCGGCGGGGGATCGCATATCGATCCAGCCACTTTTGTCGCCGCGCAATGACTATTACGGCAAGCGCGGGCTTTATCATCTGTCGCCCTCGATGGGCTGCGTCGGTCTCAGCTGGGCTTGGGGCGGGATGGCTGAAAAGGCCGTCATCAAAGATTACAATGCGCAGCCGATCCCGGATGGCATTACGAACGAACAGGCCGCGATGATTGAACCTGCTGCTGTGGCGCTTTATGGTGTCGACCGTGGCGGTGTGACCGCCGGATCAACCGTGCTTGTGTCGGGTGCCGGACCAATCGGCGCGCTGACTGTTCTAGCCGCGAAAGCGGCAGGCGCCGCGGTTATCATCGTGTCAGAACCAAACCCGAACCGCCGTCGGATCATCAAAAATATCGCCCCTTATGCGCATGTCATTGACCCCGTCGGTGGCGACATTCTGACAGCCGTCGCTGATCTGACCGAAGAAGGTGTCGGTGTTGATGTCGCGCTGGAATGCGTCGGACTTGAGGTGTCTTTGAACACCTGTGTTCAGGCGGTGCGCCGTCAGGGCAAGGTAGTTCAGGTCGGCCTGCACATGAAGCCCGCAAGTATCGACGCGATGCTTTGGGCGCTCAAAGACATCACGGTCGAGGCCACGTGGTGTTATCCGACACAAATCTGGCCTCGCATCGCTCGTATGATCGCGGCTGGTATTTTTCCCGTCGAAAAAGTGATTACCGCCCGCATCGACGCCAGCGACGTTGTGGAAAAGGGTTTTGAGGCCCTTCTTGATCCCGCAGGTGAACACCTGAAAATACTTGTGACTACATGAAATTGATACAGAAAAACGGAAGTTCAAACCTATGACCGCAAATAAAATCGCTCTCATCGTTGGCGCAACAGGCCTGTCAGGCAGCTATACGGGGCGCCTGCTCAAAGAGCATGGCTGGACGGTCGTGACCATGTCGCGCGGTGATGTTGACCTTGATTTCTCGGACCGTCACATTGCGGCCGACCTGAAGGATGCAGCAGGCACCAGGGCCGCATTGGCCGCAGCGCAGGACGTGACCCATGTGTTCTATTGCACATGGTCGCGCGAGGCCAACGAGGACGAAAACGTTCGCGTCAACGCTTTGATGATCCGCAATCTGTTCGAAGGCATCGCCGACGCGCCAATCAAACACGCCGCATTGGTCACCGGGTTGAAACACTACCTTGGCTCATTCGATGACTACGCCAAATTTACACCCTACACGCCCTTCCTAGAAAGCAGCCCGCGCCTTCCGGGGCCGAATTTCTACTATGCCCAAGAGGATGTTCTGTTTGAGATGGCCAAAAAGCAGGGCTTTAACTGGTCCGTCCACCGTCCGCACACCATGATCGGCCTTGTGATTGGCAACGCGATGAACATGGCCGTGACTTTGGCCGTTTATGCGTCGATCTGCAAACACACTGGCCAGCCTTTCGTATACCCTGGCTCGCCTGAGCAATATAACGCTGCCACAGATGTTTCAGACGCACGTGTCGTCGCCGCACAATTGATGTGGGCCGCTGACACACCTGAGGCTGCCAATACGCCGTTCAACACGGTGAATGGCGACATTTTCCGTTGGACTTGGCTGTGGCAGCAAATCGCGAATTATTTTGGCCTGGAAGCCGCCGAATACCCCGGCCACCCGACCCCGCTAGAGACGCAGATGGCCGATGGCCCCGCAATTTGGGCTGAGATCGTTGCCAAACACGGGCTTCAGGACATCCCCGTGGGCAAGCTTGCCTCTTGGTGGCACAGCGACGCGGACCTTGGTCGCGATATCGAATGTTTCACCGATATGACCAATAGCCGCGTGCTTGGCTATGACACCTATCAGCAGACGCCTGCCAGCTTCACGGACGTGTTCGACGAACTGCGCGCCCACAAAATTATTCCTTCCTGAGTTAGCAAAAGGACAGGCTCCATGCATTATGTTATCCACTGCCTTGATCATGACGGTGCCGTCGAAAAGCGGCTTGTCAACTACGAAGATCACAAGGCTTATCTTGGGTCTGCACCGGTGAAGACCGTGATTTCAGGCCCACTTCTGGCCGATGATGAAGAAACGATGATTGGCAGCTGCTTTGTGATCGAGGCCGATACGCTGGCCGAGGTTGAGGCATTCAACGCCAACGACCCGTTCAAAAAGGTCGGACTTTGGAAAAGTATCTCGATCCGGCCTTTCTCCAAACGTGTGGATAACCGCTAATGGCCGGTCCTGTAAAAATCGCACTGATCGGCATGGGCTGGTGGGGTCAGAAAATGCTGGCTGTGTTGTCTTCAGCACCGGATGACATTACGGTCGTGCGCGCTGTTGAACCAAACCTAGAAACGGTGCGCGATCTGTGCGCCGCAAAAGGCATCTCGTTGTCGGCAGATTATGCCGATGCGTTGAATGATCCAAATGTCGAAGCCGTGGTACTTGCCACGCCCCATTCCCTGCACACCGATCAGATCAAGGCCGCCGTGGCCGCAGGTAAGCATATCTTTTGCGAAAAGCCGCTGGCCCTGACCAAAGCAGAGGCCGAGCAATCCGTGGCACTATGTGCCAACGCGGGACTGGTGCTCGGCATGGGTCATGAACGCCGTTTTGAACCGCCGATTGCCGATTTGCTTGCCAAGGCCGACGCGGGTGTCTTGGGCCGCATCCACCAGATCGAATCCAATTTCAGCCATGACAAATTCGTCTCGCTGGACAGAGATAACTGGCGTCTTAAAGCTGATCAGGCCCCTGCTGGTGGTATGACAGCGACGGGCATTCACTTACTTGACCTGTCCGTGCGCCTGCTTGGCCCTGCGGAATCGGTGCTGTGTATTTGCGAGCAGTTGTCATCAGACTTGCCGCAAGGTGATACGGTCGCCGCCTATGTGAAATTCAAAGGGGGTGGCACGTCCTATGTGTCAGCTTCGCTCGCCAACCCGTTCATATCCCGCTTTGCCGTCTTTGGCTCAAAGGGCTGGATCGATGTGCGCGACAAAGCCCATGTTGAGGCACCCGATGGCTGGATTGTGACCTCGGCCATGGCCGGAGGCCCTATCGAAACCATTGAAATCGCGCCTGCGGAACCGGTGAAAGATAACCTTGTGTCCTTCGCGCGGGCCGTGCGTGGCACCGAGACGTATCCGGTCACAGGTGAGCATTTGGTGAACAACATCGCGTTGCTTGAAGCAGTTTTCAAATCTGCCCTGAGCGGTGCAATCGAAATAGTGGCCTGATCAGGCCAACGAGGGAGAAACACGATGAAAGCTTTGATTTTTGATGAACCCAACAAGTTGATCGTGGCCGATGTCCAAAGCCCGTCGATCACCGAACATGAAGTGATGATCCGCTCGACCCGCGTAGGCATTTGCCACTCAGATTATGAATTGCTGTCTGGCAATTACATCATCCCGATTTCATATCCGGTTACACCCGGCCATGAATGGGTTGGTGAGGTCGTCGAAGTTGGCAAAAGCGTGAGCGGCCTCAAGGTCGGTGACCGCGTTGTTGGCGAATGTGTGATCAACACGCCCGAGCGCATTCACCATTTCGGTTTTTCCATGGATGGCGCAGACCGTGAATATTTCGCGGCGCGCCCTGAGTGGCTGCACAAATTACCAGACGGTGTCGATGATAGCAAAGGCGCATTGATAGAGCCATTTACCTGCGGCTATTACGCAGTGCTGCGCAACGGCGGCGTGGATGCGTCTAGTACGGTTGTTGTTTCAGGCGGCGGCACGATCGGCCTTGTGTCGGCTGCTGCTGCAATTGGCATGGGGGCACGTGTGATCGTGGTCGATCCAATTCCATTGCGCCGTGAAATCGCGATGAAGTTGGGCGCAGATGCGACGGTTGATCCGACGGATGGTGATCCATCAGAAGCGATTGCGGAAATGACCAAAGGCGGTGCCGATCTGGTGGTGGAGGCCGCTGGTCACAGCTCATCATTAGCGCGCGTGTTCGATTACGCCCGCCCCGAAGGCGCTGTGTCTATGGTCGGCATCAACATCGGTCAGAAATTCCCTGTCGAACTGGGAAAGATCCAGATCAAGGACCTGACCGTTCGCGGATGTATCGGCTCTCCTGGCGTGTGGCCTGCTGCCATCCGGTTCTTGGAGAAAACGGGAATCGACCTGTCTCCGATCCAGACCCAGACCTTCAAACTTGATGACGCGGCCGCCGCTTACGAATTGGGCAAGCAGCCTGACAAAGCGGTCAAAGTCACCTTGGAAATTGGCTGAAACGCATAGAAAACGGACGAGAGACTTAAGCCATGATGGATGCAAACACACATACAACGGTGCGAGCCTACACAGACGGTGACCGCAAGTTACCGTTCACCCGTGGGTTCGTCACTGTCGTTGTCTCTACGATTGCCTTGATTGTCATGTGCTTGATCTTTGCGCCTTCTGCAGTCTCGACCGGCGGGCTTAAGGGCAGCCTGCCGTTCGCTGCGATCATTGCGATCGTCGGGCTTGGTCAGATGTTGGTCGTACAGCAAGGTGGATTTGATTTGTCGCTCGCTGGTGGCGTGTCGCTGGCCGTTGTGATCACGACCCATATACCAGCGGGGGATAATGCAGCGCTTTTGCCCGCTATCTTTTTCGCTATCGGCTGCGCGATTGCCGCCGGTGCATTAAACGGATTTCTGGTCGGATTTATGCGGTTGAATGCGGTCGTCGCAACCATCGGTGTGAATGCGCTCCTCTACGGTGTTGTCTTCGCGGTGTCTGGAGGGGTTCCAAAGATCACAACTCCATTGATGGCGCAGATTGCAGGCGGCAAAACCGCAGGCATCCCCAACTCTGTACTCTTCACGCTGGTCATTTTGTTCATCGTATCCTTTGTTCTTAAGAAAACTGTCGTGGGGCGGAAATTTGAAATCATTGGCGCGAACCCACAGGCTGCCCACGCAGCAGGCCTGCGTGGGCGGCTTTATGAGGGGATGGCCTATGTCTTTGCACAACTCCACTATTGCATCGCAGGAATCTTGATTTCAGGCATCACGCGCGAACCAACCGCATTTCAGGGTGATGCATTATTGCTCCCCTCGGTCGCTGTTGTTGTGCTCGCAGGAACATCGCTCTTGGGCGGCCGTGGCTTTCCTATCTCGACCGTTATCGCGGCCTTCTTTCTCAATCAACTCAGCCAGTTCGCCCTCGCCGTTGGCGTGCCGTTCTCGGCTCAAACAATCATCCAGGCGCTCGCCCTGGTGTTCGGCATCGGGGTCTACTCGATCCGCTTGAAAGACTACAAGACCAAGAAATCTCATCAGTCCAATATGGAGGAAACGGACAATGATTAAGACACTTAAAGCGACGGCAGCAGTTTCAACGCTTGCCCTTACAATTGCGGTTGCCGCATCATCGGCGATGGCGGAAACACCATCTTGGTGTGGCCCGAATGAAGCATCTCTTGCCCTGCTTGACGGCTTTGGCGGCAACAGCTGGCGTTTGGTAACCACAGCATCTGGTGCTGAAGAAGCTGCCAAATGCCCGAGCATCACGCAGTACGAATATGCGGATGGCCAAGGCGATACCCAAAAAGCAATCTCTGACATCAACGCGATGTCCGCACGCGGTATCAACGCAATGGTTGTCTTTGGCGACTCCGGTCCTGCGGTATTGCCTGCGCTCACCAATGCATATCGCGCCGGAACGATTGTTGTTCCATACCGCGTCAACGTTGGCGGCGAAGCTGGTGTAAACTACACAAAGTTTATCGGTTCGTCTTTCTTTGACGACGGCGCGAATTGGGGCAACTGGATCAAGAGTATTCTGCCAGATGGCGGCAATCTTTTGTTCCTCAGCGGACCAGCGGGCAACAGCCAAGGTGTTGACGAACTGGCAGGCATGAAGTCGGTTCTCGATGATAGCTACGTCTTCATCAACCCAGAGCCGTTTGCTGTAACCAATTGGGACCCATCATTGACCCAGCAGGTTCTGTCCGCAGAGATCGCAAAGAACGACAAGATCGACGTAATCGTGTCCGACTTTGGTCCATCTCTTGTTGGCGCGTTGCCAGTGTTCGGCGAATTCAACCGCTCGATCCCTGCTCTTGCAACATCCGACGGCAACTCGCTCTCTTGCTTCTGGGAAGAAAACCAAGCAGCGAACCCTGACTTCAAATTGTTCACAGTAGCGACAGGCAACGACAACGTCCGCCTGGCTGTTCAGTGGGCGATTGCAGAAGCAACAGGTGGCACGATGCCAACTGCGGAAATCTTCAGCGCACCCGTGTATGAGGACTCAGTTACTGGCACACCAAACCCAGTAACATGCCGTGCGGATCTGCCTGGCGCGATCTATATGTCGGCCGAAATGGCGGCGGACGCGCAGGCTGCTGCCGTCGGTCAATAATAATAGCTTCGGCCCCAGCATATCCATGCTGGGGCCGTTTTTCGAACATTTGGCAGATATGACAGGACGAACATGACGCTTGCTGAGATGAAAACCAGTCAGGGTGCACAGCCCGATACGGCAGAACATGTCACGCTGAGGCTGTCCGGCATTACGAAAGAATTCGCTGGCGTAACCGCTTTGTCCGACGTCTCGGTTGATATTTATCCCGGCGAAGTTCATGCGATCCTTGGCGAGAATGGCGCTGGTAAATCAACCCTGATGAACCTTATCTCGGGCGTATTCCAGCCAACACATGGTACCATCGCGTTCCAAGGAACACAGGTCTCGCCGATGACGCCCGAAAAGGCAGTCTCGCTTGGCATTGCCATCTCGTATCAGCATCCTGCCATCCTTGAAGACCTGTCTATCTTGGAAAACCTGCGCGTGGCCTTGCCCGCAACTCTTTTTGCCTCTGGTCCGGTTCAAGACGTTGCAAAAGCTATGCTAGACGACGTTGGCCTGCATATACCGCTGAACATGCGCGCGGCGTCTTTGACAGTCGCGCAAAAGCATCTGTTAGAGATCGCCAAAGCACTCGCAATGCGTCCCAAGGTTCTGATCTTGGACGAACCAACAGCCGCCCTTGACCAAGACGCCACCGACATGTTGTTCGGACGCATTCGCGATGTTGTCGCAAATGGCACGTCGGTCATCTACATCACGCACCGTTTGGCTGAACTGCGCCAAATTGCAGACCGCGTCACAGTTTTGCGTGACGGCAAGATGCAAGGCAGCGCCTTGGTGCGCGAGATTGCCGATGACAAACTCCTGAGCATGATCGTCGGACGCACGCTTGAGTCCGCGTTTCCGCCAAAATGCGAAGATGGGGCGCCCGATACAAATTTCGCAGTTCATGCCTTGAGTGGCAAGGGCTTTAAAGATGTCAGTTTTGAGGTTGGGCGCGGCCAGATCATTGGCGTCGCAGGGGTGGACGGCAACGGTCAAAGCGATCTGATGCGCGCGCTGGCGAGTTTGTCATCATGCACAGGCGATGTGATCTTGAACGGCGCGGCTCTGTCGCAGGCTGAACTTGCTCGCCAGACGGCCTATATGCCCTCTGATCGTCACGCCGAGGGTGTTGCCCCTGATATGACAGTGCGTGAAAATGCAACGTTCACGGCCCTTGATAAGTTCGCCAGCGCAGGCGTGCTGAGCCGCAAGAAAGAAGTTACCGAAGTCGTCCGCGTTTTCAATTCATTGTCCGTCAAAACAGCGGGCCTCGACACCAACATCATGTCGCTTTCGGGAGGAAACCAGCAAAAGGTAGTCATGTCACGGGCGCTTATGTCCAAACCAGGTTTCATCATCGCGGATGAACCGACCCAAGGCGTCGACGTTGGTGCGCGGTTCGAGATTTACCGGATCCTGCGCGAAGTATCTCAGTCCGGCACACCGGTCATCGTAAATTCATCCGACGCCGCCGAGCTTGAGGGTCTGTGCGATGTCGTCGTGGTGATGTCGCGTGGTCGCGTGGTCGAGACGTTGCGCGGTGATGCCATTACCGAAGCGCGGATCGTCCAAGCCGCCGTCAGCGCGGAATCACATACCGATGGGGTAGGAGAAGTCGCACAGAGCAAGACAACATCAGGCGGATGGTTCCGGCACTTTGTGCAATCAGACAATGCGACCGCTGTGCCATTGATGCTCGTAATTGCGCTTTTGGCGCTTTATGTTTTCGGACAGAACGAAAGATATCTTTCCGCCTTCAATATCTCCAACATTTTGCTTTTGGCGACGGCGCTTGGATTCATCGCGATGGGCCAGACCGTTGCATTGCTTATGGGCGGTATCGACCTTTCTGTGGGCCCATTGGCTGGATTTTTGGTCGTGGTAGCGTCGTTTTTTGTGAATGACGGACAATCACCAGCCATCATCGCGCTCGGGTTTGTGATGATCTTTGCAGGGGGCCTTGCCGTTGGAACGATCAATGGCATGCTGATTAGGTTTGCGAATTTCACGCCGATTGCCGCCACTCTTGCCATGTATATTGGCCTCCAGGGCATGAGCTTTGTTTTGCGCGACGGCCCCGGCGGTTACATCACGTTCCCAGTGATGGATGCGATCACCTATAAACTTGGCCCGATCCCTGTTGCCTTTATCGTCTTGGTCGCAGCTGCCTTGATTGGTGAATACTTGTTGCGGTCACGCCGCGTTGGTTGGACTTTACGCGCCATTGGATCTGACGAAGGATCCGCGCGACGCATCGGCATTCGCACCGACCGCGCCTTCGTTCTGGGCTATATTGCCGTGTCCCTGTTGACGGCATGCGGTGCGGTTATGCTGATGGCCCAAATCGGGGTTGGTGATCCAGCGCAAGGGGTCAGCTATACCCTCGCAAGTATCACAGCCGTTGTGCTGGGCGGAACCAGTCTTCGCGGCGGACGAGGCACGTTTATCGGTACGGTGCTTGGTGCGGTCCTGTTGACCGAAGTGCTCAATGCAGTGTCCTTCCTCGGGCTGTCACAGATGTATCAATATCTTTTCCAAGGTGGGCTGATCCTGACAGCAGCAGTGATCTATTCCACTGCCCGCGGACGCGCAGAAACCTAACCCCCTGACCGCAGCAAGAAAAAAGGTTCCAACCATGACATCTCCTTTCGTCTATCACAGCGCAGCGTCAAGGGTCATTTTTGGGGCTGGCACTGTGATACAGCTGGCGGCCGAACTTGAAACACTTGGATGTACCCGTGTTCTGGTTTTGTCGACTCCCTTCCAGAAGGGCGACGCCGAGCAGCTTGCCAGCGATATCGGCACGCTGGCGGCTGGCGTCTTTGCCGATGCCACGATGCACACCCCTGTTGACGTCACCGAGCTTGCCCTTGCGGCCTTTGAAGCGGCAGGCGCTGACGGCGTTGTGTCCATTGGTGGCGGGTCGACCATCGGGTTGGGCAAGGCGATGTCGTGGCGCAACAAAGCACCGCATTTGGTGGTGGCCACCACCTATGCGGGATCAGAGGTCACAGATATTCTGGGGCAAACTGAAAACGGCGTAAAAACCACAATCCGCGATCCTGCGATCCGTCCCGAAACCGTCATTTATGATGCAAATCTGACTCTTGGTCTGCCTGTCTCCATGAGCGTTTCCAGCGGGCTAAACGCCGTCGCTCATGCTATCGAAGGGCTATACGCGCAGGATCGCAACCCTGTGACCAGTTTGATGGCGATCGAGGCGATCCGCGCCATGAAAAGTGCCCTGCCTCGGATCATCAAAACCCCTGAAGATGTCGCCGCACGGTCAGATGCTCTTTACGGCTCTTGGTTGTGCGGCGTCGTGTTGGGGTCGGTCGGCATGTCGCTGCATCACAAACTCTGCCACACGCTTGGCGGTACCTTTAACCTACCCCATGCCGAAACCCATGCGATCCTGCTTCCGCACACAGCGGCCTTTAACGCCGTTGCAGCAGGCGATGCACTCGCCCCTGCTGCGGCCCTTTTTGACGGCGATCTTGGCGGGGGGCTTTACGATTTTGCTGCACAACTTGGTGCACCGCTGGCCCTGCGCGATTTGGGGCTCACACCGGCCGATTTGGAAAAAGCGGCCGATTTGGCCGTGAAAAACCCCTATTGGAACCCGCGAGAGATCACGCGGAGCGGCATTCTTGACCTGCTCTCGCATGCCCTTAACGGGACGCGACCCCTAGCACATTGATGACAAAGGAAAACCAATGACCGAACATCCCAAAATCGATTATTTCACCGAAGACCGGTCTGTCGATGCGGTCACAGCACGGGTCGGAGATGGGGCGGATGCACGACTGGCGCATGTCATGAATCGCTTGGTGCACCACGTGCATGCATTCGTCAAAGACGTGGAACTGTCGCAGAGCGAATGGGGGATGGCGATCGATTTCCTGAACCGGACAGGTCAGATAAGTGACGCCAACCGACAGGAATTCATTCTGCTGTCTGACACGCTGGGGGTCTCTATGTTGGTTGACGCTATCAATAACCGCAGACCCAGCGGAGCCACCGAAAACACCGTGCTTGGCCCGTTCCATGTTGACGGTGCACCTGAATACGCAATGGGCGCAAACATCACCCAGCTTGGCGGGGAAGAGACGTGTTTGTTCCAAGGTACCGTGACCGATCTGAACGGCGCGCCCATTGAAGGGGTTCGGATTGATGTGTGGTCAGACAACGAAGACGGATTTTATGATGTTCAACAACCCGGCGTTCAACCACAGCATAATAATCGCGGCGTGTTCACGACTGGGGCAGACGGTCGGTATTGGTTTCAAGGAATCAAACCAGTCTCGTACCCGATCCCCGATGACGGGCCGGTAGGCAAGCTGCTCGAACGCCTAGGCCGCCACCCTTTCCGACCTGCACACATGCATTTTATTATCAGCGCAGATGGATACGATCAGGTCACGACGCATACTTTCGTCGCAGGCGATCCTTACTTGAAGTCGGATGCCGTGTTCGGCGTCAAGGCATCGCTCATTGCCGAGTTCGAGCCGGTAATTGATGGGCCGACCAAGTGGCGCTCGACCTATGATTTCAGGCTGCACAAGATAACCTGATCAGAAGCCTGTGGAAGGGGATACCAGATGACGTCGGGCAATATGGGCGGCGAGGTCGTCACTGGGGCTGCGCGCTGGGTCGGTCTTGCAAAGCCTGAGAATCGACGGACGGCGGCATGATCATGCAAAGAAGTCGCAAAGCGAACCGATCTACCTGAACTGGAGAAAAAATGACCACACCGTTTAAGAAGAATCCCCGCATCGCCTTTATCGGAACGGGTGCGCAGGGGGCATCCATTGCAGCGGACTTCACGCTTGCGGGTCTAGACGTGACCTTCATCGACCAATGGCCTGCCCATGTTGAGGCAATGCGCACCAATGGCCTGACGGTGAACATGCCGGACCGTGTTTTGCATACGCCGGTAAAGGCGCTGCATCTGTGTGAGATAGCCGAGATCAAGGAGCCCTTTGACCTCGTTTTTATGGTGGTTAAGGCTTACGATACCCGCTGGGCTGCTGAGATAATCAAGCCGGTTTTGGCCAAGAACGGCTTCATTGTCGGCCTCCAAAACGGCATGACCCACGAAGATATCGCCGACATTGTTGGCCCCGAACGCACCCTTGGCGCGGTGATCGAGATCGCTTCGAACATGTGGGAACCGGGGATAACAAACCGCCAGAACGATACCGACGAATCCTGGTTTGCCATAGGTGCTATGGACCCTGCACAACAGCACCGCGTCGAAGGGGTCGCAGCCCTTTTGCGGAATTCCGGAACGGTTGAGGTCGTGGACGATATCCATTCAGCCAAATGGATGAAGCTGATCGTAAATGCCGCGGAGTTGATCCCATCCGCCATCATCGACACTGCCCTGCGTGACGCGGCCGAGGACAAAGCGTTCCTAGAGGTCATGCGGCTTGCGGGCTATGAGGCCATGGCAGCGGCTTTGGCAGACGGGGCAACCATCATGCCGATCATCGGAATGCCCCAAAGCATGAGCAATGATCCCAATACCTACGTCGACCAGATATTCGACATGGTCCTGTCGACGTTTTCACGCGACGACACGCTGACCTGCTCGCTTCAGGATTGGCGCAAAGGCCGCCGTGCCGAAATTGCCGAGGTCAACGGCGTTGTCATCGAAAAGCTCAAAGCTGCTGGGCACGATGCGCCAATGAATGCCCGTGTCGTTGAAATGGCTTTCCAGATCGAGGCGGGATTATTGCCGCTCTCCAAAGACAACGCCGCCGCTTTGATCGGCACCTACAAAGCACTGACCGCAAAGACATAAATAATCGACACACTTTTGATGGGAGGAAAGACCATGAATGAACAACTCACCGTAGTCGCACACCTGCGCGCGCTCGACGGGCAAATCGAAGAGACAAAGGCGTTTTTGAGCGG
>Ga0233451_10001868_pt1 | contig 19828 bp, 16 predicted proteins | sample 011ome_29_FD_183052 | JGI IMG/M metagenome (GOLD analysis project Ga0233451, IMG submission 183052) | Coastal salt marsh microbial communities from the Groves Creek Marsh, Skidaway Island, Georgia - 011504CT (spades assembly) | ecosystem: Environmental > Aquatic > Marine > Intertidal zone >... | reverse complement strand
AGTAAGCCACTGAAAACCTCGTGGTACGGACTGCGGCGGGCTCCCATTCAGGAATGGACGGATATGAATTGCACGGTCATCTCAGCGAACAACTTTTCAGCGCTATCGTGGATTGTTTCGCGAATTTCTCCAGTTCAGTCGTCAGTGTCAGTGAGGAAATCTACTCTCTACAGGCCGTTTATTTTTCCTATACTTATATCGGCGAGGTGACGTGGGGTTCTGTCGACAAGGACAAAATCATAGCAGCGGCACGGCCTGCGAAAGGCCGCAATTTTGATGGTACCATCGTGGATGGGTTTGTGTTCGAAGTGAAACGAAAAGGAACGGCGCCAGCGACCGGCAACCCGACAATCAAGCGAATTTTTGCCAAGTTGCAGAGCGATGCCGAACTGACCGGGACGGGCAGTTCTTTTGTCAGTTTCGATGATTGACTGACCGGGTCAGTCGGGTCAATGAAACTGAATTAACGCAGACCTGGTGATTGCAGTACAGGTTCAGGGAATTCTGGAGAAAATTGAATGTCACGATTAACGCTCTTGGTGTTGTCTTCGATTGCGATGCTTTTTTGCTCGGCTCTGAGGGCCGATACTTTTGCCGTGACCTCCTCATCCTGTGATGGTCCGGGTTCAATCAAGGCGGCGATTGACCAGGCGAACACCAATCCTGGTACGGACACGATCTCGATTGAAGCAGATATTTCGAACGTCAATGCGCCCAACTGCGGCGTGACTGACACCAACGACGCTGACGACTACTTCATGGTGTCGATAACTGACGACCTAATCATCGAGGGTAATGGACGCACGATCACCGGCAATTCCCGGTGGGTGACCGATGACGGTCGCGTCAACCGACCCGGGCTATGCCCCAAAAATACTTTGGGTACCACCATTACCTCCCAGCCCGTGGGATTGGCTTTTGTGGACGACGCAGATGTCACGATCAATTTTCTCAATCTGGACTTCCTCAGAGCCATCGCCAACCTCACCGCGGGATCTTCGTTGACGCTCAACAATATGGAAGCCCGAAAGATCTTCGATTTCTACGGGAACTGTGATAACCCGGCCATCAAGCTGGTGCGAGGTTCGACCGACATTGATGTGACCATCAACAACAGCCTGTTTGCCGACTCATGGAATAACGCCCTAGTTCTCTTCGGCAACCCCAACGGGCGGCAGATCTGGAGCAATGCCTACATCGCTGGCGTGGGCGCTGACGGTACGCTGACAATCCTGGATTCAGTTTTTGGGCCTTTTCAGGATATACCAGTCTTTGACTGGGCGGGAACGGCCTACGTCGTCAGCAGCCAGTTTGTGGAAACCGGTTTTGCGCATTCCAGTGGCGCAGCCACCTTTGTGAATTCCTTACTCATGTCCAAAAGCCTTGAACAAGAGCTCCAGACTCGCCTGATGGCAACCGGTGGTGGTTCTATGACGCTCGAGGCGACCACGGTCGTTGCATCGCTCCTGGACTGTAACGATAATTGTGATGCAACCACCCGGTCTGGATTGCTGATCGCAACTTCCAATGCTGCCATCGAATTGAAAGCGAGCGCCGTGGGTGTTTGCTATCCCAATTTCACACCGGGCGCTATCGTCTTCCGAGAAGCGACAGGCGGTAATATCTTTGCTTCCACTTCGCCGAACCCGAATTGGGTGCAGCCGGTGAATGGACAACTTGCTTCAGATATGAGGTTGATTCTTGACCAACCGGCGCTACTGGTCGGAGCTCCGGGATTGCCCATTAACAGCGCCAGTTTTTGCGGGAGCTCCTACATTTACAGCGCCGCGACACCGTTGTTGGATGATGGCGCAGGCACACCGGGCTTGTTGATCGATTCCGTAACAGACGCCGATACCACCAACGTCTTGCTGAACCCGATTGACAACACGCCCATTACACGGGATGTCTTAGGCAAACCACGCACCGAGGCCAGCGGAACGGTCCGCAATATCGGCGCTGTTCAGCTTGGTTTGGCGCCTACGCTCAACCTGACCGCCACTGGTGACAGCACGGCGGATCTCAACTGGACGAGGCCGTTGGACCCATCCAGCGGCGCCATCACCGGTTATGAGGTCTGTTTCGGCACCGGCACCGTTCCGGACCCGTCAGCACTCGGAACCGATTGCGAGGATGGCGACGGCAATCCGGCCTCGCTGGAAACCATCGCCAGTGCGCCGGATACGCTTGCCGGCCAGGTCACCAGCCTGACCAACGGCGACACGTACTGGTTCCTGGTGCGCGGCGTCAACGTCTCGGGTGGTGGGCCCTGGAGTAACGTGGTCAACGGAACGCCTTACGGTGAGATCGGCACGCCATCGCTGACCGTCACTTCAACGAGCTGTGGCTCAGCCTTTTTGGAGTGGACACAGCCCGACCTCGGCGGTAGGACGTTCTCTGGTTACATCGTGACCTGGGCTGTTGAGGGTACGGACGTGGCACTCGGCAGCATGGTCATTGATGACTATGACACGCTGTCTGCCACGGTCAGCGGCCTTGATTGCAACGTGAGATATCGATTCACGGTAACCGCCAACACAACGGATGGAGCCACTGGAAGCCAGGGTATGGGCAGCGTTCTGGTTCCGCCGTTGCCGCCGGTACCTGCTCTTGGCCAACTGGGGTTGCTTCTTCTTACGCTGCTGGTACTTAGCTTCGGCACGGTCGGAGTGAGACGGTTTGGCTAATCGCGTCTCGGTTATCGCAGCCTCGAAGCAGCGCAGCGAGATATCAACGATTACTTCATGAGGTACTACAACTGGCATCGGCCACACACCGTCAACGATGGTGTGCCGCCAGCTCTGGCCGAAAACCAACTTAACTTATTGTCTAACCTCGGTTGACCACTACAGTCTTAAACATTAAATAGACGCAGGTAATGGAGGAATCCCTGTAGTGACCTAGAGGAACCTGCTGGGCACCCTAGGTTCCCAGAGAGCACCTGCAGTACGGGAGTATGCCAAGAGGGGACAGAGGACCAATTAATTGATAATTCGTTTATGAATTATTCGTTAATTGGCCTCTGATATCAGGTTAGAAGATAGTCCTCTAGGTACTTTTGGAATGCCTTATATCTAGTGAGGTAGCCTGATGTTCTGGTTATTGAAGAGGTGATCGACCTATAGCCCTCTATTGCATTGATTTGTTTGTCTTGATTAACAAATGAACGAATCAAATTTGGCGACAGTTTTTCTTGCTTCATTTTGAACTTCTGATTCCCAACTATCTTCCTCGTCACTGATTGCATGACGTCCATAAGTTCTTGTTCATAAGTGTTGTCCACAATGTATGAGTCGTGGACAGTCAGAATAGGTACTCCCCTACCGGTGAAATGCTTGATGATCTCAGTTGTGATCTGCCCGTCTAATGCCATCAGTTGAACGCCCTTATCGGCACAGAGGTAATGGGATATCGGATGGTTTGCCTTAAGAAAGTTATCGAGTAGCTGTTCTAACAATGCATTGGTGTATTTGATCTTCTGTGATTGAGGCAATGCCCGTTGATCCTTATTCCTCTGGTCCCTAAAGGCACTAAAAGTAGCCTTACGGTCCTTAGCATTGATCGCTGTTAAGGCTATAAGTTTTACGTCTTTTCGTTGTTGTTCTGCAGAGAGCCCCCCTATGGATACTGGTAGGACATAAGGGTCATCTGGCGGTTGGTGGCCTGCCAGCCCATAAGCCAGCGAAATATGAAATCCTGAGAAATCTACTTCTACTGTGTATTCATCATTGATCAGGATTTGGTTTCGAAGCGCAGAAGGAATCTGCTGCCACCAACCTCCGTGATACCTCCCCCCAAATACCCAATCTCCCCTATAGAAAATCCTTCTCACGAACTTGTTATCGTGTCTGAGAGAGACCCTTCTGATCTCATTTCTTTTTAATTTTTTGTTGTAATGCTCACTCACCACTACGGGTTGTTCTAGTGAGCTGATATCTATGTGTGTCCTTCGCAGAAGCGCGTTGTATTCCAGTAGTAGGCTTCTGGTCTGGGCTATATCAAACGGGACATCCTTATCCTGATACTCCAACTCATAATCGATTGGTCGTAGGTTCAAGTCCTACTGGGCCCACCACTTCACTCCGCTTTGCTACGTTCGCGCTGGACCTCAGTGGACTATCCCAGCCCTCGCGCAGAGCGCTTGGGCGTTTGCTGGCTCGAAGCGATGCTTCTCGAAACCCCATCTCACCCTACTGGGCCCACCATTTCGATTCGCTCATGGCGGACTGTGGAAATAACCATAAGTCGGCCGCTTCGGACATCTTGTGCTAAAAGCTTCCAGACCAAGACGGAAAAATCGTCGTGCTGCGTACAATAGCTGATGATGCCCTTCGGATTTAACGCTATGCCTCACCAGTTCTCACGGGCGCTACCTGCGCCATGCTCGCACTCCACCCTTTCCACTCAGACTCTATTCAGATGGTCGGTGGTTTGCGTCATGCTCTTGGTCACCCCTGCCGCCTCATCAGACCCACTGAGCCGATTCGGTTCATTACTTCAGGCCGCCCAGACAGTAAGAGCCTCGGAAACCGAAGACGAGGAAGGTCCCGGCAATGGAACACCTGTGGTCAGTGCGACGCCCGCCTATTCGGTTCTATTAGATAGCGATATCGTTTATGCCGAAGGGCTAAGTCAGAACAGCTCAAGCTCATCTGTAGTTGAGCAATCCCAACTCCTAGATATCTACCAGCCCGACAACGACGCAGGAAATCGACCTGTCCTCATGTTTATTCACGGGGGCGGCTTTAAGGGCGGTACCAAAACCAAACCAGAGATTGTCGAAATGGCCGATTACTTCGCCTCCAGGGGGTGGGTGTTCGTGTCCGTCGATTACAGGACCGCAAGTGACCTGGGGACAATAGACGGACTGTCATTTGAGGAAGTGCTAGCATTTTATACCGGCATCGCACCTCATGAATGGATTGAGTTTGGCCTGGCAGGTGCCGAGACGCCGGAGCAAGTGCAGCAGAGCGTCGCCATGTATGCTGCCCAGCGGGATGCCAAGGCAGCGCTGCGTTGGCTGGTGGCAAATGCTACCTCCTACAATATCAACACCGATTTTATTTCAGTAGGCGGGGCGTCAGCAGGAGCCATCACGGCTATCGCCCTTGGTGCTTCAGAACTCGAGGACTTTCGGGACGAAATACTCGTTAGCGATGACCCCACACTGGCCAGCACGAACCTCGACGAGAGCTATTCGGTACAAAGCGTAGTATGGTTCTGGGGTTCAAAGATAAAACTGGACCTGTTTGAAGCCATATACGGTTTGAATCGATTCGATAGCGGGGACCCTGAATTATTCATGGCACATGGCACCGATGACGTAAATCCCGTCACCCCTTTTTTCGAGGCCACGGAGCTACAGGGGATTTATGACCCCTTGGGGGTGCACAATGAACTGGTGCCCCTGGAGGGAAGGGGCCATGGTGCTTGGAATGCCACATTGAACGGCAAAGGCCTGTTCGAATTGTCCTTTGACTTTCTGACTACCAGACAAAATTTGACCGTCGAGTAATACGAAGCCAGAGAGCCTACGCTCTCAGAAACTATTATTTTGCTGAGCTCCTTTCGGCCTAACCTTCAACCGAGGTTGGGTGTAGCTTCGGACGGCTTCAAATCGGAAATCAGTATCCAGAAAAGACCTTGCGAATCTTCCTCTTGTAAGAGTCTCGCCGGACCCTCCCCCGTCCTCATAATCGATTGGTCGTAGGTTCAAGTCCTGGTGGGCCCACCATTTTCTATGAAGCTGGGCCATTTAACTTGTCAGTACTCCCTAACCTATTTCTTTGCCCACAAGGCAATGTCCATCGAGCCATAGAGCCAACGGGCGAGATTCTGAAGATTCGCATCCTCCGCCTCAGGCAGTGCGCGTAAAATATGGGCCCTTCTTGGGTCAGCGACTTCCTCAAATTCAAGAGTCGACACCTCTGAAAATCCACAGTCTGCGGCCATAAACTCCATGTATTGTGGGTGTACAGGTCTAATATGAGTAGGGTCCAGGTAAAATTGGCGAGCACTTGCCCATAAGGAATAAAGGCTGGGCGTTTCTATCAGCAGTGCACCATCATTTTCGAGGATGCGGTGAGCCTCTGTGAAAATTTTGAAAAAGTAAGGCGGGTCGCAGTGTTCGATCACGTGAAAAGCTGTGATCAGGTTGAGGGATGAAGAAGGAGTCTTCTTCATGTACCTCAAGATATCTGATTCGACCACTTTGTGTCCCATTTGATGGCATCGCTTGATGGCCTCTCGGTTGCTGTCAACGCCGGTTCCTGTGGACCCAAAAGACTTTAGAATATTTAAGAATTCACCGCGGCCGCAGCCAAGGTCTAAGGCCTTTATGGCTCCATGCTGATCCTTGATCTCCTTCAGGTGACGGGAGTACCTTTGGGCGAAACGCTCTTCGATGTCCTTCTGCGAGCCTCGAAACCGATCCTCGAACCTTTGATAGAAAGCTTGCCAAGCATGGCGTTCAGGCTTTTTTTTGCGAAATTTTTGCCAGATTCCGATCACGCGTTTTTCCTCTCGATTAAGAAGCCGACAAACCGATTTATAATCATTCTGGAGCCAATGTGGGAGTTGCCAACTACTTTTATATGGAGGACGTATACTGGGTTGGCGCGGCTTTGGCCGGCATTCTCGTTGGAGTAGTATGGAACTATGCCATAACTTCAGTCTACACATGGAAGGTTTGAACACCACACTCCATGGCTGTGCCGCCGCATTACTAATAACCCCTACTAAGGTATAGCCATTCGGCCCTTTCTACCCTGTAGCCGTTCTGTTTCAACGCATCGCTTACACGCTTGTCGCAGCGATCGCTCCGCCATTCTCTAAATCGATTGGTCTTAGATTCAAGTCTTACTGGGCCCACCATTCTCACTCAAGTCGCAGCAGAGACAATCGCCTTATTCCAAGCGTTTACAGCCAGGACTACTACCTCACTTGGCAAACTAATTGGACAGCAGTAGTTTGGAGGGCTGCTGAGATGGCCCTTCTATTGGTCGTGCAGACTTGGATTACTGGATACTGCCGCGCTGGGCGATGCGCCTTTGTCACGCTTCATAAGGTGGATTTCGATATCTCCTGTAGCGGCCCTTAGACCATATATAAGCAAATCTTCAACGCCATCATTGTTGATATCGTGCATCAAACCTTGTAGTCCGTCGCCACGCTCACTGTAGCCGGGCCAAGAACTCAAATCTTCCCAAACCAAGCTCCCATTTCCATCATTAAGATAAAGAATAGGCTTTCCAGCTTGATCAACACGGGAGTCATTCCAAGTCTGCGTGAAGCCGTAGACCACAAGATCCTCCAAGCCGTCCCCATTGATGTCTCGCCCTTCATAAAAATTGTAGTTCACTTCCGCTTCTTCATTAACGAGCGGACTTGGTATGCGATAGAGACCTGTATCATCATAAGAGAAAAACACCAGTGGATTGACGTTCTTCCACTCGAATTCCCCTTGATCCTCGCCCAACACTATAGGTTTACCGTCCGCTCGGAGGACTGCATTCATTTTTCCAACAACCATCGATTCACTTGGGTCCAGAGGCGACTTCATATGACGCAAGGCCTCGATGGCTCCATCCAAATGTAATGTGCCATCTATATCAATGACGGCGCTGGTGCCAGGGTCGCCGTTCCAGTTAATGAAGCTAACCGTGCCAGCCTTCTCAATCTCATGATAGTTAATTTCTATCAACACTCCCGCTGGATCCATATAGAAAAAACGCAATAAATCGTTGCGGAAATCACCGCGGTCAATCGAGTCTGTACCGACGACATATTTCGTGTGGATTTCATTGTCGATAGCTAACACGCCTGTCGCCCAAGGATTTATTTGGTTCTCAGGGTATTCTGCAGTCACATCAGAGAATTCGTTATTTTCAAATCTGAAGGCCTGAGAATTCCCCGTAAATGTGGCGAAAACGACATCGCTCACGCCTCGTTCGAGAGTTAAGACAACAACCGCATGACCCCAACCTCTCTCCCCCATGTTGACCACTTCATAGCTCCCCAGTCCATTGGATAGCAGCCCAGCGGGCCTTGCTCCATTGGTCATAGGATCCTCGCCACTCCTCCCATCCTCCCAATTCATGGCAAAGAAATAATCATCGAAACCATCTTTATTAATATCGTGTGCTACATACTTTCTTGATGCGCCACCAAGCCCTATCAGTCTCTGCCCAAATACCGATTCATTGACTACTCGGTAAGAAGTTGCAGATTCACTCTGCAATGCCACTATCGCGTCAGGGGTTGGCTGATCATCGTAAACGCCGAATTCCTCCTGATCACACCAATAATGAACTATAAAATCGTCGTACTCGTCGTCATTGAGAACCGTGGGAATCAAAAATTGTAACGATGGGTTCTCACAGGCGTCTTTAAAATAGGACTCTGGTTGTGCAATAGAGAAAGATTGTCTTGGCACCAAGTCTGTCGCAGAACGCCAAATGATGGGCTTCTTTGGTGGGCTCTTGATCGATTCGAGGAGGTTGTTGAAGACAGCTCCGGGACTACCGAAAGCAACGCATGGACCAATTATGATTAACCAGATGCCCACGCTTTTTGCAATTTTTTTAATTAGACGATTCATTAAGATGTTACTCCTACTACCACTAAGATATTAGCACAAGTGTTTATTCAATCTCTTTGACAAGCTCCGGCAGCACCAATATGAGTAAGGGCAGTTTTTTCTTTGCTCGGTGTCAGCGAGCATGAAGGAGCCGGTTCGGTCTCAGTTCGGTGTTAGGCTGAAGAAGCTTGTTATGAATCTTCGATTTATTGCATTTGTGTTGGTCTGGGATTCATCCAAGGTTCGAGATAGCTTCGGTTGATAGCGGCTGATTAATCCTAAGCAAGGAAGACTCCTTACAAATCTCCCCGTTAGCAAAGTCTGATCGAACTCTCCCAGAATCTCATAATTGATTGGTCGTAGATTAACGTTCTACTGAATCCATCATTTTTCTCATGCTATTCAGCTAGTTACCTAAGGCTAAGTCCTGCTGTTTAACGCGTATGTTTCGCAGGTACAGTAGAGATAACCGTTATGGCTACTTTCGTGAAGGTTGGCGATAAAACCTTAGCGCTGTTGCCGCTCTTGTATTGGTGACCGGATGTAAATTGTCGCTGTATTGATCGTGGTGAAGTATGAGCGTGATCGCTTTCCCTTGGGCGAGCAGCACATCGGCTTCACGGAGCTTATGACTGATCTCTTCGACGTTGTATTATTTCTTTGGCATGGTTCAGATCTCCTCAATTAGCTTTTCGCCACTTTAGATCTGGGGCAGGAAGCTCAGGCTGGGTTAAGCACAGGGCGGGGTCGATACTATCTGTAGCTGAAAAAATACGGTCTTATTTTTAAAAGTGTGATCAAGATCACACTTTTCTGAGCGAATCGTCAATGTTCATTGAACCGAAATCTTTCTGTTGTTTAACTGAAACCCCTTATAAAAAGGCATAGCTGGTGCGAGCCAGTGTCGCAAAGTTACGGGTCTCTTGTTAGACAGCCGGATTGCTGAAGTGGATTTGGGATAAAAATTATTGAATTCAGCAAGCCCTCTTAGGGCTAGGTTGCATTGCAACCTTAGGAGACTTTTATGAAAAATCGAACATTAATAACAGCCATCGCGCTGTCCTTTGTATCGACCTCAGTACTGGCTGCGTCTGCAAAATTTGCCGCAGTCTACAGTGAAGATCCCATTGTATCTGACAATGGCTGGGATTCAATTTCAACGTGCGAGGCCATCCTAGACGAGAACAATGCAGAGACCGGTGATACCTGCGAAGACGGGCTCGACGGAGGCAACGTCGCCACTGGAATGATCATGGCCAACATCCGGGTACCAAATAAGAAGGAATTACTGGTAGGTTTATCCGGGTTGGTGGGTCTTTATACGGAAACAGCAGTAAGAGGTAAAAAGGGATCTACGTCATATGCCATGGCGTTCGCCGAGGGGTCTGTCGGTTTACAAGCATGCAGAGCTTCAGATAACGTTTGCTTTGCCTCCGTACCGCGAGACATTGTACTCAGTAATCGCAGGCAGGAGCTGGAAGCTACGCTCGCCGGCGTCATAGAAGAATGTGTCGTCGAAATTGACTACACGGAAGTGGATGGTGAAATTACGGAAATAGCGGGCTCGTTTGACCTCAACGATTGTACCGTTTCTCCTGAAGAGATCAGCCTGGCGGTGGAGACGTTGGCGGCCCACTCCTACAACTTCGTGTTTCCCAATTTACCCCAGGGCGACTACAACGTCATTGCTACCTTCAAAACCGATGCCCAGACTGAAGCAAGGGCGTACTGCGATCCTAGCAGCTCAACTTATCAATATTGCATCGTGGACGCGGAAGCATCGGCTTACGCAGAAGCTCGAGCTGTGATCAGCAAGGCGATGATGACTATCCAGGAAGTTCGTGCAGTCAAGGGTTCACTCGATATGGAATTGGTGGTGATCGAATAGTTCGGTTTCGTTTTCTCTCAAACAGCGGCCCCACCAAAACGGTGGGGCTGAATTTATTAAGCAGTTTCGACAACCACAATAGCTGGGCAACCAGTAACAAGAACCGCAGACCTCCATCGACAAGCAGTTGGAAACCGCCGGCCTAGCCCTTTACCAGTACTAGCCCTGCCTCCAAATTGGACCAGTTAATGCAGGCAGGTCAGCCTCAAGAATGTGCATAGACTAGTATTCCAGAATGCGTGAGAATCGGCTGTCCAAACCTAATGTGACTATTAAAACGCAGCAGGAAATAACCAGCCGAAATTGGCAAGGGCCGACACCCGCAACGACACGCTCGCTGTATCCATGTCACCAGCTAGCGGATTACATCGATGGGGGTGAGGACAATCGAGCGGCCAACTGTTGCTGACAATGGCGCGCTCTAATGACCATTACCGGCAGCACTCCACACAAAAGGAAACACACCATGCCAAGAGTAAATCTTACCCAAAGCTCATCCATTGTGACCGGAGGCGCCTCCGGTATCGGTGAAGCGACCGCGCGTCAACTAGCGGAGGCAGGTTCCAAGGTGGTCGTGGCGGACCTTAACGAAGAACTTGGCCAGCAGATCGCCGATGAGATCGGTGGTGTGTTCGTTAAGTGCGACGTCACCAAAACCGAAGACGCCGACGCCGCTGTCGCCGCCGCCTGTGCGCTCGGACCGCTTCGCGTTTGTGTGAATTCTGCCGGCCTCGGCCTGCCCGCGCGGACCATTGATCGCAACAATGAGCCGATGGATCTCAAGGGCTTCGATTTCGTTATTCAGGTCAATTTGGTGGGCACATTTAACATGCTGAGCCGTGCGGCGGCGGCCATGGCGAAGACCGAGCCCATGGATGCCGACGGTGCCCGCGGGGTTATCGTCAACATGGCCTCCGCGGCCGCCTTTGACGGCCAAATTGGCCAGGCGGCCTATTCCGCCTCGAAAGGCGGTGTCGTTGGGATGACCTTGCCGATCGCCCGTGACCTGAGCTCGGTCGGGATTCGCGTTAATACGGTCGCTCCAGGGTTGATAGACACACCGATCTACGGTCAGGGCGAGCAGGCGGAAGCCTTCAAGGCCAAGCTGGGTGCCTCGGTGCTGTTTCCCAAGCGCCTTGGGGTTGCCGAAGAGCTGGCCTTTACGGTAATGGAGTGCATCACCAATCCGTACATGAATGCCGAGGTCATTCGCATGGATGGCGGCATTCGAATGCCTCCTAGATAAGCATGATGGGCAAGTACAGCTTTATGACGCTAATGCCCAGTCCAAGGGCGATTGAGCAGGCGCTGAAGGCGGTCGTAGCAACTGATTAGTAAAATAGCTGATGGTCTCGGGGTTAGATGTTGCTAGCCCCGGTATTTGCCCTCTGTTCATCGGACAGCCTGAAGATTCAGGCATCAACATTCCATGCCTATCTGCACACCGCTTCCGCGGCAATAGACGGCCCTCTAGGCCGATGGATCAGCCGCGCAGACAGCTACCCATTGCTAGTTGAGAACGTTGTAACCCCGCCCGCGCAAGCAATTTTTCACGATCTGATCCTTTTGTTCAGCCGCATTGGCGCTGGCATCACGCCGCTCTCGACTGTTACGCCCGGCGGCGACAATGACACCTGCGCCGGCACCTTTTTTTGCCGCCTTTGACCCCGAGCCGCCGCCGATAGCGCCGGCAGCTGCACCTACTGCAGCACCCTTGACTGCGGTACCCGCCACGCTTTCTCGCTGAGGCGCGCCGGGCTGATTTTGCACGGCCAGACCTTCACACTGCTGTAGGTCTGTCTGGTATTGGGTGTAGTCCTCAATCTGCGACATATCGACGACCACGTTAGCAAGGGCGCTAGTGACCATCGCTACACCAAAGGTCAAGGTGGGCAACATGATTCTCGTTAACATGGGGATCTCCTCTGCGCCGTGGGGGGCTAAATCACCCACCAAGTGTAGACGGTTTTTTCCGCCACCCGCCGTCGACGCGGGTATCAATAAGTGACACCTAAAACCTGTCTAACGCGATCAAAAACTTGCACCCTGAAGAGCTAGCTTTCATCATGGAGGCCTCCAAGCGAGGGCTAAGTATGACGGACAGGTCTTCCGATGAACCCAAGAGTGAGCCATCCCGATGGCGCGGGCGCACAGAGGTGCTGCTGCTAATACTCGGGGGCTTAATCCTGCTTATTCCCACGGTCGCTATTTTGCTGACAGCCGGTGGCTGAGCGGAGAGCTTTCTGCGACTAGACTAGATCGGCTGGCAGATGGGGCAGGTGTATATCCGTCGTGAGTTAGCCGTCGAACGCGTGATTGTTGTATCGCAGACTCGGCAGCGCCGGTTCGCTCTGCCAAACACAAAAAAACGCGCCTTGCCGTAAGGTTCTCCCGCCTTTCGCAGGGTTCTGTACTGCCGTTCGGGGATGGTGACGCCCTCAAGCGCATAGCTACGCTGACTAATCGCTAATGTCGCCCGGGCAAGCTTGCCAATTTGCCCTTTACTAAGATCTCGGGCCTTGAGAGCCGGGTTAATCCCCGCGACAAATAAGATCTCACTGCGCAGGTAATTTCCCAGTCCAGCGAGAAAAGCCTGATCGAGATACACCGAATTTAGCGCTCTTCCAGAAAAGGACTTGCTTTGTAAGCGCTCGGCTACGACCTGCCAGGTTAAATGGGAGTTGAGAATATCCGGGCCAATACGCCTCAAAAAAGGATGTTCGCCAATGTCCGCTGTGTTCCAAACGCTAATATCGGAAGCGCTATAGAGCAGCGCACTGTGCTCCTCGGTGTGGATCGCCAGTCGAAGCTGGCGATTAGTTGTGGGCAGCTTATCGCGTTTCACTACCCGCCAAATGCCATAGAGCTGGTTGTGCGAGTAAATGGTCGAACCAACGTCAAAGTGGGTTAGCAGCGCTTTGCCGCGGGTCTCCAGGGCAATAACCTTGCTACCGGTTAATGCTTTAGAAAAGCGCTTTAGTGGCTTTAACCCAAATGCAACTTTCTCGACAGTTCTATCTTTTAATACCGCCTCAATTTTGTCGGCGGCACGACGTATTTCAGGGCCCTCAGGCATCTTAAATAACCCTCACTTTCACGACGTGTATTCCACCCATTGGTTCGTCATCAGCGCATTCATCCACTGGGTCCGTTAGATTCTCACTAACGCTGAGCGGACCCCCGTCACAAGACGTTCCATCGGCGCTAGCGATATGTCACCAAATGCACATTCTCATGGGCGCCGCTTTTCACATAATAGGGAATTCCACCCTTTTGGAAAATCCGTCATGCGAATGTCACTCCAAGGTACCGTTAGTAGTTTCTGCTACAGATTACTGCTCTGTGTTTTAGTGTACTGCTCAAGCTCTGCCCATGCCGGAAATAGCGATTGGTCTAGCCAAGGATTAATCTACCTACTTGGCCCCGCTCTCGATGGCACCAGTGGTATTGGACCTTTCGATACCGAAGTGGACATGGACGCGGGTGATGTTTTCGATGCGCTCGATGGTGCTTTTCTTGGCATGTATCGCGGGCAAAACAACCGCTGGGGTGTCGCACTCGACGTAGTTCATATGGACCTTAAGGGCGATGCCACAGGGGATCGGGGCGCCCTGTCGGGCACGGTGAGCGTCAGGCAGTCATCGGTGATCGCGTCAGGGTATTACCGCGTCTCTAAGGAGTTTAGGATCATTGGCGGAGCGCTCTACAACGACCTCGCAACCCGCGTCTCACTAAGCGGTCCCTTGAATGACCGAAATCAGAAAGTGTCAGAGGACTGGATCGACCCAGTCATCGGGGTGGGATACGACGTACCGTTGGGTGAAAGCTGGGACTTCTCGGGCTCAGCCCTGGTGGGCGGCTTTGGCCTTGGATCCGATCTGGTCATGGTGTTCAGCGCCAGCTTTGCCTATCGCTTCAACGACTGGTCCAGTATCACTTTGGGTGGCCGTTACCTCGACTTTGACTATGAAGACGGGCAGGGAGCGGATCGCTTCAAGTTTGACGTGAAACAGTACGGGCCTTCTGTGGGTTTTCGCTTCGATTTCTGAGTCTGGATGCTCGGCTCAAACCCGGCGAGAGCAGCACATTCTGCGCCTCGGTGCTGACCAAACAACCCTAGAGATAATGCCCGCAGGCCCAATACCCCCTCGGATTGGGGGGATTTATGGCACTTGTACCAGGACTTGCGGGGTACGCCCTACAGTCCGGTCGATAAATGGTTTACACTTCGCGCCGCTGTGCGGTAGTGACCTCATCAGCTTAAGATTATTCTCGATTTCTGAAACATCCGCGACCGCGGTGCACAGATAGCGCCGTCAACCCTGTTTCACCGGTCCCGCCAGATCCTCCTAGGGTGATTAGCGGTAACCAAAATGCGTGGCATTAACCACCTTAAAAATCGAGAAAGCGCGCCCAATCGGGCCTAAAACAACGCAAAAGCACTCGAACTGACAGCAATAGGAAGGTTAATGAACGACACACTGACTCTAAACAAACTTGAAAAACTCATCGAAATGGAAACCCAGATTCGAGCTGAATATCAACCCCAGCTTGAGGAAAAAGAAGCTGCCATTTCACAGCTGACCAGCGATAAAACCGCACTTGAAGGTAAAGTCGCTGAATTGGAAAAGATCATTGCCACGCAGCTCGCAACTATCACCGAGCTATCCAGCAAATCCAAAGACACTCAATCACTTGAGCAGCGCAATCGCGAGCTACACAATCGCTCGGAAAATATGAGAGAAGAAGTCGCTTCGGTAAAGAGTCGTATCAAGGCGCTTCAAAAAGACCTAGTCAGCGAGCGCGCCGAATTGGCGGAGCTCAAAAAGTATGACCCGCCGCGCCTGCGCAAAAATCTGGATGCCTCCAAGAAAAAACTCGCTGATAAAACCAAAGCCGCTGACAAGCTTCAGAAATCGCTGAATCAGGTGCGGTCAGAAAATACGGAGTTGGAGCAGAAAGTCAAAGACCTCGAAGCACAGCTTGAGGCTATCAATGCCAACAAGGAGAGCCAAGCCGAGGAAGGGCAGCAGGCCGCTGCTTAAGTCTCAAACCCCCGATGGTGATTGACGCTTTAAATCTTCGCCATCTTTGGTAGGGTTAGCGCTACATAAAAAAGAGAGCCATCGTTGATTGCGTATGGCCTCACCATTTAGCTTGAGACCGCTTCGATGACCCCTTTGAAGCACCTACGTCTTGTAGCTGCAGGGGGAACAATGTCACAACAAGCCGTTACCAACGTGGAATCCTCCGGATTCTATGCCGGCTACAACCGCTGGATTGCGGTCTCGGTCAAGGTCATCATCATGCTCCTTGTCCTCTGGGCATCAATCGCCGCCGATGCCGCCGATATCCTACTGGGCATTCAAAGCGCCACCATCGACCTCTTCGGCATCTGGTATATCGGTGCCACCGCGGCGTTTATGAGCACGAGCGTACTTCTTGCGCTGATTCCTATGACCGGCAAACAGCGGCTCGGAGCCGCGGATGTCGCGCCGGAATTTGGCCGTTTCGCTTGGTTTTCTATGATGTTTGGCGCCGGCATTGGCGTCGGCATGTTGACCTACTCAACCGCCGAACCGCTCTATCATTTTGGCAACAACCCCGACGTCATCATGGGTCACGCCGGGGCCCTCACGCCCGAAAATGTGCGCTACGCCTACAAGTGGACGTTGCTCCATTATGGGCTCACCCCTTGGGCGTGCTACGCCGTCGTGGGGCTTTCCTTGGCCTATTTTTCCTATCGCAAGGGAATGCCCCTCACTATTCGCTCGCCTTTTAGCGCCCTGTTGGGTCATCGACTTGGCACCGTGGCCGGCGGATTTGTTGATACCGCGGCCATTCTGGCTACGGTCATCGGTATCGCAGTCACCATTGGCTACGGCGTCTCTCAACTCGCCTATGGTTTTCATCAAATTGCCGACTGGGACTGGCTGTTAGACGAGGGGCAACCCAGCATCATGGCGCTCAGTGCAGCGGTGTTTATCATCATCTTTGCGTCGATGCTCTCTGCGCTCTCGGGCATTGGCCGCGGTATCAAGTGGCTTTCAAACCTCAATATGGTGCTGTCGTGGCTACTGCTAGCGGTGTTTGTTATCTTCGGCGCAACCCTGTTCGCCGGGGAGGCTTTCATCTTTGGCATTGTCGACTATGTAAGAGCACTACCCGAGATGTCCCTCACAGTCTGGTCGCCCGATGGCTCCGAAGAATCTGCTGCCCTAAGCGGCTGGCAGGCGAGCTGGACGATTTTTTATTGGGCCTGGTGGATAGCGTTTACGCCCTTCGTCGGCCTGTTTCTGGCGCGAGTTTCCCGGGGCAGAACTATCCGAGAATATGTTGTCGGCGCGATGGTCCTACCCTCGGCGATGTGCTTTGCCTGGTTCTGCATTCTAGGGGGTACCGCTTTGGATCTTGAGCTATCCGGTATGGCGGGCGGCAGTATCTTGAACGCCGATTTATCCGCACAGCTATTTGCCACACTTGATGTGCTATTCAATGCATCCTGGGTATTCCCCATGGCCTGCCTCTGCGTCATTCTTTTGCTCACCTATCTCATTACCTCGGCAGACTCCGCGGTGCTAGTTATCAACACGATTGTTTCTGGAGGTGCCGAGGACGACCATGATGCGCGTCATATCGTCTTGTGGAGCGCGCTTCTCGGACTCGTCATTATCACGCTACTGCTCGCTGGCGGACTCGATGCGCTGCGCTCGGTGATGATCATCGGCGCCCTGCCCTTCTCATTCGTCATGGCGTTCATGCTCTTCGCGCTGATCCTCATGATCTGGCGAGACAGACACGACCCCAATTAATGGCATCCTGCAAAGGTCGCTTTTTGCCAATCGCCAGCCTGCGAGCATCTAATTTATTTAAGATAGGAACTCACCCCCTGTAAAAACTACTGGCTTCGGTGTACTTTCCAAAGACTAAGGAGTTTGACCGCCACCATGTCAACAGCACCGGTGCAAAAGCAACACGCCAGCCCGTCTGATACGACCGGCGTCGCTGGTTTTTTGCGCTCGATTATTAGCGTTGGTCGTGGGCTGCTCAGCGGCCGACCGACGGTGTCTGCGGCCACGGCGGAAAGCTTGGTCGGCGAGTGTCATGCGCTACTACACCACCGCGGCGAGGCTTCGGGACTCGCGCTGGCAGATGACGTAAATAAGGCCTACGCCGCGCTGGACGAGCAGCAAAAGCTCCTCTTTTTCCAAGCGCTGCGTCAAGAATTTGCCGTGGACCCGACACAAGTTACTGCCGCTGCCAACCAGTATAGCGATGACCCCAATCACGACACCCTGATGCAGATTTCCAAAGCGGTCGAAGCGCCGAGAGTGCGTCTATTTCGCCGCATGAATATGGCGCCGGGCGGCACGTCCATGTTGGTGAAACTGCGGGGAGATCTACTCGCAGTTTTGCCGCAACACCCCGAACTCAGAGCCGTCGACTCTGATTTAAAGCACCAGTTTATTTCCTGGTTTAACAAGGGCTTTCTCGAGCTGCGCGCCATTGATTGGAATTCGCCGGCACTCGTGCTCGAACGGATCATCGAATACGAGTCGGTGCACGCTATCAACGGCTGGGACGATCTTCGCTCTCGACTTCGGGAAGACCGTCTCTGCTACGCGTTCTTTCACCCTGCGCTACCCAACGATCCGCTTGTGTTTGTTGAGATCGCACTGACCCATGGTATTCCCACCGCCATTGGGCCACTGCTTGATCTCTCTCGGCGCACCGAGAATCACAATGAGTTTGATACGGTTGTCTTCTACTCTATCAGTAACTGCCATCCAGGATTGACTGGGGTTTCATTTGGAAATTTTCTGATTAAACAAGTGGTCGAGAAGATCAGTAAACGCCACACACAGGCGAAAACCTATGTGACGCTGTCGCCGGTACCTGGTTTTTGCCGCTGGCTCGATTCTGCTTCGGCTGAACACGGGGTCGATGCCGAAATCATCAGATCCATGGCAGAGTCACAAGGGGGTGCGGCTCCCTCAGAATCCCGCGATGTAGCGCTCAAACTTTGCGCCCATTATCTGATCAATGAAAAAAGCGGCCAGCTCGCCATGGACCCCGTGGCTCGGTTTCATTTGGGCAATGGCGCACAGCTCGCGGGTATCCACTGGGCGGCTGACCTGAGCGACAAGGGGCTCGCGCAGTCCGCCGGCATCATGGTGAACTATCACTACGACATAAGCGCGATCGAGCGCAATCATGACGCCTACTTTGATCGCGGTGAAATCGCTGTCACGAAGGGAATCAATCGCCTACTCGGCTGAACTCCGAGACAATCGATCAAAGTAATCCCGCGCCGCCATCATGACTTTCGGCGCCAGCATCAAGGTGCTGATCATGGTGGGGATTGCCATTAACCCGTAGCTCCCCGAAATAAGATTGAACACCACATCGATACTGACGGTGGCACCGAACACAACCGCGACAATAAAAAACCAGCGAAACCAAGGTTGCCAGCGGGCGCCCACCAAAAAACCAAAACATTTGGCCCCGTAATACCACCCGGTAAACATGGTGGTGGTACTCAAAATCAACGCCACAAAGCCGAGCGCAATCAAACCCGTGACGCCCATCGTGGACTCAAAGGCCGCCGCGGTCAGAGTGATTCCCGAGAGATCTCCCGGTGCCTGCCAGTCAGCCGCGAGCAAAATAACGAGCGCCGTGCAGGTGCATACCAGCAGGGTGTCAAACACAGGGCCCAGAGTCGCCACCAACCCCTCGCGGACAGGTTCCCGGGTCTTTGCCGCGCCGTGCGCCATCACCTCGGTGCCTACCCCAGCCTCGTTAGAGAACACCCCTCGACTCACACCAATCAGCATCACACCCACGAATCCTCCCCCGACAGCCGAGGGCTGGAAGGCTTCAGACAGTATCAACGAAAACACCCCGGGAACCGCTGACCAATGGCTGACAATCACCCATAGGGTCATTGAGACATACACGACGACCATCAGGGGCAAGGTCGCAACCGCCACTTTCGCCACGCGCGGCAAGCCACCAAAAATCACGATACCCACTAACAAAGCCAAACCGAGTCCGGTGAGTGGTGCAGACCACACGGGGGGCGTTCCCGCAAAGAGCGTGCTGTTGATTAATGCTGTCAGCTGATTCGCCTGAAACATGGGCAAGGTGCCAATCAGGCCTGCCAGAGAAAACAAAATGGCGAGCGGGTAAAAGGCACGCGGTAAGGCCTCTCGGATGACATACATGGGTCCACCCTGCAGCTGACCAAGGCTGTCATATCCACGATACATAACGCCCAGGGAGCAGGTGAAAAACTTGGTGGCTATCCCTATTAGCGCAGACATCCACATCCAAAACACCGCGCCGGGCCCACCTGCCACAAT
>Ga0233451_10001859_pt1 | contig 19864 bp, 20 predicted proteins | sample 011ome_29_FD_183052 | JGI IMG/M metagenome (GOLD analysis project Ga0233451, IMG submission 183052) | Coastal salt marsh microbial communities from the Groves Creek Marsh, Skidaway Island, Georgia - 011504CT (spades assembly) | ecosystem: Environmental > Aquatic > Marine > Intertidal zone >... | reverse complement strand
AACCGAATGGATGAGCTTCCCAATGTATTACGCCTATAAAGGTGCGGAGCCACCACCAAGAAATGGTGCGTCACACGCAACCATCTACCCATATGGCCCCTTCAAAGCAGGCGACGGTAAGACTGTCATGCTGGGACTTCAAAACGAACGTGAATGGGTGCAGTTTTGCGAGACAGTTTTAGAGAATCCCGCGCTAGCTCAAGATGAACGCTTTGACCGCAACTTCAAACGTAACGAAAAACGTGCTGAACTCCTAGAAATCATTAATGCTTGCTTTAGCAAACTCAGCTCAGAGCAACTAATCGCTCGATTAGAAAAAGCACAAATTGCAAATGCCCATCTCAATGACATGGCGGGCCTTTGGAAGCATGAACAACTGAAAGCTCGCAATCGTTGGACTGAGGTTGACACGCCGAATGGCTCGATAGCCGCCCTTTTACCCCCAGGCCTCAATGACAGTTACGACTATCGCATGGATCCTATACCTGCTGTAGGACAGCATACTGACGCCATCCTTAAGGAGCTCGGAATGTCAGAGTCTGAAATAGCGTCTATGCGAGTTAGCGGAGCAATTTAAAGCAGCGGTGAAGTAAGGTGTGCGGCATTCTCCAGGTAACGACGCCAGGTTGGTCGTTTTGCCCAGGCTTTTGGATCAACATAATCTGCTTGCGCCAAATAAGATTCAATTAACTTCTCTAATTTGGTACAGAAATCTACGTTATAAACAATGAGGCTGATTTCAAAATTAAGACGTAGGCTACGTTGATCAAAATTTACAGAGCCAAAAATGGCAATGCGCTTATCAATTAATAAGCTCTTGGTATGCAACAAGCCGCCATGGAACTCCGCAATAATGACTCCAGAGTTCATCAAATCCTCATAGAAGCTCTTGCTACTCCAAGCCACTAGAGTGGAATCATTGAGCTTAGGAACGATTAAGGTAACCTTGACACCTCTGGCTGCCGCAGCCATCAGCGCCTGGATTAAACCATCATCCGGACCAAAATAAGGCGTAGTAATAGTCAACTCCTCACGGGCATCCAAGATGGCTGACAGCAAGACTTGATAAAGAATATCGTCACGGTAAACAGGACCCGAAGAGAACTCTTGAGCTAAAGCCGCACCTTCATGAGGTGATGCTGGCGGCTCGCGATCTTTAAAGTTAGTAATGTTGGGGTTATCAACACTCCAATCAAATGCAAAGGTCAGCTCGAACTGAGAGGCCACAGGACCCTCAATGCGAACCATCGCATCCACCCACTCACCTACGCCTGAATCCTGCTTGAATGTGCGTGGATCAACTAAATTCATGCTACCCGTCCACACTACGGCGCCATCAATAACGAATATCTTGCGATGTAGACGCAAATCGGCGCGACGGAACTGAAAACGACCAATCTGAATCGGCAACGCCTCGGTTACCTCAATCCCAGCCTTGCGAAAACGTGCCGGCCATGAAGACTTAAACCAATCTTTGCTACCCAGAGAATCTAGCAATACACGACAGGCAACGCCGCGCTGAGATGCCGCAATCAAGGCTTCACAAACTCTATCGGCATCGCCGCCTAAAGCCCATATATAAAACTCTAGGTGTAAGCTTTTTTTGGCGTTATTAATCTCATCAATAAAATTTTGTAATATTTTGAGTGAATTGGTATGCAATTCGATCTTGTTCCCAGCTACCACTGGTGAGCCATTTTTGGACTCAGCCAAAAGACTAAGGGCTCTTCCCTCAACCGGCAACTTCTGCCTATCAGCCGCAAACTGCTGGCGCATTGTCTCGGTAATTTTTTCATACTCGCGATTCATGCGAACAATCTTGCGGGTAAGCTTTCGGCCTACAGGTCTTTCGCCTATCAGAACATACAAAGCGATTCCTAAAATAGGTACTAATATTACGATTAGAAACCATGCGAATGCTACACCTACTGGTCTTCTAACTGAGACTAAATGAATACCAAACAAAAGCACAATAAAGGCATGTACGATTGGAACCCATATTAGAGAGAATCCAAAAACGGATCCAAAAATAAAAGCAATAATATTCATAGAAGTTCCAATTCAGCAGTAATGCCTAGATGATCTGATAGCTTTAGCCATTCATGCAAAATTTTTGCAGAATGAATTTTTAATCCACGCACATAAATCCTATCCATAGGAAGTAATGGCTTCACACTCGGAAAAGTTTTCGCCGGCGAGCCGGTGAGCACTTCAAATACCTCATCAAAACCAGCGGCTTTCATAGGTGCGCTCACGCGATTGCGCCAATCGTTGAAGTCTCCTGCAACGATCGTGGGTCCATCTTGCGTCAAATCTTGAATATGTCGAATGATCGTCTCCAGCTGTCGCTCCCTGCCGCGTTCAAAGAGCGCCAGATGCACACAAAAGCAATGAATAGGCTTATCGATACCTTCTAACCTAGTAATGCTGTGCAACAACCCACGACCCTCAAAGCGATATGCTGAGATATCGTAGTTATTTCCTTTTTGCTGTGGATGTCTAGAAAGAATCGCATTGCCATGATGCCCATCACGATATTCCACATTCTTTCCATAATGCCAATGCTGCCAAAAATCCTCGGAGAGAAAGTGAGTTAATTCTGTCAGCGGCCATTGCTCAAAGCGCCTTAATCTTCCTCGATGCTCCTGCTGCAATTCTTGCAAAAAAAGGAGGTCTGGATAATGACTGCGCATTTTCTGGCGCAACTGATAAATCGTGGCATGACGATGTAAGGGCGACAAACCCTTATGAACATTCATACTTAAAACTGTAAAACGGGAAGAGTTAACTGGGCTCATTAAAACTGCCCTGCAGCGCGTTGACGACGAACGCGTGCCAAATAGATTTCACCTTCGACCAATTCTTGGCACTGCATACATTTATTGCATATTGAAGCCTGCTCCCGCAGCTCATCAATAGAGTCGATCGGGTGAGCATCCAAATACTCACGCAAATCCACGTCGAGGACCTCATTGCAGAGGCAAACCACTTCAGCCATAAGTCGAAAATAGGGAAATCAATCGCATTACAGCCATTTTGCCATTGCCTTGATAGAATCTAGCGCATGTTGAAAGCTTTCCAAGAGGCCCTTTCTTTACTCGTCCAGCTAGATGGCGCAGTTTTGGGTATCGTTCTGGTCTCCCTACAGGTAAGCCTGAGCGCCCTCTTGATTGGCACACTTTTAGGTCTGCCTATTGGCGCCCTTCTGGCAACCGAGCAATTTACCGGCAAAAAGACAATCATTGTGACCCTCAATACCTTGATGGGCGTGCCTACAGTGATAGTTGGGGTTCTGGTATATCTCATGCTATCCCGCACAGGCCCCCTGGGAGCTTGGGGCTGGCTATTTACGATCAAGGGTATGGTTGTGGCTCAGACCCTGCTCACGACCCCTCTAATTGCGGCCCTGAGCCGACAAATCCTTGAGGATTCTTGGAGGGTTCATAGAGATTCTTTTCTGAGCCTCAAATTACCCCCACTCTCACGTTTCAAATGGCTTTTATGGGATTGCCGGTTTTCCCTGACGATTGCCGTACTTGCTGGTTTAGCCAGGGCAATCTCTGAGGTGGGAGCAGTCATGATTGTGGGTGGCAATATCGATCGCTCCACCAGAACTATGACCACAGCCATTGCACTAGAGACGAGCAAAGGGGATTTACCTTTAGCCCTCGCCCTCGGCATAGTACTGCTGATGATTGTCCTGCTGGCTAATTTATTTACGTTTGCAGTACGCCAAGTCGCGGAGCACCGCTATGGTTAATGCAGTTGAAAATTTTGAGAAGTGTATTGAACTCAAAGACATCATCGTCAAGAGTAATGGCAGAACAATTCTCAATATTCCACATGCCATCATTCCTGCAGACAGAATTATTGCTTGTATTGGGCCGAATGGTGCTGGCAAAACGACTTTTCTCAAGGTGCTTGATGGCCTTATCAAACCGGATAGCGGCACTGTCACCTACTCCTTCAAAACTAAGACCTCATTAGTACTGCATCACACCCCGATGATAAAAGCTTCTACAGCCGCTAACATTGGGATCGTTCAAGATGTCGATTCAAGCATCACGAAAATGGATATCCAAAAGGTCATGGAGGAAGTTGGTCTCAGCAACTTAGCCAATAGTCCAGCACATCAATTATCTGCCGGCGAAAGACAAAAGCTATGCCTTGCAAGAGCCATTCTTCTTAAGCCGAATTTAGTTTTATTAGATGAACCCACCGCAAATCTTGATCCCAACACTACCGAACAGGTTGAAGACCTCATTCGAAAATTTGATCAGCACGGTGCAGATGTTATTTTTTCGTCCCACCAACTGGCGCAAGTTCAAAGACTAGCTCAGCACATCATCTTTATTGATCAAGGCGAGATAAAAGAAAAGGGACCCGTAGGCCCCTTCTTTAACAATCCTCAGACAAAAGCAGCTAAACGCTACTTACATCAAGAATTGCTATCCGACTAATTACTTAGCAGCAGGTGCCGCAGGCGTAGCTGGGGCCGCTGGAGCAGCAGCTGCAGCTACCGGCGGAGTAAATGGTGGAGGCGCAGTACAAGCTCCTGGAGCTGGCGTTCCAGGGACTCTATATTGATCTGCAACCTTGTTTTGAGCCAAACACAATTTATAGGCACCCACTCTATCGCCATAAGCAGTTTTAGCTTTAGCCAAGGCCGCCGCTTCTGCCTGTTCAGGAGTCAATGGAGGTAACGCAGCAAATACTGCAGTACCGGCAAAAGCACAGAATGTGAAAGCAATGATTTTTTTCATGGCTTATCCCTTTTTATTGAGTTCGTCATACCAGAGCTCATGGTGCTCTTTAGCCCAAGTAGCATCAACATAACCAGTTTTCATACCATCAATTGAGCCTTGCATACCGATAGTACCGATATAGATATGTCCCATCGCTAGTGCACTCATCAAGATCGCAGCACTGCTATGAATAATGTTGGCAATTTGCATGGTGCCACGTGTGTATTCAATAGTCATGAACGGCACAATCATATCGAGCACAAAACCTGAGGCTGAAATGAGGAGACCCAAGAATGTCATGCCAAACCAGAACCAGAATTTCTCACCGAAGTTAAAGAAACCAGCTGGGATATGTTTGCCATTCAAAATTCCACCGAAGTTCATGATCCAATTCATATCCCCTTTGCCTGGAATATTCTTACTTACGAAGAGCAAGAAGAAGATCACGATACAGATCGTAAACAATGGTCCAGTGAAGTTATGAATATTCTTGCAAACGTCTAGGAAAGAACCATAAGCTGCTCCACCCATCAAAGGCATTGCAAAGTATTTCCCGTAAAGAATTAGCAAGCCAGTAAATGCCAAGGCTAAAAAGCTGAATGCCATCAACCAGTGCACCAAGCGATCAAAGGCGCTGAAGCGTTTGATTTTCACACCTGACATTGGCTCATGCAGCTTGATTGAACCCTTGATTGTGTACATTGCAACCACGCCAAAAAAGGCAAGCGCAAGCAACCAACCACCGTATACGGTAATAACACCGTTACGAATCACGCGCCATTGTTGACCAGAGCGCTGAATCAATACGCTAGCTTCTTTGTCTGGAATGCTGACATAGTTGTATGGATCGCTATTGGCGGAAGTGAAGATAGATGGGTTCGCTGGCTGTGCCTGTGCTTGCGTTCCATTGGCTAAAGCATTTGGATTAGCCGGTACAGACAATGGCGGAATATCTACTCCACTAGGGGATGGTAGAGGCGCCATCGGTGCGCGCTCCGCAAAACTCATCCCGCTTGCCAAAGTCAGCGACAAACCTGCGGTCACTACTAAAGCGCGTAGAACTTTTGAAAATGATCGTTTCATACACATGTCCTTAAACGTTTTCGTTTTATTTATAGTTATTTAGTTGATCACTTAACGCGACTGTATTCGTTTTGACCTTGGGTACGCTTGTCAACAGACTCAGTCCAACTAGCCTGATTACCTGGCGTCCAGTTCTTAGTCATAAAGCCATTATTAGCACCCATGTAAGGAGCTACGTCTGGACGTTTAGCAGCCTTAGCAGCAATTTCTGGAGGCTCAGAGCAAGCAGCCAACAACGTTGCTGCCACAAAACACAATCCGAGAGTTTTGAAATTAACTTTCATTATTTAGCTCCTGGAATTTTTGCAGCAGGCGTTGGTGTTGGCGCTGGTGTATCGGGACCACCGTAGGCAGTGGTCCAACCAAATGCTTTGGACCCTGGGTACTTACCATTCTTCTCACGCATCGCAACGCGATTATTAAAGATGCCAGAAATAATGTCGCTATCGCCACCAATCAATGCCTTGGTTGAACACATCTCAGCGCATAGTGGCAACTTACCTTCTGCCAAACGATTACGTCCATACTTCTCAAACTCAGCAACGCTGCCGTTTTCTTCTGGACCACCGCTACAGAATGTGCACTTATCCATCTTGCTACGAGTACCGAAGGCGCCTTTGCTCAAGAATTGTGGTGCGCCAAATGGGCATGCAAAAGAGCAGTAGCCGCAACCGATACAGATATCTTTATCGTGCAACACAACACCCTCGTCAGTGCGGTAGAAGCAATCTACTGGACATACCGCCATGCAAGGTGCATCGCTACAGTGCATACATGCAACTGAGACTGATTTTTCTTGGCCAATGATGCCGTCGTTCACCGTTACAACGCGGCGACGATTAACACCCCAAGGCACTTCGTTATCGTTTTTACAGGCTGTGACACAACCGTTGCATTCAATGCATCGTTCTGTGTCGCAAATAAATTTCATTCTTGCCATTGTGTTCTCCTGACTTTATTTTTTGACTTAGGCAAATTTTTCGATTTGGCACATAGTGGTTTTGGTCTCTTGCATCATCGTCACCTGGTCGTAACCGTAGGTAGTTGCAGTATTGACCGCCTCACCAAGAACCACTGGAGCTGCGCCTTCTGGGTAGTACTTACGTAGGTCATTGCCCTGCCACCAACCAGCAAAGTGGAATGGCACGAATGCAGTTCCTTGATCAACGCGCTCAGTAACTAATGCGCGAACCTTGATCTTGGCACCCGTTGGAGACTTAACCCATACGTAATCCCAGTTCTTAATGCCACGATCAGCTGCAGCCTTAGGATTGATCTCCACAAAGTTTTCTTGTTGAAGTTCAGCCAACCATGGGTTTGAACGAGTCTCATCACCACCGCCCTCGTACTCAACCAAACGACCAGAAGTCAAAATGATAGGGAACTTCTCGTATAACTTCTGATTCAAGTTTTGATCTTGAACAGTCTTATAGAGAGTTGGCAAGCGCCAGAAATTCTTCTTATCTGCAGAAGTTGGATACTTGCGCATCATCTTCTCGTTAGTGCTGTAGAGCGCTTCGCGGTGAATTGGAATTGCATCCGGGAAGTTCCAAACTACTGCACGTGCTTTTGCATTACCAAATGGATGGCAACCGTTTTTCATCACAACACGCTGAATACCGCCAGACAAGTCAGTCTTCCAGTTCTTACCTTCAGCAAGCTTTTTCTCTTCTTCAGTTAACTGATCCCACCAACCAAGTTTCTTCACGAACACGTGATCAAACTCTGGGTAGCCAGTAGTAATCGCAGAACCCTTAGAACAGGAGCCATCGCCAGCCAACAAGCTCACACCCTCACGCTCAACACCGAAGTTGGCTCGGAAGTTGCCGCCACCTTCCATCACACTCTTACTGGTGTCATAGAGATTTGGTGAACCTGGGTGTTTGATTGCGGCAGTGCCGTAGCAAGGCCAAGGCAAACCATAGTAATCACCAGTAGTGTCGTAACCAGTTACTGGGTCAACACCACCACGAGATTTGAGGGTCTTCGGATCAAACGTTGCAACCATTCTCATATGCGCTTTGAGACGCTCAGGAGTTTGGCCTGTGTAACCAATAGTCCAAACGGAGCGATTGATCTCACGCAAGATATCTTCAATCTGCGGCTCTTTCCATTGCTTACCAGCAAATTTAGAGTTGAGCATTTTGTAGTTCTTGGACAGCTCTTGACCAAATCCAAGACGATCAGCAAATGCTTGCATGATCACGTGATCAGGAACTGACTCAAACAATGGGTCGATGACCTTCTCGCGCCACTGTAAGGAACGATTGGACGCTGTCGCGCTACCGCAAGTTTCGAACTGAGTGGTTGCTGGCAATAAATACACGTTACGGTTTTTATTAACAACATCACCTTCTGCTGGAGGCATTGCTGCCATCGCTGCAGTAGCACTTGGGTATGGATCAACTACAACCAATAAATCTAACTTATTCATCGCACGCTTCATATCTAAGCCGCGTGTTTGTGAGTTAGGTGCGTGACCCCAGAAGAACAAACCCTTAACATTAGTTTGCTGATCGATCATGTCGTTGTTTTCAAGAACAGCATCAACCCAGCGAGAAACAGTGGTTCCAGACTTCTCCATCATGTCCGGTGCATAACGACCTTTGATCCATTCGTAGTCAACACCCCAAACGGTTGCGAAGTGTTTCCATGAGCCAGCCGCCAAGCCATAGTAGCCAGGCAATGAGTCTGGATTCGGACCTACGTCAGTTGCACCTTGAACGTTATCGTGACCGCGGAAAATATTTGTACCGCCACCTGATTTACCAACGTTACCTAATGCCAACTGCAAGATGCAAGATGCGCGAACCATCGAGTTACCAATGGTGTGCTGTGTTTGACCCATACACCATACAACGGTGCTTGGACGATTCTTAGCCATAGTTTCAGCAGCTTTGTACATTTGGGCTTCTGGTACGCCACAAGCCTCTTCAACAGCAGCTGGAGTCCACTTCTCCATAACCTCTTTACGAATCTCTTCCATACCGTAAACACGGTCATTGATGTACTTCTTATCTTCCCAGCCGTTTTTGAAGATGTGATATAGAAGACCAAACAAGAATGGAATGTCTGTACCAGAGCGAATGCGGATGTATTGATCCGACTTCGCCGCTGTACGGGTGTAACGCGGATCAACCACGATCACTTTGCAACCATTCTCTTTGGCGTGCAACAAGCTCAACATAGAAACTGGGTGCGCCTCAGCAGCATTTGAACCAATGTACAAAGCAGCTTTAGCATTCATCATGTCGTTGTAGCTATTTGTCATTGCACCATATCCCCAGGTGTTTGCAACACCGGCAACTGTTGTGGAGTGGCAGATACGAGCCTGATGGTCTGTATTGTTTGTACCAAAGAAAGAGGCCCACTTACGGAGTAAGTAGGCCTGTTCGTTGTTGTGCTTTGATGAACCGATAAAGAACATTGCATCCGGAGAATATTTCTCACGAATGCTCTTCATCTGAGCAGTAATTTCGGTTAGAGCTTGATCCCAAGAAATGCGTTGGTACTTACCGTCAACCAACTTCATTGGATAACGCAAACGATAGTCACCATGACCATGCTCGCGCAATGAAGCACCTTTGGCGCAATAAGCGCCCATATTGATTGGTGAATCAAATACGGAGTCCTGACGAACCCACACACCATTCTCAACTGTAGCGTCTGTAGCGCAACCTACTGAACAGTGAGTGCAAATGGTGCGCTTCACTTCAATTTTACCTTTGCCGTCGAGCATTTCTTTACTTTGCTCTGCAGATGCTTTTTGCACAAAGCTCAATTGGCTAGCGGCGATACCAGCCCCAACGCCAACGCCTGAGCGCTTCAAGAAAGTTCGACGGTCCATTGTTGGAACCGCTGCTTTCAATCCGCGAGATAGGCTGCCTATCAAATGAGATGAAGAGCGGCTGCTTTGTGGGGTATTTGATTTACGAGTCAGACTCATATGGTGTCCCTGAGAAAGTTTTTTTATTTATTGAATAACCAACAAGATCTAATACTTAAAGCTTTGTAGTTTCGTAGTATTTACGCATATGCGCAGTAATTTGCTGCCCATCATGATTTGGCTTCACTGTGCTGCCAATTTCTTGCATCACCGCTTTACCAACTGAAGTTTGAGAAGCCACCGCAACAGCGCCAACAGTGGCACCTGCGCCAATAAAAAATTTACGGCGTGATGGTTTGTTTTCTTCGCTTAAAGCAACATTTGTTTTAGTGCTCATGGCTTGCTCCTAATTAGTTTTTATTGATTTTGATCAAGTGTAATTGGTAATTGCATTTTTCGTATATCGTCATATCGAAATACGTATAAGGCTTACCCTGTATTGCGGTGCAGCATTAAATCATGTCAAAACTTTGTCCCTCGATAGCCAGGAATTCTCTGGTCAGCGCGGCAACTGGGCGGTACAAATGCATCTCCGGAATGCCCTCTATTGCATCGCATAACTCGTCATACCAGGGGCGAATATGTTCATTGAAAAAAACCCTTTGATTTGTAAGGTTTGAGACTTCCACATCTTCCCCGGCTATGAGGTATCGCATGACTTCGCAAAGAGCTGAAATATGGTCTTCTGTTTCGGTAATTTCTTCCGCAGCTTCCAGCCCAAACTCCTGCAAAGCCCTGCGGATGTTGACCAAAGGCTTCTCATTTAAGTGGCCAGCCATATAAAAAGAGCCGTTCAAGACCACATTAGGCTTGCCAATGCTAATGAAATTCAAATCGAACTCCTCGTGCCAGGCTTTAGCAGGATTGTTTTTGGCAACCTCAACAACATCCATCCAAACCTTTGCCAATGGAGCCTCGTCAGTAGCGTCATGTTGATCAGCCGTAGCAGCGATTTGATCTAAGAGCTCTTGATCTGGCGGCAACTGAAACAGACGGGCAATCAAGCCATACAAATCTGCTCTTGCCAGATCCTCCGGTAAACCAACATCCCCTACCTCAGCCGTCATATTTTCTTTTACTGCTTCTTTAGCTGTTTCACTCATGTTCTTTTTTCACCATATCTACCACTCGACAATCACTACACATCTTTAATCGATCCATTGCCGCTCCAGCAAATGCCCCGTGTGTACCTAACTTTGTCAGCATCAAATCAACCATCTTGAGCGTTCCGAAAACTTTGCCGCAACTAATGCAATGAAAGGGTTGAGTTTCATTCAGAGTTACCTTTTGCTTACGCTGCTCTACAGTCCGCAAACGAGGGGCAAGAGTTAATGCATGCTCTGGGCAGGTTTGCGCACAAATTCCGCATTGAACGCACTGCTTTTCAATAAAGGAAAGGATGGGCTCATCAGGATTATCTAAAAGTGCGCCTTCAGGGCAACTGCTTACGCAAGACATACACAAGGTACAAGCATCTTTGTTGATCGTCAGTCCGCCTAACAATGAGGATGATGGAAGTGCAACACCCACTTCAGGCAAAGGTGTTTTAGCTTGCTTTTGTAAGTGCTCCAGAACTGCTTCGAGCGTTTCTCGCTTCTGATTCGACAAGCCCATGCTTGTGGGAGTGCAAATTGAATTTAGTGAGCCGCGTTGACGCAATGCACCCATTGCCTTCGATACCGTTGATAAATCATCGGTGGAGCTTGCCAATATCAAATGAATTCGCTCATCAAATCCATATGCTTTGAGAATACTATTCGCTAATCCTGCCTGCTCTTCGAGAGTAGATCGGTATGCCGGATCTTCATCCCCGCTTAGCAACAAAATGACTTCAGCAAAACCATAGGACAACGCACCTAGCCACAAGTCCAAACCAGTCGAGGCAATGTGCTCAATACCATAAGGGATAACAAATGCTGGAAGGCCTTCAAACTGCTTTGGCATGATGTGCGAGGATCTACCCAAGCCATCAATCATTTGAGTACCAGCTTTTAGAGTGTGCAATAGCAAACTAGGTGCCATAGCTTGGTTGATCTTTTTAGCTTCAGCTGTAAATACATTCGCTACTGTTTTTAACTCTTTACCCTGGTGAGCAACGCTTGGATAGTTGTAGCTCATGGCACCAGATGGGCAGGAGGTAGCACAAGCGCCACAGCCCATACATAGATTTGGGTTTACTTCTACAGAGCCCTGACCATTTTTAAAGATGGAACCAATAGCGCCGGTTGAGCAAACATCGATACAAGCACTACAACCGACTTTGCCGTTGCGACCATGCGCGCAAACCTTTTCGTTATAAGTAAAGTATTTGGGCTTTTCAAACTCACCCACCATCTCGGTTAATTGATTAACTGCGAGCGCTTGATCGAGAGGATCATTGCCGGGAGCAAAATAACCCTGCGGAGTCTGACTCATGCGCATTTTTGGATCAGTACGTAAATCCAAAATCAAATCGAATTCAGAATTGCGTCCGCGTTCTTTTCGATCAAATGAGATAGCGCCAATACCAGCACAGGCAGTAACGCAGTCGCGATGAGATTTACATTTGTTCAAATTAATCTGGAAGGAGAGGTCAATAGCGCCCTCAGGACAAACCTCAACGCAAGCACCACAGCGGGTACACATCTCTGGATCAATTGGATTTTGCAGATCCCAGTCCACCGAAAAGTTACCGAGATATCCGTCTAGCTTTGTAACAGCGCCGGTGTAGATCGGGTAGCTTCTATTGAGTGGCAAATCGCCAGGCTCAGTACATAGAACGGATACATCCAAAGCAGAGCTTAATTTTTCTGCCCATGGAATTGCTTGAGATCCTGCACCAATAATCAACAACCTGCCCTGGCTTTCATAATTCACCACTGGAACTGGATCAGCCTCAGGCATATCAGCTAAAGCTAGCAGCGCAGCAATCTTGGGTCCCGATGTTTTTGCTTCTTGCGTCCATCCTGCAACTTCACGGATATTTACAAAACGTAATGGGGCAACGAGAGGTTTCTCAGCCTGATCCGCTAACTCACCAAATAGCGCAGCCTCTTGTGTACACGCCACCACTACAGAATCTGAGCCCTCCAGAGCCTTCAAAAAGGATCCGACCTCTTGCCTACACAAAGAAGTGTGCATCGGCACGCCGAGTGCTTTTGCATCCAAAGGCATGGTGCTATTACAGTTACAGACTAATTTTTGACTCATGCGCTATCTTCTTAAGTTTTTTTCTGTTCAGGCTCAGTCGAAGCATCTTTAGGGACCTCGTCCAACTGGGCGGAGAGATTTGGTTGTTTGGATGTTAAATCACTTTGCTTTTGTGCATCCAAAGCGCCAGCCTCCAACTCAGGATTAGAGGCCTGAATCTCGGTTTGTCGAGAATCTGTGGTTACCTCTTTAGCAGAGTCATCAGCAGTCTTGCTGAAAAGATTCAGCATATCGCTCTGCACCATTCTTTCAAGCATTCCTGGCGGCAGAGGGTCTGGCTTGCTGTAATCGTCAATGTAGATATCCAACCCATCCATGATGTTGAAATGGGGGTCTGTGAACATTTTCTTTAAAGCAGCCTGTTGAACAGTAGGATCGACATCCGGCTTCATAAAGGCAGAAAAATCGGGGTCAAAGCGATCGATCTTTGCAACATCGTCTAACGTAGGTAACGGCGGGGTCTCCTCTGCAGCTTGCTCAACAGAAGCCACTGGAGTCGCCTCTTTGGGCGCCTCAGTTTTGTTCTCTACAGGATCCGCCTCCAAACCAGCCTTGCGCTTAGACCAACGACCGAGAAACCCATCAGCCATTATTCCTCCGCAGGGCGTTGTGCACCCTTAAATGATGCAGGCTTATGACGCTTTTTAGGCTCTGGATGATATTTTTCATTTACATACTCTTGTAACCAAGATGCATGTTGCTCACTCATGGGAACCGTATCAACTGACTCTCCACCATCAAGCAAGCGAGCGGCTTCGTTATAACTAACGCAAATACGATGTGGAACTGCGAATGATGATTCCGCCTTTGCTAATTCAAGAGATTGCTCGTCAACATAGCGCTCAATATCTTCCTCAAGACGCCACATCACAAACCAGCTTGGGGTTGTGGCAGAAACGTTGAGGTAGTAACCCTCAGCCTCATCAGGGAAAAGATCAAGTTCGTAGCCAGTAAATAACCAAGACTCTCCCTCGGCATCGCGCCCAAGAAACTGACCAGAAATAGCATTGCTTTGTTTACTATTAAATTGCCCTAAATCAGGCACCACTTCTTGAGGCGCCCAGCGGTAAGAAACCCATGGGTTATCTATATTTTGTTTACGCATTAATACAGCAAAGCGCATAAATGTTCAGGACCTTAGGTGTTTTGAACAATAATGTTCGGAAATTTACTGCTCATATCTTTGGATAGAGTAGCAACACGGATAGCAACCTGTCTAGCAATGCCTTTATAAATCGCGCTAATTGCACCATCAGGGTCTGCAACCACTGTAGGACGCCCTGCGTCTGCCTGCTCTCGTATAGATAGATTCAAAGGTAGATCACCCAAGAAATCCACTCCATATTCTTTGCACATCTTTTGGCCACCGCCAGTACCGAATACATGCTCTTCGTGTCCGCATTTTGTACAGACGTAGGTACTCATATTTTCAATGATGCCAATGATAGGCACGCCTACCTTCTCAAACATCTTCAGACCTTTGCGAGCATCTAACAACGCAACGTCTTGAGGTGTAGTAACAATCACTGAGCCGGTAACAGGAACTTTTTGCGCCAGCGTTAATTGAATATCACCAGTACCTGGTGGCATATCCACAATTAAATAGTCCAAATCACGCCAACGGGTTTGACGAAGCAACTGCTCGAGAGCGGAAGTTACCATCGGACCACGCCAGACCATTGGGGCATCATCATCAATCAAAAAGCCAATTGAACTTGCCTGCAAGCCATAAGCCTCCATTGGCTCAATCGTATTCTCTTCAAGAGAGTCTGGTCTACCAGTAATACCTAACATCATTGGCTGACTTGGGCCGTAAATATCTGCATCCAAAATGCCAACCTGCGCACCCTCGGCCGCTAGAGCTAAAGCCAAGTTCACTGCTGTTGTGGATTTTCCAACGCCGCCCTTACCGCTAGCAACTGCAATAATATTTTTTACACCCGGCAGTAGCTTCACGCCACGTTGTACTGCATGCGCAACAATTTGACTGGAAATATTGACGCTGACATTTTTAACGCCAGACAATTCTCGTAGGGCGTTAATAACTGATTTGCGAATCGAATCAAACTGACTTTTGGCTGGATAGCCTAGTACGATGTCTAAAGAAATATCGCCATCTTCTACGCGGAGATTCTTTACATTTTTTGCAGTAACGAAATCAATCTTAGTATTAGGATCAACTAAGCCTTTGAGTGCTGACTGGACTAACTCTGGTGTAACCGACACAACCTTCTCCTAATATGAATAAACCTAGAATGGGATTCTAGGTTTTGGTATTTTTCTTAATTAGCGCTAGCTTACTCGTAGCCGCAAATATTTGCTGAAAGAATCCTCAGCCACCCGCAATAAAGCGCTTTAGAAAATGAGCAGACTCAGATAATAGACCGCCATGGACATGAGCGCAGTTGCTGGAATGGTGAAGATCCACGCCCAAACGATGTTTCCGGCAACCCCCCAGCGAACTGCACTAGCCCTTTGAGTTGAGCCAACACCCACAATAGCCCCAGTAATCGTATGGGTAGTGGAAACGGGAATGCCAATTGCCGTTGCGGCAAATAAAGTAATTGCGCCACCAGTTTCGGCACAGAAACCACCCACTGGCTTAAGCTTAGTGAGCTTCTGCCCCATAGTTTTAACAATGCGCCAGCCACCAAACATCGTGCCCGCTGCAATAGCGATATAACAAGAAATAATTGTCCATGTAGGTGGCATCTTTGCACTAGCTTCAGCGTAACCAGTGATGATGAGTAAAAGCCAAATAATGCCGATAGTCTTTTGAGCATCATTACCACCGTGACCTAAGCTATAGGCACTTGCTGAAACTAATTGCAAACGACGGAACCAGCGATCTGTTTTGGCTAAGTTTGCATTTCGGCAAATCCACGCAACGATCAACATCATTAAAGAGCCGAGCAAGAAGCCAACAAACGGTGAAATGAAGATGAAGGAAACGGTTTTAATGATTCCTGACCAAACCAAGCCATCTGTGCCCGCTTTTGGTAATGCAGCGCCAACTAGACCACCGATCAAAGCATGAGAGGAGCTTGAAGGAATACCGTAATACCAAGTAATCACGTTCCAAATAATCGCGCCCACCAAGGCGCCAAAGATCACATGTAAATCAACAGCTGCAGGATGAACAATTCCCTTACCTACAGTTGCAGCAACACTTAAATGAAAAATGAAGATGGCTAGAAAGTTAAAGAATGCTGCAAATACCACTGCTTGCTGCGGCTTCAAAACTCCAGTGGAAACTACAGTGGCAATAGAGTTGGCGGCATCATGAAAACCATTCATGAAATCGAATGCAAGCGCTAACGCTACTAAAAGCGCTACAACCCAAAAAGCTACTTCTATCGCTGGCAACTTAATTCGCCTTAAGAGTTTTCAAGAACGATGCCTTCAACCAAATTGGCAACGTCTTCACATTTGTCGGTAACTTCCTCGAGCAGCTCATAAATACGCTGGCACTTAATGAGTTCGCGCACTTCGATATCTTCGCGAAATAAGCGGGTAATCGCAGTAGATAAAAGGCGATCAGCCCCTGACTCCAAATGATCTATCTCGTCACAAGTCTTCAAAGCGGCTTTGGCGACCTCTGGATCAGAGATATCTTTTAACGTAGCAACCGCGTTCTTCATACTGATGCAGCACTGATTACACAGCTCTGCCATTTGCACCATTTCTGGGGTCATTTGCTTTACATCATATAAATGCATTGCCTCAGTACCGTTTTGCAATAAATCGGCTACGTCATCCATCGTATTGATGAGTGAAAAAATTTGATCGCGGTCGATCGGGGTAATAAACGTTTTGTGCAAACGACGATGCACTTCTTTTACTACGTCATCGCAAGCATGCTCTGCTTTATCAACATCTTGTGTGTATTTAGCACGCAGGGCTTCATCGTTGTAGTACTCGACGAACTTTAAGAAAGATTCGGAGGCGGAGACGATATTGTTAGCGTGCTCATTAAAAAGCTCGAAGAAATTACCATCGTGAGGCATTAACTTACTGAAGAACATAAATCACGATCCTTTAGGAACAAAAACTGCGGGTTTTGTTAGGTTTGATGACATTCTAAACAATTGCTATTTAGCAACTGGAAAGCCAGCGTCTGTTATAAGCTGACCGGCCTGCGCTTCAGATAATGTCGTTTCTAGTTTGACAGTCTGGCTTGCCAAGTCGACCTGAACTTTAGCTTGAGGGTCCTGAGCCTGAATTGCTCTCGTGACCGCATTAATACAGCCTCCACAAGTCATCCCAGATACTTTTAAAGTCAACATATAGGCCTTTTTGATGTAATTACGGCTTGCATGCAGTAGATTATCTTCTATATGAACCCACAAATAGACACTAAATCAGAGCTATTTACTCTGGATATCGGCGGGATGACTTGCGCCTCCTGTGTGGGCAGGGTTGAGAAGGCTTTGGACAAAATGCCCGGCGTAGAGGCTGCCAGCGTGAATTTGGCAACGGAACAGGCCAAAGTGCGGTTAAAAGCAGATTCTGGGCTCAATGTGGACGACCTTATCGCCACCGTCCAAAAAACAGGCTATGAAGCAAAAATCAGCAGCCCTCATCAAATTTCAGTAACAGCACCCTCTAAGCTGTTTTGGGGTGCAGATGGTTTGGGGCGCGTATTGCTAGGGTTCGCCCTCTCCGCCCCACTTTTTCTCCCGATGCTCCTCATGCCTTTTGGTATTCATTGGGCACTTTCTCCAAAGTGGCAACTTCTGCTTGCCACCCCCGTACAATTTTTCTTAGGTTGGCGCTTTTATAGAGCAGGCCTCAAATCTCTCATGTCCGGTGTGGGCAATATGGATTTGTTGGTGGCACTCGGCACAAGCGCAGCATACGGCCTTAGTATTTACCAAATGATTGCATCACCACATGCGAGCCACGAACTGTACTTTGAAGGATCTGCGGTCATTATCTGCATGGTTTTACTAGGCAAATGGCTAGAGGCCAGAGCTAAGCAACAAACTAGCGAAGCAATTCGTGCATTACAAAAGTTGTGGCCAGAGCATGCCAAAGTCATTGAACGCGATATTGTCATTGCAGAGACTTCTACCTTAGATCAATTTCGTGATCTACCTTTAGATCAAGTATTTCCGAAAGACCGTATCTTGGTTATGCCTGGCGAGCGCATTCCGGTGGACGGCATCATTCTACTTGGCAATAGCCACATTGATGAATCACTGCTCACTGGAGAAAGTGATTCAGTCAAAAAACGTATTGGAGAAAAAGTTATCGGCGGCTCACTCAATGGCGAAGGTGTCTTAGTCATTGAGGCTCAAGCGGTGGGCGTTGAGAGCGTACTTTCTAAAATTATCTCCCTGGTTGAAGATGCGCAAACCCAAAAGGCACCAATACAAAAATTGGTAGATCAGGTGAGTGCTATTTTTGTTCCTAGCGTGATCGTGATTGCAATCATTACAGGATTGGCGAACTGGTTTTATTTAGACTCAGCATCCATTGCTATATTGAGAGCAGTATCGGTACTCGTGATTGCCTGTCCATGTGCACTAGGACTTGCAACGCCAGCAGCCATCATGGCAGGAACCGGGGTAGCTGCGCGTTTTGGAATTTTAATTAAAGACCCACAAGTTTTAGAGTTGGCGCATCGCTTGAACGTGGTTGCGTTTGATAAAACGGGAACACTCACCGTTGGCAAACCAAGACTACTGAAAGTCATTTCTTTTAGCGGATCATTTTCTGAGAATGACATTCTGGCAACAGCTGCAGGTCTTCAACTTGGTAGCGAGCACCCTCTTGCAAAAGCACTCCTAGACGCCGCCAAACAAAATGGTTTGACCCCGATAACGCCAACCGATAGCAAAGCATTGCCGGGTATTGGTATTAGCGGTAAACCTAGCGCTGGCGCTCTTGCTGGGCAGAGCCTTACTATACAAAGCATTGCATCCCTAGAGAGCAACCACCATCATGCCGAAATACTAAGAAAGGCTCAGACTTGTTTTGAGGCCGGTCAGACTGTTTCAATCTTGATGAGCGATGAAGTAACCCCTTCGCCAATTGCCATATTCTCATTTGGGGACGAGCTGAAAGAGAATGCTCAAGAGGCAATTACCTCGTTACGCCACCTCAATATTCGCGCTGTAATGCTTTCTGGTGACAACATCGCTGCTGCAAATCGTGTTGCAAGAAATATTGGCATTCAAGAAGTATTTGCGCAAATTATGCCAGGCGATAAAGCGGAGATTATTCGCAAACTTCAATCTAAAGATGGACATCGCCAATTTGTTGCAATGGTAGGCGATGGTGTCAATGATGCACCTGCCTTAGCTACCGCAGATGTTGGTATGGCCATGTCTACTGGTACTGATGTTGCAATGCAGGCTGCTGGCATCACCTTAATGCGAGGCGACCCCACATTAGTTGCAAATGCGATTGATATCTCCAAGCGAACCTGGCAAAAAATTCAGCAAAATTTATTCTGGGCCTTCATCTTTAACGCTACCGGCATCCCATTGGCTGCGCTGGGCTATCTCTCGCCGATGTTGGCCGGAAGCGCCATGGCACTATCTAGCTTTTGCGTTCTGAGCAATGCGCTTTTACTCAAGCGCTGGCGCCCTACTCACTACTAAAAACACCTTTTTAGTACGTTTTACTTATTTTGTATTCTTGCGAATCAATTCAATATCGCCATAAAACGCTCGTGTCTCTGACTTGGTGTTATCAGTATCCGTCAGCAAGGCAATGCCAATGACTTCACCAGGCGCTTCGCCATACGCACGCTTGTAGTCAGCAGCTAAATCACGCTGGTGTCTATGCCACTGCCCTAAATTATCCCAACCAGAATCCACCACAATCATTTTGATACGAGAGGTATGTGCATTTGTAATGATGGTATCGACAGGTGATTTTCCGGACCAGATATACATCAGCGTGGCATACGGCATCTCTTGACCGCTAATAAGATTGGCCATCTCAAAAGTCA
>Ga0233451_10001854_pt1 | contig 19883 bp, 16 predicted proteins | sample 011ome_29_FD_183052 | JGI IMG/M metagenome (GOLD analysis project Ga0233451, IMG submission 183052) | Coastal salt marsh microbial communities from the Groves Creek Marsh, Skidaway Island, Georgia - 011504CT (spades assembly) | ecosystem: Environmental > Aquatic > Marine > Intertidal zone >... | reverse complement strand
GTATCAATACATCAAAAAAATTAATTGGTAAAAAATAAAACAAAGTTCGTGCAGTATTAACTAAAGTAACTACAGTTGGTGAAAAAAATTTCCCTATTATTAAAATTAAACCATTTTGCCGTATAAGATAATTTAATTTTTCTAAAGAGTAACTTAAAGATTTTAATAATAATTCTTTTACTAAAATTTTATCGAAATATTTCTTATTAAAATTTAAATTTTGCTTATATTTATTATGAAAATAATATATCAAAACCAATCTTATTAAGTTAGATAATAGAAATAATAATCCTAAATATAAAAAATCTTTTAGAAAAAATGCTGTCAAAATAAGTATTTTTGAATAAACCTGATACAGTGAATTTTGATTAACCCAAATTTTTGTATAGCCTTTATAATTTAAGCTTGGATAAAAATAGTAAGTAATTAATTCTAAATAGTATGCGATTACTATAAATATGTAAGAATATTGTAGGCTGCTAAGATTTAAACTCTCATTTTTAAATTTCGTAAGATCTAGAAAAAAAATAGTTATTATAAAAATCAATATTGTAAAAATTATTATATTGATGCTTTGTACATAATAAGTTGTTGAATATAGTTTGTTAAGCTTTTCATTTTTTTTATTAGTAAATGCCGTTGTCATTTCAAGCCGTGCTACTTCAGTAAAATTAAAATTAATCCCGTATATCGTTGCAACTATAGTTGAAATAATTATCCAAACTCCAAAAGTGTCAGCGCCCCAAGTTATAATCATTAACACCGGATAAAATAATTGCGTTATGATTTTTACGATAAATCCTAATGACTGATATGAAATATTTTGTTTTAGTCTTGAATTGTATTTAAAGAAATTAACTATTTCTAATAAATTCATATATTTTTTTATTATAATCTTATATTATTAAGTAACACTTATTTTTAACAAAAAAACAGATTTGTTCATATATTTTGAAAGTATACAACGACACATACACTTCTAAGATTTTAAGAATTGTATGGTTTTTTATTTGGTTTTTTTTATTTCGATTTACACCTCCTTTTTTTTTAAATTTTTGGAGAATTTTTTTATTAAAATGTTTTGGCGCAAAAATCCACTGGTCATCAAAAATTTATCCATCTGTGAAAATATTTAAACCCTGGAGATTATCTATGGGCAGATACAGTTGTCTTGGACCTAAAGTTAATTGCTACAATTACGATGATGTGATCATCAAAGCAAATTCTATAATCAGCCAAGATACTTTCTTATGTACCGCAAGTCATAATTATAATTCAACAAAATTTGAACTTATTACCAATAGAATCGTAATTGAAAAAAATGTGTGGGTAGCTGCCAATTGTTTTGTTGCTCCAGGAGTGACGATGAAAGAAAATTCTATTTTATTAGCCTGTAGTAATTTAATAAATGATACAAGAAAAAATTATATTTATGCTGGAAATCCAGCCAAAATTAAAAAAAAGAGAATTTTATTTAAAAAATAAATTATAAATATATTAATTAATAAAATGAAAATATATAAAACAATATCTTACCTTAAGTTTTTAATTTTAATTTTTTTACTATCATTTTTAACTTCTTGTATGCTAAACCCTGGCATAAGTGAAAATCCGACACAAAGTCAGAACACTCCAAATATTTCTACTCCTAACATTAATGTAGAAATTATAGATGTTAACGATTTAACTTTAGATGATATTAAATTAGTAGGCGCAGAAACTCAAAGCAAGCAAAATAATGACGTTATAAAGCAATACTATGGGCTTTATAATTATGTATATGAATATCAGCTTGGTGCAGGTGATGAAATCACAATCAATCTTACTGACACCGATGACATAGACGGAAACTACTTAATTGATCCTTTTGGGATGATTGACTTGCCTTATGTTGGAAAAATAAATTTAATGGATTTAACTTCTGCAGAAGCACAAATTATTATAATGAATATATTAAAAAGGTTTTATAAAAATCCAGATCTTCAATTAGATATTATTTCATTTAATAGTAGCAAAGTATACGTGACAGGCACAGTTAGAAATCAACTAGTTCTTGATTTGAATGACAAACCTATAAGGGTTCTAGATGCAATCATAAGGGCAAACGTAAACACAACTGGAAATGACAATTTATCTAGTACTTCCGGAATTATTAGAAGAGATGGTCAAGTTTATGAAATAGATTTAATTAACGCTATTAGAGGTGCTGATGAAAAAGAAAATTTTTATCTTAAAAAAGATGATGTAATATTTATTGATAGAAATCCTAATTCAATAATAGTTTTTGGTGAGGTTACAAATCCAGGCTCATATTTTCCTTATGCGGGTTATTCTTTAACACAATTGGTATCTGATAGTGGTATTAATCAGCTTACAGCTGGTGCCAAAAATGTTTATGTTTTAAGAGAAAATATGGAAGAAGAATTAAAAATCGATGTCTATAAAATGAATTTAAAAAATCCTGTAAATTTAGTACTAGCTAGAAATTTCAAGCTACAACCTAGAGATATAGTATTTATACCAGCTTCAGAACTAGTTAAATGGAATAGAGTTATCAGTTTACTAATCCCACAAACAAATCTATTTAAATCTTATAATCCAATTGTTCAAAATGGTTTAGATGCAAATAGTATTAATATCCAATAATCAAAGATATTTTTTAATTGAAAAAGTCATAAGACTGGCAAACAAATATTGATTAGAAGGTATGTTTAAAGAAAAATCAAAAAATCCATTGATAATAAATATAAAAATTAATGGAATTAATAAAATCATTGAACTATTCGATTGTGAGCTAATCGAAATTAAGCAATTCTGAAATATTTTATAAAAAATTAATAATACAATTAAGAATCCAATAATTCCTAGTTCACCAATCAATTCGATAATATCTGCATGAGAATGATTTGCGTAAAAACCATTTAATTCTTTATAAAAAAATAAAAAAACAGTCTCAAATGATCCAGCGCCATAACCGAAAAATATAAAATTTTTAAAATATTCAATACCTAATATAATTAAACTATATCTAGATAATTGATTTTGAGTGCTAGAATCTAAATTTTCATTTACAAAATTTGATGAAATTTTTGGTAAACTTTCATTAAAAAAATTGAAGCGATCAAGAAGCTTATCCCCGCCGAAAAAAAAACCCATTATTAATATGTCAAATAAAAAAATTATTAAAAAAAATAATGTTAAAGAATTTATTTTTTTTTTTGATTTAATAAATGAATAAAAAATTAAATATAAAATTATCATTACAAGATAAAAGTTTCCAAGTCTTGAAAATGAACAAATGATGCCGATTGTTATAAATATTATAAAAATTCTTACATAATTTTTTTTAAAATTTGTTGAAGACAATATCTGTTTAGAATTATTTGCTAAAATATAATTAATACTTATTAAAAAAGTTAAAATTAAAAATAATGCGAAATTAGTACGATTAACAAAAAAACCTGAAGCAGAGTCTTTATAATAAACAACTTTTTCTAAAAAAAAATCTGGATTACCTAAGAGAAATATTAAAACACCAAAAAAGGCATGAAAAAAGCCAATAATTGAAAAATATAATAGATATCGATTAATGTGTTTTTTTTTAAAAAAAAGCAGGTCCGTTAGAACAATAATTAAAAAAATATTTAAATAGTTTAAAATTTCACTTATTGATAAATTAATATTTAAACTAATTCGATTGTATTCAGAAAGACTAATTGCAGAATAAAATTCGTAAGAATGAATTGAAATTATTTTTAATATTTTATTAGGAATTGGTATAATTTGAAGCGTTAAAAATAAAATAAATAATAAAAAAAAAGAAAGTAAATATTTATTTTTTTTAATTTTGTATTTAAAATATTTTAAATTGTTTTTTTTAAACAATAAAAAAATTAAAAAAGTTATACAAACTAAAAAGTTTAATTTAATTAATAAAATTGAATTTGATCCATTAAAAATACTTCCTATAAGTATAATTAACACAAATATTATTTGATTGAATTTGTTAATTGAAAATTTTGTATAATTAATTTGGTGAAACATTTTGAAAATCGACAAATCTCTCTTTAGGTAGATTTTGAAATATAGGTAGAAACTGTTGTTTAGTTAATAAAATTGTTGATATATTCTTTGTTATATAAAGACTCTTCAATAATGCTTCAGCCTCTTCTTTTGAAGAAATCAAATCACCATTATTCAATCCATTAATTAGAAACATATCATTTAAACTATTAATAACATCGTCATCTAAAACAAAAAAATTGTTATTTTCTACTAAATGTCTATTAATTATTGACTCTAACATTATCTCTGAAATTTTAGGATCTGATAACTTAATAACTTTTTCAGCAACTAAGATTTTTTTATAATCCATTTTACTAAATCCAATAGGATATATTGTTTGTGCAAATTTAATTTTATTATTTAAAATTTTTTGATTATCATTATTTCTCCAATTAACAGAATCAAGAATTTGATTTATTAACTGCAATGTAATTTCGGATATTATATTTCCATTTATATTTTTTATCTCTTGTAAAATTTTATCTGATAATAAATCTGATGATAATAAAATTGATTCACTTATTGCAACTTGTGAAGAAATAGAACTTCTTTTTATAATCTTTGCTTTATCAATATTTACTTTATTTTTAGAAACTTCATTTACTAATTCACTTATGGATTGGTTAATGAGTAAATTTAAACTATCTTTATTTATATTGGGCAAAATTGATTTTTCAAATTGATCAATATTTAATAAAATATTAGAGATTAGCGGTTTAGTATTGTTGTTAATTTGTGCATTTTTTATAACTATATTTACTAAAGAATTTGCAATCTCCAATGAAGAGTTATTTATAATAGAAGCTAAATGATAAGCATTATCATCCCACACTCTATCATCATTATATATTGCGGGTACTAAACTGCTAAATATCGAATTTATATTCTGTAAGTCATTTTGATTAATTTTCTTAAAAGTTTCATTAGTTTCAAGATCTTTGCTAATTATATTTAATAAATTGCTCGCAGAAATTGTCGTTATATTTGCTAATTCACCCTGAAATAACTCAATTTTAGCTGAAGGCTCAATATCCTCTAATGTTGATACAAATTTATCAATCAAATTATCATTTTCGGAAATTTTATTTGATGCTCTAGTAATTTCATATTCTTGCTTATTTTTATTTAATACCTCTATCAATAATCGTAAATCTTCACTTTCGATAGCTATAACTTTTTGATTTAAAAATAGACTTAAAAAAAAAATTAAAAAAAATACTTTTTTAAATTTTAAGTATAAATATTTCATACAATTATTTTTAAATTAATATCTTTTGTAAAATCTAAAGGATATAAATTTATTTATTCTGAAAAAATTTTACTTATTTCTTGATCTAAAAAACTACTATTCAAGTCTTTTTTATCTATATTTTTTACTGAATGATTTTTTTGGTTTTCATTAGCGATAATTAAATCATCAGAGTTAGAAATTTTTAAAATTTTGTCATTTTGCAAATTATTTTCAACTACAGGATTTCTGTCATCAAAGATTTTTTCAACATTATCGTTTTCTAAAAGCGTGTCTCCAAGCAAATTAACTTGTTCGTAAAGTTTATTTTTTAAATTATCAAAATTCTGTATTTGATTATTCATTATTTCAATTCTTTTTTCTTGGCTCGATATTTTATTTGCCAATCTTACATTTTCTTCTTGATAGTGTTTTATTTTATCTTCTAAAGATTGTATTTTATATTCATATTCTGAAGCTGTTTTTTGAAAATTGTTATGGTTTTCACTTTTATTAAGTAAATCTTTATTTTCTCTTTTATAGTTTTCTAGCAATTCTTCTAATTCTTTTATTCTAATTTTATCTTGTGAATTAGTATTTGTTATTTGTTGATCTTTTAATTCAACTACCGGATCTTTTCTTAAATTTACTACATTATTTTTAATTTCATTTTCTTTGTTAAGTTTATTAATTTTACTTCTTAATTTTTTAATTTTTTTCTTGTATCTTTTTTGTATCTTGATTGCATCTAGCGAAGTTTTATCTGAAGACGAATTTTCTTGAAGATTACCTAGCTCAGATTGTAAATCTTTAATTTTTTTATTTAATTCGTCTAGTCTGTTATCATTATGATTTATCATAGTACTTTCTTTGTTAACTTTGTTTATATCATATTTGTTGACTTGAGATACTTTATATCTTTTAATTTTTCTCTTAATTCTAGTTAATTTTCTATTAAGCTTTTTTCTCAAAAACTTACTGTCCTCAGGTGAGGACTTTACAGTTTTAATATTCTTTAATATTTTTTCTTTAGGTAAATTAAAGTTAGTTTCTATTTCCTGAGTGGGTAAAATTTTATCCTGGATAACAATTCTTTCCAAAAACTGATTATTGTCATTTTTTAAATTGAAATTTGTTTCATTGCGGCTAAATCCTGACTTAATTTTTATTTTAATTTTATTTAGATTTTTGATTAGAGCATCTTTATTGGTAACAGTCTTTTTGATTGGAATAATAAATTGACTGATAAAAGCTTTTTTTAGATTTCGAATCATTAATCAAAAAATATAACTTCAATCTGTAGTTGTCAAATTGACATTATTAATCTGCTCGATATTTAAGAATTGCATAGATAGTTTTAAACATAATTATAAAGTCCAAAGCTATAGACCAATTTTTTAAATACCAAATATCGTACTCAAGTCTTTTTTTCATTAACTCATCGTTAGGAGTGGCGCCTCTAAATCCGTGCACTTGAGCCCAACCAGTAATGCCAGGATTACATTTATGTCTTGTTAAAAAATTTTGAATGATATTTGAGTATTGCTTACTATGTTCTGTCATATGTGGTCTTGGGCCTACGATTGACATATCACCTTTAATAACATTAAATATTTGTGGAAGTTCATCAATACTTAATCTTCTAATAAATTTTCCAAAAAAAAGTAATCTTGGATCATTATGTAGTACTTGTTTTGTTTTATCAAACTTATCTTTTTTTAATGTTCTTAATTTATAAATTTTAAATTTTCTTCCATCCCAACCAGTTCTAGTTTGAGAAAATATAAACGGAAAACCATCTTCAAAAATTATTAACAAAGTGCTTATTATCAAAATTGGTAAAGTAATCAAAAGTATTAAAACTGAAAATATTTTATCTATAACAAATTTCATTAGTAATGGTGTTCCTGTAAATCTTGAATTATTAAGTGAAAAAAATAAATAATTTTTTCTTCTCTCACTTGCAGATGTAATGTTAAATTTACTAGTAAATTTATTTATTAAATCTTTGTCAAAGTCTTTTAAAAATAATTTAATATCAAAAGGGTATTTTAAAAGTTCTTCGATTTTAATTTGAGATTCATTGTTAAATTCTTTTTCAATTTCAAGCCATATTTGTCCAATGTAATGATAGTTTAGTATATCATAAAAATTCTTGTCAAATTTAAAAACTGGAATTTTTAATTCATTGAAATAATCTCTTTCAACATTATCGGTAATAATACAACATTTTATTAATGATTTTTTTTTCTTATTTTTGTAAATTTCTATAAAGTTTTTAATAGTATTATATTTAGCTATTAAAATAATATTTCTTTGAATAATGTTATTAATTATTAGATATTTATAAATCTTATTACTAATTATTTTAAATAAAAATAAACATACCATCGTAAATATTAAGGAATTAAAAAACCATAAAAAATTCAATTGTATTTTTGAATTAATTGTAAAAAAACAGATCCCAATAAAAAAACATGCTAAAAATATCTTTAACTCATAAAATAAAAAAAAATATAGCGTTTTCACATAATTTTTGTATTTTTTTACAAAAGCAAAACCTAATACATGAGATAAAGAAACTATTATTGTAAAATAAAAATAATCTGAATTAATAAATAACTTAAAACTTAATAAGTCATAAATTATATGTTCGTTTAATATTGAAGAAACATACAATGTTAAAAAAATAATAATTGATTGTATAAAATAGTTTATAGAAATAAATATTTCATCATCTCTTTGAAAGAGCTTTTCTAAATTAATCATAGCAAATAACTAGTAAGTTTTATCTTCGCCAGAGTAGTAATAATTTTGCTGATAATAATAGCCATAGTAACTATGTTTTGATGTATCTAAGTCATTAAGAATAAAACTATCGATTTTTTTATTAATATTCTTCAATTTTTTAACTCCTGACATTAATGATAAAATTCCTGTCACATTGGATCTTGTTACATAGAATATATAATCTACTGCTTGAGCAATCACCATCGTATCTGACACTGGCAGAACTGGAGGGCTATCTATAATTACATAATCATATTTCTTATTTAATAATTGAAAAAATTTTTTTAATTTAGGGACATTAACAATATCTGATAAGTCTGTTCTTTTTTTTCCAGATCCTATAAATTCTAATTTTGTTCCAGGTACAGTTTGGATTGTTTCCGAAAAATTACTTTCATTTGTTAAAATTTCACTCAAACCTTGTTTTTTTTCATCAAACTCATAGTAGCTATTAGCAACTGAAGGTCTTCTTATATCAGCTTCAATAAGTAATACTTTGTAATTTTTTTGAAGTGATAAAGCTAAATTAAATGCAACAGTTGTCTTTCCTTCTGATGGACTGCTGGATGTGACTAAATAAGTTTTATTTAAATCAAACTTTGATTCCATAACAGTTCTACCATTTCTTATTGACTCTGCAAAAGCTGACTCGTTGTCTTCAATATACATCTGCATCATGTGAAAACCTTTACGTGCAATATTAACTTTAGGAAGATTTGTTAATATCAATGTATCAAACATTTCTAGTGAGGTTGGATCCTTTACAGTTGAACTATTTAGGTCTCTATAGAACAAATAAAAATAAACACTAATTGATGAAAACAAAAAGGCTAATATACAATTTTTTTTAATATTTGGGGATACAGGATTATTAGAAGCTATAGGATCTTCGATAATTTTTACATTTGAAACTTGCAAATTTTGTGCCTCGTTAGTTTCTTTTACTCTTTGAAGAAATGTTTCGTATAATTTTCTGCTACTGTTTACCTCTCTTGAATACTTTAACATCCCAGACTCTTTTTCTTCTAATTCACGCAGTTCCTTTGTGGCAGTTTCTAATGTATTTTTGTTTATATCTATAGAGTTTTTCAAATTAGTTAATTCGAAAGTCTTTTTTTCTATATTTTGATTTATGATATTTACCAATTGAACTTCATAGGAAGATATTGTTTCTAGTGCTTTAATAACTTTTGGATGTTCATTGGTATAAATTAATCTTAAAGATTCTAAATTATTTTTTGATCCAAGCAGACTTTCGTAAATGTTTTTAATTTCAGGCCTTGTCATCAGGTCTTTAATAGAAGTTAATTGATTAACATCGCCTTTGGCTAACTTTATTGCTAACAAATCAGATTGATACTTGCTAACCTGCTCTTGTAAATTTAATATACTTTGTGAAATTGATTCAATTTGATTGATTTTTAATTGTTTAACATCCCCAGTGTCGACTAAATTATTATCTTCTTTATATTTAGCCAAATTTTCTTCAGCTATTTCCATTTGTTTAGTTAACTCTTTAAGTCTGTCTGATATTTTTTCATTTGCATAGGACGTTATTATTATTTTTGAATCTATCTCATACCTTTGATAAGAGCTTATGATATTTTTTAAAGCTAGCTGAGCAATTTTTGGACTGGATGAAATAAACGCAAACTCCAATACATCACTTCTAGGAATATTCCTTACACTAAAGTTTGATTTTAAATAGTTTTTTAATGCTTCTTTATCAATATCGCCTTTTTTAATAAATATTCTTTTAAAAAAGTTAGGTTTCAATCCTCTAAATAATTCTCTAAACTGTAAAAACTGTTCTTGATCATTAACAATATAATCTAAAACATCATCACTATTTAATATTGCTATTTGATTATTTATACGGCTAGCTTGATCATCTAAAGAATAAACCTCTTCAATATTAACTATTTTTTTACTTTCGTCAGCTTCTATCACTATAGTAGCGACACTTTTATATTTTTTTTCAATATTTAAGGAAATTAAAAGAACTAACAAAGTAATTAAAAAAGAAATAAAAAAAATAGGTTTTATATATTTTAAAAATACTACCCAATAATATTTTAGCTCTAAATTTTCTGCAATTTTAGTGATCGTACTAAAGAAATTTTTTTCCATATTGATTGATATAATTATATTTATTTGATTTTGATGTGTTTGCAATTAAGTATTAATAATTAAGGTAACTGATAATAGTAACTGAATATGTAAAAAATGAGCTCTACTAAAGAAAAATTAGATCTGACAGTAATCATAATAACTTACAATGAGGAAAAAAATATTAAAAAATGTATCGATTCTATTAAAGGATTCGTTAAAGACATTTTTGTTTTAGACAGTGATTCTTCAGATACTACTCAAAAAATTTTAATAAAAAATAATATAAGATTTAAATCCAAAAAATTTTTTAATTATTCTAATCAATTTAATACAGCGATTAAATTAGCTAATGCAAAAACTACATGGTTGATGAGATTGGATGCTGATGAAGTTGTTGAAAAAAATTTTTTTAAATTATTAAAATCTAAAATTAATAAATTGCATAACAATATTGATGGAGTTTATATAAACCGAAGGTATATTTTTTTTGGAAAAGAGATCAAAAATGGTGGTGTTTTCCCCCATAAAACTTTAAGAATTTGGAAAAATGGTAAAGGAAAATGCAATAATGAACTTATGGATGAAAAAATTATTACTAAATCTAATCAAACTTTCATGAATTTAAATATTATTGATGATAATAAAAATCCATTTTATTTATGGAAAATTAAACACATAAGATACGCAAAATTTGAGGCAATGAAATATTTAAATAGATCCAAAGTAATAAAAAAGAATGACCCCATAATTGAAAATATTAATTTTAGAAGATTCAAAATTTATTATAACATGCCGATTTTTTTAAGAGCGGTATTACTATTTTTATATCGATATATTTTTAAATTTGGTTTTTTAGATGGACTTGCGGGATTAAGATATTGTTTTTGGCAAACTTTATGGTTTAGGTTATTGGTTGATATAAATATTTTTAAATTAAAAAAAAATAATAAATCTAAATATAGAGTGTGAAAATAAAAAAAAAGATAAAGATTTTAAGTATTATTGATAGTTTAAATCTAAAGGATGGTGGACCTTCACACAGTCTGATTGATATGGCATTAGCTAATAACGCGGATGGATTGATACATGACATAATGTATCTTGGGTCGAAACAAAAAATTAAATCACAAGATAAAATTTTTATAAAAACTCTTGATGATAGCAAATTAAAATATGGTTTTAGTTTAAGATTAATTTTTTGGCTTTTAAAAAATAAAAACAATTATGATTTATTTATTATCCACGGTATTTGGCAATTTATTACTTTAATTTCTAGAATAATTATACCTAATAAGTATCTTGTATTCACACATGGAATGCTTGATCCTTATTTTGGAAATGAAAAAGTAAAAACTATTAAAAAAAAAATTTATTGGAATTTAATTGAAAAAAAAAATCTCGAGAAAGCAAAATTTGTATTATCAAATTCAAATAAAGAATTTCATCAGTTAAAAAATACATTTGTAAACACGAACAAAATAAAATTTAAAAAAGTGAATTATGGACTTTATCCTAAAAAAATAAATTTTAAAATTTGTGAAAAAAAATTTGATAAAAAATTTAAATTTATAAACAATAAAAAATTTATACTCTATATTGGTCGAATACATCCAAAAAAAGGCTGCCTAATGATGGTAAAAGCTTTTGCAAAAATTAAAGATAGTAATTTTTTATTACTATTGGCAGGTGATATGAATAATCATTACGCTAAAAACATTTTTGAATTTGTAAAAAGAGAAAAATTACAAAATAAAATTTATTTTATTAATTTTATTAAAGACCAAATTAAGTGGGGAGCTATCAGAAAAGCAATGTTTACAATTTTGCCTTCACATGGAGAAAATTTTGGGGTATCTGTTGTTGAAAGTTTATATGCTGGAACACCGGTAATATGTTCTAACAAAGTTGGCATTGCAAAAATTGTTAAAAAAGACCAAGCAGGTATAATAGTTTCTGACAATATAAATTCTATAAAAAGTGGTTTGATAAAAATTTCAAATTTACATAAAAAAAAAATTAAGAACTTTTCTGAAAATTCTTTAAATTCTTTTAACAAAAATTTTAATTTAAAAATAAATAACTCATTTAGTAATTGGTTAAAAACAATAACATGAAAATTCTTTATATATTACCGCATCCAATACAATATCAAACTCCTCTAATAAATTATTTGTCAGCAAATGGAATAGACATAATTGTTGGATATAAAAGTAATATTTCTAGTAAAAGCTTTTATGATGATGGATTTCAAAAAAAAATAAAATGGGGAAAAAATATTTTAAAAGGACATGATTATTTTTTTAATAAAGACTCAAAAAATATATTTTCATCTATTTTTAATCAAAAAATAATAAAAATAATTTTATCAAATAAAGAAATTAAATTCATTTGGGTTCATGGGTCTAAAAATATATTTAATATTTTAATAATATTGATTTCAAAATTACTAAATAAAAAAGTTTTTTTAAGAGAAGAAAATACTTTGGAAAGTAAAAAAAGAAATTTTATAAATATATTTTTAAACAAAATTTTTTATTTCTTGATAAATCCATTTATTGATCAATACTTAGCGATTGGAAAAAAAAACTATAAATATTATATTTTTAATAATATTAATAAAAAAAAGATAAGATTTGTACCTTACGTTGTAGATAATAATTTTTTTTCATCTGATAATTTTATTAAAAAAACTTATAAAAAAATTAATTTTTTATTTGTTGGTAAATTTCATAAGAATAAAGGCATTAGCATACTTTTAGAAGCTTTTAAGGAAATTAGCTCTAAAAATAAAAAAATATTAAACAAAATCAAATTAAAATTAGTTGGTCATGGTATTTTGTTTAATGAAATAAAAAAATATATTTTAAATGAAAAGCTTAAATTTATTAAACTTACAAATTTTCAATCTCAAAAAAAACTTAAATATATATATCAAAAAACAGATATTTTAATTCTACCCTCTATATATGAACCATGGGGTTTAGTAATTAATGAAGCTTTAAACGCGGGTAATGCTATTATTTGCTCAGATAGAGTTGGTGCTGTTGGAGATTTAGTAATTAATAACAAAAATGGTTTCATATTTAAATCTAACGATAAGAAAAGTTTAATAGAATCTATTGCTAGATATTTAAAAAATGAAAAAATGATTAATTCTCACAAAAAAAGAGGTAAGCAAATAATAAATAAATATAATTTTAAAATATGTTGTGAAAATATAAAAAAAATTACAACTAAATTAAAATGAAAATCTTATTCATTGGCAATAGAGAGAAACATGGCTACTCCTTCTATCAATACAAAATTTTAAAAAAAATTTACAAAACTGTAGAAATTTTAGAAATAAAAAATCTAAATAAAACTTTATCTTTTATAAATTCAATAATTTGGAAATACAATAATTCAATATTTGATCATATGATTATGTTGAAATTAAAATCTACAATTAAAAAAAATTATGATTTAATTTATGTACATAATGAAAGTTTGTTAGGTAATAAATCTATTATTTTTCTAAAAACTAAAGCTAAAAAAATTTTTTATTATTGTCCTGACAATCCGTTTGTTGCAAGAGATAATAAAAGATGGGAATTAATTAAAAATAATTTTAATTTATTCGATTTAATAATTTTTATGCAAAAAAATAGGTTTAGATATGCAAAAAAATTAGGTTTAAATAAAACCATATGGATTCCACCGACTTTTAAAATAAAAGAACAAAAAAGACTTAAAAACAATTATCAAGATTATAAAAAATACAGTTCAGATGTTGTTTTGATAGCAACCTGTTTTCCTGAAAGAGAAAAGTTAATTGAAAAACTTATAAAGGAAAAGATCAATATTAAAATTTATGGTGATAGATGGAATAAATCCAATTTATTTGGAAAATATAAAAATTATTTTGGTTCAAAAATTTCTAATGACTTACTCTATGTTAAATTAATTCAGTATTCCAAAATTGCTATATGTCTTCCATCATATGAAAATGATGATGATATTACCAATAGATCACTAGAGATACCTTATATTGGAACTTTTTTGCTAGCAAAAAAAACTAAAACCCATCAAGAAACTTTTGTTAACAACAAGGAAGCAGTATTATTTAATAATTTTAATGATTGTGTGAAAAAAATTAATTATTTTTTAAGAAATAAAAAACAAAGAATCCAAATAGCAAAAAATGGACAAAAAAAAATTCTTCAAAATAAAAAATATTTTTCTTTTGAGGAAAATATTAAAAAAATAATTTCAAGTTATTTAATTTGATTTTATAAATTTATTATAAATTACATTTATTAAATAATAGAATATTATACCTTGTGGAATAATTCTAATCATTGTCCCAAGCATATCTGATACACTTCCAGAAGAAATTAAATTTATTAAACTCCCTGAGGTTGTATACAAAAGAATAAACAATATTATTAAATATTTATCCTTAATTTTAAAAGAATCTAAAATGGAATAACAAATTAAAACACTTAAAATGAATATTATAGAAATAAAAATATTTTGATAAATCAGCAATATACCAAAAGATATTCCATTACTTTTGCCCCCCTCAAAAAATTTATCAACCTCTTTATAAATTTTTGAAGTTATCGTAAATTCTAGATATTTATTTTTATCAAAATTATTACTAAAAATTTTTATAATTGGATTAGGAATTAATGCGATAATTTGATTTAACTCATAATCAAGAATATTATTAATTTGTATTTGATTTAAATATTTTTTTGCGTAAAGCACATTGTCAGTAGCTTTTATAATATTCATTCTGTTGAGAATATCGAGACTGTAATAATCTTCTCCAAATATTTTTGTATTTTCTTCGATATTAGTATTTCTAATTTTATTATCTCTAAATGTGCTAAAATGATTTTTTATATTTTCTATTGGGTTAGTTATGTCTCGTGATCCCCTGACTTCTAAATAAGTATTTGAAAATTTATCAATTGTATTTCCTAAAAAAATCATAAATAGAAAAACAAAAAATAATTTATTAAATCTAAGAATTTTGATTTCTATATTGCCAATTAGTAATAAAAAGAAATAAATTAAAATACCTACAAAAATTATATCAAAAAATGCAGAACGTGCATTTAATCCAAGAGATATATAAATTACTAATATAAATGAAATTAGTATATAAAATTTATCTCTATTAGTTAATTCATAATTATACAACTTAGTTGTATAAAAAATTATGAACGGACAAATAAAAAAAATATTAGTACCATTTAAAATATCTCCAACAATATTAGGACCAAAACTATTTGAATTATAAATAATCTTACCAAAAAAAGTAACTGATACCGTTGCTAAAAATAATGAGCTCAATCCTAAAAAAAAAATAAAATTTTTATCATCAGTTTTATCTATATTTAATTTTAGAAAAATATTTTGAAGCAAAACTTTTAACTTATTAAAAAAATTTGAATTCTTATAAATGATGTGGAGAAATACAAGCAGCAAATTAAATAGAAATAAATATAAATAGGTAAAATTAGAATCATACAAATTTACATCGATTGGTTCTAAAAATATTGACTTCAAAAATATAGCACTGCAATTACTATACATATTGGTAAATATTAAAGAAAAAATAGAAATTGGATAATTTTTGAGATTATTTTCATTAAAGCAATAAATATAAATAATAATATTTGAGAGGGTTAAATAAACTAAGCTCAATATATGGTCATAGTTATTTATTACGATAAGTTGAACTATAATTGAAATAGTTAATAGGAAAAAAAAAATAAATTTAATTTTTTTTAAATTATTTGATAAATATAAATTTTCTCTCATTTATATCCAATTACAGATGTTATAAATCGATTTTTGCCAATCATTTTCTTTTGGTAAATTAATTTTACTATTTGAATTAAACCTATATACATTTTTGTTATTAATTAAAATTTCAAATTTATTGTAAAAATCAGCAAAATTATTTTTACAAATAAAAATATTTTGATTTTTTTTTAATAATTCACTTATCCGCGATTCTTTATTAATTATTAATTTATTTGAAAAAGAAATTGCTTCTAAAGCTGGTAAACCATATCCTTGGACAGCTGGTATTAAAAATACATGATTTTTTTTAAGGAAGTTTTGTTTTGATTTTTCACTTATAAAACCCTTAAATTTAATATTTTTTTCAAGACTTTTATTTTTAATTAATTTTTTTAAATATAACTCGTTAGGTCCTGTTCCTATTATCGAACAGTCAATATTTTTAAAATTTTTAGCATTTTTAAGTTTATATTTTTCAATAGCTCTGATTATCCATTCAATATTTTTTGACTTTTCAAGTCTAGAAATAGACAATAATCTAATCATTTTGTTGGGTTTTTGGTAAGAAGTAAAAATTTTATTTTTTAAACCTGGGTAAAAAAAAATAAAATTACAATTAAAATAATTTTTTAACTCTATCGCATTACGTTTTGTTTGAGTAATTCGATGTTTAGCTAAATTTATCGACTTAAAATCAATATAATTAGCTATTTTTTTTCTTATATATTTGAAAAATGATCTATTAGAATTTTGTCGGGCGGAAGATAATAATGATGGTGGATCATCAATAAATACTGCATAGTTTTTTAATTGAGCAAGATAAGCAAAAAAGCTGGCTTTATATCCCCACATTAAAGGATAACCTTTTACTAAATTTTTTTTAAAAAAATTTCTTAATGTAAAAATTTTATCTAAATAATGTTTAGGATTTAATTTAACAATATCTATCTTTGAATTAAATTTTTTTAAATTTATTTTATCATAGAAACACACAAGTGATAAATCTATTCCATCTGCAAGAGTACAGATTAATTTTTCAATACCTCCAAATGTATTTATATAAGGATAAAAAATTATAATTTTTTTTTTCATTGATTAAGATATCTATCTTTTCTTATAAACCAAAAATTACAAATATATTTTTTTCTTTTATAAAAAAATCTAAAATCATCAATTCTGCTCTCTTTCTGCAAATCGTTAATTTTCTGATTTTTTTTTAAAAAAACTTTTAAATCTTGAAAATTAATTTTTTTAAGATTCGCAATTTTACTGACATAATAAACTTCATAATTAAAATCAGACAAAAATTTAAAAGTATTAATAAAATTTTTAGAATGTCGATGTTCAATTTCAATTAATAAGATTGGAAAATTTTTTATAATTGTTTGTTTTAATCCTTTTAATACTTCTAATTCAAATCCTTCAACATCAATTTTAATAAAGTCTATTTTTTTTTCCTTTGACAGTAAATCATCTCCCCTTTTTACTTTGACGTTTTGAGTAATAGAGTCTTTAAATTTTTTAATTAACGAACTTTGGTTATACGCAAAAGCAACAACTTCATTCCTGTTATTTCTGTACAGTGGTGTGTTAATTTTTAGCGATTTAGATTTATTCCCTAATGCAATATTTTTAATTAAAAATTTATTTGAATTAAATAATTTAATTAATAACTCATAGCTTTCTTTGATAGGTTCAAAACAATAAATTTTTTTTGCTTTTGTTTTAAGAAAATTAACATATTCACCTTTATTAGTGCCAATATCAACATAAGTATTAATTTTTAATCTTTCTAAAATTGAAAAATCAATTTCATAATAGTTTCTTCTTAAAGAAAAAAAAAATTTATAAAAAAGATATTGAAACCAAAAGTTATTTTTTACTTTAAATTTTAACCGATTAATAAAATACATAATTAAGATCTTTAGAAATAAATTTACATTTATAACCCAAGCTAAATATCATTTTTTTAATTATTTTAATATTTTTGCTATTAGACTCTATAATTAACATTGGTTTAAAACGATTAATATTTTTTTTCATTCCACTCAAAACTTCAATTTCATGATCTTCTACATCAATTTTTATTAAAAAAATTTGTTTATTAATTGAATGAAAATCATCAAATCTTTTTGTGGTAACCATAGTGGTTTTTTTTAATTTTTGATATTCTTGAATATAATTTCTTGTATCTGCAAGTGTTCCCGTCATACCTCTTATGTCGTCTATTAAAAAATTTCTCTTTCCATTCGTGTTGGATAGACAAAATTTATTTATTTTAAAAAATTTAAATTTATTCAGAAATTTTGTTTTATGTAATAATACAATATTATCTTTGTCAGGCTCAAACAATTCTATTTTAGAATCAAATTTTTTTTTAAAAAATAAACTATAGATTCCAACGTTTGCTCCTACATCAATGAAATATTTATTTTTGTCATAATTTTTTAATTTACTAAGAACAAATTTGATTGTTTCACTTTCATATTGTTGTTTAAACAAAAAATTTAAATGTCTAGGTAGATAAATGTAAAATTTTCCAAATATTTTAGATTTAACTAGATAGTAAAGTTTTAGTTTTTTAAAGATTAATTTAAAAAAATTAAAATATAATAAAAAAATTATTATTTTTTTATTGATTAAAATCTCTAATAATTTCATCAATAATAAATTAGTTAATTTTAATTTTTTTTAAAACTAATAATTTATTTATTTTTTTCTTTAATTTTTTATTGCTATAGATGGATCAACAAAGTCGTGCCCAAAAACTTCTGCTACTGCTTTATAAGTAACATGTCCTTTATGAACATTTAATCCTGCTAGGAAGTTTTTATCTTCACCTAAAGCTTTTTGATAACCTTTGTTTGCTAGTTTTACTAAAAAAGGTAACGTTGCATTATTCAATGCAAGAGTAGAAGTTCTTGGAACTCCACCCGGCATATTGGCTACACAATAGTGTATAACATCGTCTATAATGTAAGTTGGGTCTCCATGTGTAGTTGGTCTACTTGTTTCAGTACATCCGCCTTGATCAATTGCAACATCAACAATCACTGATCCTCGTTTCATAACTTTCAACATTTCTTTAGTGACTAATTTTGGAGCTTCTGCACCTGGAATTAAAACACCACCAATTAATAAATCAGCTTCAGCAACTAGTTTAGTTAAATCAATTTTATCACTTTGCTCTGGAATAATTTTATCTCCAAACATTTGAACTAATTGTTTTAACCTTGCTTCAGATTTATCAACAATATGAACTTTTGCTTGCATACCTGTTGCGATCACTGCTGCATTTTCTCCTACAACTCCACCTCCTAAAATGACAACTGTACCCCCAGTAACTCCTGGAGCTCCCCCTAGAAGAAGACCTCTTCCTTTTTGATTTTTTTCCAAGCAATGTGCGCCCGCTTGAACAGACATTCTACCTGCTACAGCACTCATAGGAGCAAGTAATGGAAGTCTACCGTTATCATCAGTGACTGTTTCATAAGCAATATTAATGCTTTTTGCTTTAATTAAACCCTCTGTTAATTCTTTTGCAGCTGCTAAATGAAGATATGTGTAGATGATTTGATTTTCCCTAATCATATCTACTTCAACTTTTTGAGGCTCTTTTACTTTAACTATGATTTCAGCATCATTGAAAATATCAGATGCTTTATCTACAATTTTAGCACCAGCATTGATATATTGTTCATTTTCAAAACCAGCTTCAAAGCCACCATTATTTTCAACTAAAACTTCATGACCTTCAGAAACTAAAGTTTTTACACTAGCTGGTGTTAAACCAATTCTATTTTCTTGTGGTTTTATTTCTTTAGGTACGCCTATCTTCATACACTTCTCCCAAGTGACAAATTATTTAGTTTTAATTAGTTTTTAAGGTTCT
>Ga0233451_10001852_pt1 | contig 19890 bp, 17 predicted proteins | sample 011ome_29_FD_183052 | JGI IMG/M metagenome (GOLD analysis project Ga0233451, IMG submission 183052) | Coastal salt marsh microbial communities from the Groves Creek Marsh, Skidaway Island, Georgia - 011504CT (spades assembly) | ecosystem: Environmental > Aquatic > Marine > Intertidal zone >... | reverse complement strand
TAAAGAGATAGATGCAGAATTTGAAAAACTATTGGAATAAATTTAAGTATATTTTGTTATTGGTGAGTATTTTATTTTCTCCAGTATTCACATATAACTCGTATTCGGATGACTTGCAGCAAGGTAATAAGATAATCGAGGAAATGATTGCAGAGGCCCAAAAGCATGCATTAGAAACAATTGAATTAAGCTCTGAAGAACGTTCTAAAAAGATAACACCATTAATTAACCAATACATAAATTTAGATTTTATGGCTAAAGCTACAACTGGAAGCTTTTGGAAAAAAGCTACTGATGATCAAAAAATCAAATACAAGTTAGTTTTACTTCATCAAATAGTTAACACAATAGAAGATCATTTAAACACACTTGCAACAATGTCTTATAAACCTCTCAGCTCCGAACTAAGAGGAAAAAAATTAGTTTATGTAAGAGGTATCATCGAAGATAGAAAGAAAAGTAATCCTCCTATTAACTTATTATGGAAACTATCAAAAGGAAAAGATGAAACTTTCGGTATTCTTGACTTGGAAATAGAGGGTATATCACTAATACGTTCTCATAAATCTGAAACGACATCTATCTTAAGGAAAAATAAAGGTGATTTTGATTTTCTAATAGAAAAACTTAAAATCAAAAAGTAATCTACCTTATGATTGGTTTATATTTCATTCTTTTAGGATTTAAAGATTCCTCACCTAGTCTTCTTTTTTTATCATTTTCATAATCTTGATAATTACCTTCAAACCATTCTACATGACTATCGCCTTCAAATGCTAATATATGCGTGGCAAGTTTATTTAAAAACCATCTGTCATGCGAAATTACTACCACACAGCCTGAAAATTCTAAGATTGCTTCTTCTAATGATCTTAAAGTATCTACATCTAAATCGTTTGTTGGCTCATCAAGTAACAATACATTTCCAGGTATTTTTAAAGTTCTTGCTAAGTGAACTCTATTTCTTTCGCCTCCAGATAATTGGCTAACAATTTTTTGTTGGTCAGAACCCTTAAAATTAAATTGTCCTACATATGCCCTACTTTGAATAATTTTTTTACCAATTTGAATTTCGTCAAGGCCATCACAAATAGATTCCCAAACATTTTTTTCTGGTTTTAAAACATCTCTAGATTGATCGACATAGTTTAAATTAACTGTCTCACCAATTAAAATCTCGCCATTATCTGGTTTTTCTTCTTGGGTAATAAGCCTAAATAAAGTTGTTTTTCCAGCACCATTTGCTCCAATAACACCTATTATACCTCCAGGGGGAAGTTTAAAAGACAGACTATCTATTAACAATTTCTCTCCAAAAGACTTACTAACATTATCAAAGCTTATAACTTCACTACCCAATCGTGGTGCAGGAGGAATAACTAGATTTCCAACATTGATCTCTTTTTTTTGTTCTCTGGCAACTAGTTCTTCGTAGGAGGATATTCTTGCCTTGGATTTAGCTTGTCGAGCACGGGGGGCTGCTTTAATCCATTCTAATTCTTCATTTAGCTTCCTTTTTCTCGCCTCTTCTATTTTCCCTTCTAATTCTAATCTTTTTTGTTTTTGCTCCAACCAGCCTGAATAATTTCCTTTATAAGGAATTCCTTCACCTCGGTCTAACTCTAAAATCCATCCGGCCACTTCATCTAAAAAATATCTATCATGTGTAATAGTGACCACTGTTCCAGGAAAGTCATGTAAAAACCTTTGTAACCATGCAACTGAAAGAGCGTCTAAATGATTTGTAGGTTCATCTAACAATAAAAAATCTGGATTAGAAAGTAGTAGCTTAGCCAATGCCACTCTTCTTTTCTCGCCACCAGATAAATGATCAATTTTGTCAGATGCTGGCGGTAAACTTAGTGCATCCATTGCTATTTCAGCTTTTCGTTCCAAGTCCCAAGCATCCATATTGTCTATCATTTCTTGCAGTTCTGCTTGTTTCAAAATTGTTTCATTCATCTCATCTTCAGACAAGTCTTCGGAAAATTTGAGCGAAATAGCGTTAAAATCATCAACAATTTTTTTAGCTTCAGCCATTCCTTCCATTACATTTTCGTAAACATTAAGTTCATTATTTAGCTCAGGCTCTTGAGCTAAATATCCAACTTTAATACCTTCGGCAAGTTTGGCGTCTCCGTTATAATCAGTGTCTAAACCAGCCATTATTTTTAATAAAGTAGACTTACCAGCACCATTCCCACCCAAAACACCTATTTTTGCACCAGGCAAAAAAGATAAACTTATATCTTTAATAACTTGTTTTCCTCCAGGATAAACCTTGTTTAGTTTATACATTGAAAAAATATATTGTGGGTTATTCATGGATGACCTTTGATCTGAGAGATTGTTTGGTTAATAAGTGAAATTATTTTTTTAAATAAAGTAAATAATAATTTTTCATTTCCTGATTATGTTTGTATAATTGTAAGATGATTAACACATTTCCTATTTGGCTTGTTGTAATAGATTATATCTTTGGCTTTTTAATGATAATTTTAAGCCTTAAGTTTTTTTTAAATCTTTTTATAAATGAAGATAGCAAATTAAGCGTTTTCCTTTTTTTTAGTAAGGTAACATCACCAATGGTTATTGCAACATCTAAAATTACACCTAACTTTATTGTTGCACCCCTGAAACCCCTTTATCTTGCATGGATAATTTTTATGATAAGGATTTATTTTCTTCCTATACTCATTGGCTATTCCTATATAGGAGTATTTGCTTTTAATTTTGAAAAAAATTTAATTTCAACTATTAATAATATAACACTTAACATAGCTCTTTATCTAAATTATGGTATTTAACTCGCAGAACAAAAAGTTTTTATTCTAGATAACAACTCATCTATCTCAGATTTTTCAGTTTCAAAAGAAGTTACAAACCTAACTATATAATTGTCATCGCTGGTCCTACTCCATAAGTTTGATATAATATTTAAGTCAAGCATAGATTCATATATGTTTTTATTAATTTCTACAAAAACTTCATTAGCTTGCGTTTCATATATTAGTCTAAATTCTTTAAATTTAGATAATTCACTACTAAGATATTTAGCTTGACTATTTGCTTTTTCAGCTAGTTTAATCCACAAACCATCTTGAAACCATCCGTTTAATTGAGCGGAAATAAACCTCGTTTTTGATAAAACATGACCTGTTTGCTTTACTAATTTCTTTGCCTCAACAGCAAGCGCTTTATTAAAAAAAATTATAACTTCAGCAGCCATAGCACCATTTTTTGTTGCGCCTAAAGATAAACAATCCACGCCTACTTTCCATGTAATATCTGCAGGCGACAAACACTTTTGAAATGCTAAAGCGTTTGAAAACCTTGCTCCATCCATATGAAGGTAAAGATTATTTTTTTTACAAACTTTACTAATTTCTATTATTTCATCAGGAGTGTATATTGTACCATTTTCAGCCAATTGGGTAATTGAAACTCCACAGAGATTATAACTTTGCTTACCTTTGAAGTTGATTTGTTCTATTTTCTTAGCCAGCTCGTTTGCGGTAACCCTTCCTAAACTATTAGAAATTGATATTAATTTTCCTCCACATGAAAAAAATTCTGGAGCACCACCTTCATCCTTATTAATATGTGATTGAGCATGACACAAAATACTCCCATAAGAACGAAGAAACGATGATAACGCAAGGGCGTTAGAAGCAGTTCCTGACATCATGGGTAAAATTTCTAAATCATCTTTTTCAAAGACTTTAGAAATAATTTGTTTGCACTCTTTAGTAAAATCATCATTTCCATAAGGAAGTGTTTTTTCTTTTGATGCTATATAAATAGAATTTAATATTTTCGGGTGTATCCCAGAAACAGTGTCAGTTCCAATAAGAATTTTATTTTCCAAAATCTTTTCCTCTTTTAAGAGTAATAATAGACCGAATTTTTTTTGTATCAACATTTAGGACTACTAACACATTATTTCCTTGGTAAAGAAATCTTAGTAGCATTTCATTGTTATTGCCTAAAGATGTCGATATTAATTGAGCATCATTGGGTTGGAAAAAATTAAATTCATCAAATCCATCTTTTGTAATTATAGGTTTGCTATATTCTTTTTCAATTTTATCTAGGTTATTATAACTTTTAGCCAAACCTACAAATAAAAAAAACAAACCTACAATAATAAGAATACCTAAAATGATAGCAATTATTTTGAGAAGTTTTATATTAGAAAGTAATTTATTTTCATTTTCTCGTTTTAAGTCAAAGTTATTAGACATGGCAGATCCTATAAAAATATCGCTTGCTGTTAAAGATTTTAACCTACCAACATTACGAATAGATGCATGGGTTACTGAAGCTATTAAAGAAAGTAAGTTAGCAAAACAAGTATTAAATAAAAACAATTATCTGTTATCACGAAGTAGGATTAAGAACCTTATTGAAACTAAGAATATAGATTTTGATGGCGTTATTATAGAAGATCCTTCTTTTAAGATTAAAAGTGGAAAAATAATTACAGTTTCATTACCAGAGATAGAAAATGCGATTCCTTTAGCAGAAAAAATTAATTTAGATATCCTGTTTGAAGATGAGCATTTAATAGTTTTAAATAAAAAAGCTGGTATGGTAGTGCATCCTGCACCAGGTTCACCGAACAAAACTTTAGTTAATGCGTTACTTTATCACTGTGGTGATAGTTTGCTAGGGATTGGAGGTGTAAAAAGACCTGGGATAGTTCATAGATTAGACAAAAACACTAGCGGTGTTATGGTGGCAGCTAAAACTGAAACTGCGCATATAGGTTTGTCTAACATATTTGCCAATCACGATATTGATAGAAATTATAATGCAATTGTTTGGGGACAACCAGAGGACAAAGGTATAATTGAAAAGCCTATTGGAAGATCGCCAATAAATAGAAAAAAAATGGCTGTCTCTCCCAAAGGAAAATTGGCAATAACAAAATGGAAAATATTAGATATATACCCTCCATATGCTAGTCTAGTAGAGTGCAAACTTGAAACAGGAAGGACACACCAAATTAGAGTACACATGTCATACTTAGGTTATAGTATTATTGGTGACGACTTGTATGAAAAACCTATGTCACAAAAAAGACACAAAAATAATATAATAAAAGAAAAATTAAGACTGATTAGATCGTTTAATAGACAAGCTCTTCATGCTTCAAAATTATGTTTTCAGCACCCTGTTACAAAAAAGTATTTAGAATTTATAAGCTCTTTGCCTCAAGATATGAAAAACCTTATAGAAAATATAAAGAAATAGGTTATTAAATTTGATGCTTAAAGACTTTAAAAAGTATTCATAATTATTATATAGATAAGAGGAGTTATAAAATGGCCTTTTCAGATTCAACTAGTTTATCTATCTTATCTCCAGATAATAATCTTGGAAGATATTTAGAACATATAAAAAAATTTCCAATGCTTGACGCTGACGAAGAATATACGCTTGCAAAAGACTGGTTGGAGAAAAAAAATACTAAAGCCGCACATAAATTAGTTACCAGTCATCTTAGACTTGTGGCTAAAATTGCCATGGGATATAGAGGATATGGCTTACCTGTAGCTGATCTTATTGCTGAAGGTAATATAGGCATGATGCATGCCGTAAAAAAATTTGATCCCGAAAAAGGTTTTAGACTAGCTACATATGCTATGTGGTGGATAAAAGCAGCCATACAGGAATTTGTTCTGAGAAGTTGGTCTCAAGTTAAAATTGGGACTACTGCAAGTCAAAAAAAATTATTTTTCAACCTTAGAAAAATTAAAGGAAAAATTAATGCGTTAGAAGATGGAGATTTATCTAACAAACAAGTCAGTTATATTGCAGAATCCTTAGATGTTTCTGAAGATGATGTTATTAGTATGAATAGAAGAATGCTTGGCGGTGACCATTCACTTAACTCACAAGTGCGAAGGCACGATGGAGAAGAAGCAGAATGGCAAGACATGCTTGCAGATAATAGAGAAAACCAAGAAATTGAATACGCTAACCATCAAGAAAAAAATATTAGAAACCAAATGATGCAACAAGCTTTAGATTTACTTAAGCCAAGAGAAAAAGACATTATAATTAAGAGAAGATTAATTGAGCCTCCTAAGACACTTGAAGACTTATCTCAAGAATATAAGGTTAGTAGAGAGAGAGTTAGACAAATAGAGTCAAGAGCATTTGAAAAATTACAAGAAGCCATGAAGATTAAAGCTAAAGAATTAAAGCTTATAACATCAGAGCAAGATTAATCTTTATCAAATGGATTTTTTAAATAAATAGTATCGGATCTCTCTGGACTAGTGGATATTAGAATAACTTTACAATCCACCAGTTCTTCTATCCTTTTTACATAAGCTTTTGCTTCTTTTGGAAGCTTGTTAAAATCCCTTATACCAACAATACTTCCATTCCAACCTTTCATGACTTCATAAATTGGAACTATTGACTTTTGTTCTTTGTTTGAAGTTGGAAAGTAGTTTATAGTTTCTAAACCTAGTTTATATCCCACACATATCTTTATATCTTGAAAGCCATCTAAGACGTCCATTTTTGTCAATGCAATACCATTAATATTCGATAACTGCACAGCTTGTTTTACTAAAATTGCGTCAAACCATCCACAACGTCTTTGTCTACCTGTAACAGTACCAAATTCAAACCCATTTTTACCCAACGTTTTACCATCTTCACCAGTATCTTCTGTAGGAAAAGGACCAGAACCAACACGTGTGGTATAAGCTTTTGTAATTCCTATAGTATAATCTATAGCTGTTGGGCCTGTGCCAGAACCTATTCCAGCTTGAGCTGAAACCGTATTACTACTCGTCACGTATGGATAAGTACCATGATCTATATCTAAAAAAGTACCTTGAGCACCTTCAAATAATATATTGTAAGAAGATGAATTGTATTTTTGTATTACCCGCCAAGAGGGTTGAACAAAAGGAAGAATTAATCTACCTAATTCCAACAATTTTTTATAAGTACCTTCTGGCTTTTGTGTGGCTTGGCCTGAAGCTGATAACCAAATATTATGATGATCATATAATTTTTTAAGCTTTTCTAATAATTCATTTTCATCACAAAAATCACATATTCTTATACCACGCCTACCCACTTTATCTTCATAAGCCGGTCCAATACCTCTTCCTGTAGTTCCAATTTTATTGGAACCATTTTTGTTTTCTCTTAATTCATCAATTAACTGATGGATTGGTAAAATTAAAAATGCAGCATCTGAAATGATCAGATTTTCTGGAGTGATTTTAATTTGTTTTTCTTCTAATTGCTTTATTTCTTTAATTAAATGAATTGGATCAATAACAACACCATTGCCTATTAAAACCTTGGTATTATCTCTAACTATACCACTAGGTAACAAAGATAATTTAAAGACATTTTCATTTACTACAAGCGTGTGGCCAGCATTATGGCCACCTTGGAATCTTACAACTAAGTCAGCTTTTTCAGATAGCCAATCAACAATTTTACCCTTACCTTCATCTCCCCATTGGGTACCAACTATAACTATGTTACTCATAAAAATTCCTAAATTTTAAATACTAAGACTCTAACTTTACTATAAGATTATTTTTCCAAATATATCTACATTTCATATCAAAAGCCTCTTTTTCAATGTTAGTATTGAGATTTGATCCAAAAACTACCTTATAACCTTTTTGAATAATAAATTCAGCATCATTCATACTAAAATATGGAATATATACTAATTGATCATCATTTATTGAGTTAGATTTTAAATTTAATTTTTCTGTATAAATAGTACAGCCCGCAGCTGTTTCTTCGTTAGAAGTCTTATACCTTCCACCCTTGGCAATCTCTCCTTTAAAATGTTCAGAAAAAACTGTAAACGTTAGACCAGTGTGATACTTAAACCCTCTATTTTCTAATATATCGATTGAAAGTTTAGAACTATCATCATTTATATATACCAAATCTAAAACCTCTAAAAAGTAATCTCTTATATTTGAAAGATATTGATCTAATTTAATATGTTTTAAATATTTAATTGCGTTCAAATGATCTCCAGAGGACTCCATAAATTGAATTATAATGTCTAAATTATCACATTTTAAGTTCTTTAAGTACTGTATATCTTTTATATCGATCGCTTGGTTAATCTCATTTTTCAATGATTTAGAAACATTTCGCAGCAAATGTTTTCTTAGAGAAGGGAAATTAAGATCAACGGTAATAGCCTCTACCCCAACTGATTTTAGAGCTTTTAGGCAAACTAAAATTATTTCTGCATCCGCAAATTTTGACTCAGAGCCAATTAACTCAGCACCTACCTGTGTTTTCTGGCGTTCCATATTAAAATTATCACCTTTAACCCTTAGAACATCTCCTGAGTAAGACAACCTAAGAGGTCGAGGTAAATGAGATAATCTAGTGGAAGCTATTCTTGATATTTGAGCTGTAACGTCTGATCTTAATGCCATCATTTTTTGGGATAACGGATCCATAATCCTAAAAGTGGAATCTTTTAGAACTTGACCTAAACCATTTGAAATAAGAGTATCTTCATATTCAACCAGAGGAGGTTTTACCCTAGAGTATCCAAATTTGGAAAATACATCTATTAACTTTTCTATTGTTTTAGCTTGCAATTCAGCTTTAGGATGTAGAATATCGCCCAAACCAGCAGGTAATAAACCATTATCATTTGATGAATTAACCATCTTAATGCCTAAAATTTAAAATTATACCTTGTATAATAAATTTTAGAATGTATCCACTAAATTCAACAATTTATATATAGTCTAATTTTGTTCAAAATTAATTGGGTTAACTCTAGCAACTTGGGGTAAAGCCCTGATTTCATGAATTATTTTTTCATTTATATCTTCGTCTACTTCTACCAAAGCTATAGCTTCACCTCCAATGCTACGACGACCTAAATGGAATGAAGCTATATTAATATTTTGTCTCCCAAGAACATTTCCTAAATCACCAATAAAACCAGGTTTGTCGTAATTTCTTAAATACAATGCAGATTTAGGAAAATCAGATTCAATTGGAATTCCTTGAATATTAATTATTCTTGGTTTGTTTCCTGCTATCAATGTGCCTGATATAGTCCTTTCGCCTTTTTCATGTTTAATTGTGATTTTTAAAAGAGTTTCGTAATCACAGCGTCTTTCATGTTTAATTGTTGATAAACTAATGCCTCTACTTGAAGCAACAGACGATGAATTAATATTATTTACTGAAACTGATGATGGCTCTAATATGCCAACCAAAGCACTTGCCATTAAGGGTAAATCTTTAATATTGGAAGCTTTACCTTCTAACTCCAGTTTTATGCTTAATATTCCTTCTTGTGTCACTTGTCCAAGAAAAGAACCCATAAGATATGCAAGACTTACATAAGGTTTTAAAATTGGAGCTTCTTTTGAGGTTACATTCGGATAATTGAGTGCATTAACAACAGCACCAGTATTTAAATAATCAGACATTTGTTCAGCTATTTGAATAGCGACATTTTCTTGTGCTTCTAAAGTTGCGGCACCCAAGTGAGGTGTTGCTATAAAATTAGGTGCATCAAATAAAATATTTTCTTTAGCTGGTTCTTCTACAAAAACATCAAAGGCAGCGCCAGCTAAATGTCCTGTTTCTAATGCTGCTCTGCAAGCCACTTCATCAACCAAACCACCTCTTGCACAGTTAATAATCCTAGCCCCTTTTTTCATCTTGTTTAATGCATCAGAAGAAATAATATTTTTTGTTTCTTCAGTTAATGGCGTATGAAGAGAAATAATGTCGGCATTTTTAAGAAGAGTATCTAAATCAACCTTTTCAACGCTCAATTCAGATGCTTTTTCTTGGGTAAGAAAAGGATCAAAGGCCATTACTTTCATTTTAAGACCTAATGCTCTATTGGCGACAATAGAACCAATATTTCCACATCCAATTAGCCCTAAATATTTGCCAGTAATCTCTGTACCATTAAATTTAGATTTTTCCCATTTGCCTTGTCTAGTAGAATGATCGGCCTGTGGTATCATTCTTACTAATGACATCATTAGAGCAATGGCGTGCTCTGCTGTAGTAACAGCATTACCAAATGGAGTATTCATTACTATAATTCCATTTTTGGTAGCAGCTAATTTATCTATATTATCTGTTCCTATACCAGCACGACCTACAACTTTAAGGTTTTTAGCATGTTCTAAAATATCACTGGTAACTTTTGTTGCTGATCTTATAGCTAGACCATCATAGTTATGAATTATTTTTAAGATTTCATCTTTACTAATACCAGGTTGATAGGAGGTTTCAATTTTATTTTTTTTAAAAACATCTACCGCTGACTTACTTAATTTATCACTAATTAAAACTTTAGTCATTTTTTACCTTCTTTTTTTAATTCACTTTTATTTCTTTAATTGCTGTCTCATAAGCCCAATCTAACCATGGAAGTAATTTTTTAATATCATCGCTTTCTACGGTAGGACCACCCCAAATTCTTAATCCTGGTGGCGCTGATCTATAACTTCCAACATCATAAGCAACGTTTTCAGATTCTAATAAATTAGTTATCTTTTTTTCTAGCTCATTTTTTATTTCTAAAGGTAATTTTAGAACTATAGGGTCAACGAGTTTTAAACAAATTGAGGTGCTAGATAAGTTCTTTTCATCATCACATAAGAAAGAAGCCCAGTGTGAATTAGAAACCCATTCTTTTATGATATCTAAATTGCCTTTTGATCTTTTTATTAGTTCAGCTAAACCACCAATCTCTTTACTCCAAATTAGAGTATCTAAATAATCTTCAACACAAAGCAAAGAAGGAGTGTTAATTGTAGCTCCAACAAATATCTCAGTATTCACTTTACCATTTTTTTTAAGTTGAAATAATTTGGGTAATGGCCATGTTGGATTATAGGAATTAAGTCTTCCTACTGCCTTAGGAGATAGCACTAACATACCATGACCCGCTTCGCCTCCTAGACATTTTTGCCACGAAAAAGTGCCAACATCTATTTTTTTCCAATCAATATTCATTGCAAATGCTGCTGATGTAGCATCACAAATTGTTATCCCATTTCGTTGTGAATTTAACCAATTTAAATTTGGCATGCACACACCAGCTGTAGTACCATTCCAATTAAACACTATATCACCGTCATATTCTCTATTAGGCAAGTCAGGTAATTTTCCATACTCAGCTTTTAAAATATCAATATTTTTTAATTTAAGTTGTGTATTTATGTCATTAGCCCAGTCTTGGCCAAAACTATCCCAAGCTAATATGTTAACATGTAATGGTCCCAAAAGATTCCACATTGCCATTTCAATAGCACCTGTATCAGACCCAGGTACTATCCCAACTAGGTAATCCTCTGGAATTTCTAATATATTTTTAGTAAGTTCAATTGCTTTGCGTAATTTATTTTTTGCAAGTGGGTGACGATGTGATCTGCCAAGGCAACTATCTTTTAATACATCTAAAGACCAATTAGGTCTTTTTGCACATGGACCTGAAGAGAATTCAGGGCGAATTGGCTTGACTATTGGTCTGGTCATATTAACCTCATAAAATGTTGATGCTTGTTGGGAAGCAACTGCCCATCACCTAAATAACAATTTTTTTATTGTTGTCAACATGGAAAGGCCAATTAATAAATAAATGATTAAATTATATGACTTATGTGGCAAAAATAATTTACGGTTTAGTCCACCTTGTTGGAATGTTAAACTTTGCCTTATACATAAAAATTTAAATTTTGAAACAGTTCCAGTTAGGTTTTCAGAAAAAGAAAAAATTTCATTTTCTGGTCAAAAACTTGTTCCTATTTTAGAACATGATAAAGGATTTGTATGTGAATCGTGGAAAATTATTAATTGGTTAGATGACAATTACCCAGATAAAAAACTTTTTAAAAATGAGAATTCTAAAAATTTTTCATATTTTTTATATCTTTGGACTGCAAGACAGCTTTTACCAGTTTTGTTTAAAATAATAGCACATGAAATACCTAATGTTCTCGAAGGTGAAGATGTAAATTATTACATTAAAACTAGGGAGGAAAGGATAAAGGGCCCAATCACTAAATTTAAAACTAATATTTCTGAATTAATTGATGAATTTCGGAAACTAGTTAGCCCTATTAGAAAAATAATTGAAAAAAATGGCTATATTGCAGGCCAAAAACCTGGAATAGAAGATTATTTATTTTATGGTAACTTTAAATGGGTATACTCTTGTAGCTCCTGTAATTTATTAGAAACTGATGATGCAATATACAATTGGTTTAAAGCTTTATCTGAAATAGCTGATAAAACTAAGTAATTTTATGGCAATGATTAATAGGGCCATTCCCGTTACCAAATTTAGGGGCAGTTTTAATAGCGTTATTAACATAAGAGTGCGCAGCTTCAAATGCCATCTCGATTGACATAGATTTAGCTAAAAATGCAGACAGTGCTGAAGCCATTGTACAACCTGTACCATGAGTATCATTAGTTATGATTTTTTTTGTTTCTATTGCATGCATGTTTTTATCATCCATTAATAAATCCGTTAAAACCATAGATTGCATGTGACCTCCCTTTAAAATAACTTTACTTGCTCCCAAGTCTAGCAGAGCTCTAGCAGCCTTTTCCATATCTGATATATTTTCAATTTTAAGACCTGTTAAGATTTCCGCCTCAGGTATATTAGGAGTCAAAATAGGTTTTGAGTTTTCAATAAAATTTTTAAGCGCATCTATTGCGTTTTCTTTTAATAATCTATGACCAGCCTTTGCAACCATAACAGGATCTAAAACAATATTTATATCTTCATTAGCTATAATATTTTTATGAATAAGGATTTTACAAACAGCATTGATTAAATCAGCACTATGTAACATGCCAATTTTAACCGCGTTAACTTTAATATCAGACAAACAACAATCAATTTGTTTTATTACAAAATCAACAGGTATCTCAAAAATACTGTAAACCCCCTTTGTATTTTGTTCTGTAAGAGCAGTTATTGACGTCATGCCATAAACCCCTAAACTAGTAAGTGTTTTTAAATCAGCTTGAATGCCTGCTCCACCACTAGGGTCAGAACCAGCAACTACTAAAACAGATTTCAATAAATCACTCATTCTTGCCAAGTTTGTTCTCATTAATTAAAAAACTACAAATTTCATCTGATACTTCTTCATTTTTTTTTATATCTGGTGATTCAACCATAACTCTTATTAAATCTTCAGTACCCGATGGTCTTATTAACACGCGACTATCTTTACCTAACAAATTTTGTTTGTCATTGATAAACCTTTGAACTTCATTTTTTAGAAGTATATTTTTATTTATATTTTTTATATTTTTTAACAACTGAGGTACTAATTTAAAGGGTCTTAATAGTTCTGATGCTTTTAAACCTGACTTTTTGAGTAAAAATAGAATTTTTAATGCAGTTAATAAACCATCACCCGTTTTTGCAAAATCTGTAAGTAGGATATGACCTGAAGGTTCTCCACCAAGTCTACTTTTAGTTTCAAACATTTTTGATATTATGTAACGATCACCAACATTGGTTCTAAAAAAAGGAATATCTTTATCTATTAAATAATTTTCTAAACCAATATTTGACATTATTGTACCCACAACAGGTTTTCCATACAACTCATTATGTTTTAACATTTGATTAGCTAAAAAACCTATAATCAGATCCCCTTCTATAATGTTTCCTTTTTCATCAGAAAAAATTACCCTATCAGCGTCACCATCAAAAGCTATGCCTAAATCTGCACCTTGTAATTTGGTCTCTTTAGCCATTCTTTCAGGAAACATTGCGCCACATTGGAAATTAATATTTTTCCCATTTGGTTCAGCACCAATAATGTTAGTCTCTGCTCCTAGTTCAAATAAAACTTCTGGACCTACTTTATATGATGCACCATTTGCACAGTCTAACACCACTTTTAATCCACTTAAATCTTCATGTTTTGGAAGTATTTGTTTAACAAACTCAGAGTACCTTCCATTAGCATCTTCCATTCTTCTTGCTCTTCCTAAGTCTGCTGATTTTGCTAAAGTAGGAGTTGTTTCCATTTTTAATTGAATTTCGTTTTCCACATCATCATTCAATTTAAACCCGTCAGATCCAAAAAGTTTTAATCCATTATCCTCGTAAGGGTTATGAGAAGCTGAGATCATTACCCCTAAGTCACATCTAAGAGCTCTAGTTAAATGCGCAATAGCAGGTGTTGGCATAGGACCTGTTGTAATTGCATCTAAACCAACAGAAGTAAAACCTGAAACTAATGCAGGTTCAAGCATATATCCTGACAAGCGTGTGTCTTTACCTATCAAAACACGTGGTTTTTTTGTGCCAGCTTTACCAAAGAAATAATTACCCGCAGCCATAGCTAATTTAACAGCCATTTGTGCGGTAATCTTATCTTTATTAACCGTGCCTCTTATGCCATCTGTTCCAAATAATCTTTGCTTAGTATCAAAATCATTATTCACAATTAATTACCTTCTAATTTAAAGAAAACTGACATGTTAATGCCTGTTTGGTTTCAAAAACATCGTGTGTTCTGATTATTTGAATACCATTATTAAAAGCATGCATAGCAAATGCAATTGAACCACTCAACCTTTTACTGGGGTTAATAGATTTTTTGTAAACATCACGAAATTTAAAGTCTTCAATAGTAAGCTGTCCTATTAGTGCTTTTCTGCTAACACCAATTAGTATTGGGACACCTAAACTATGAAAAATACTTAAATTTTTTAGAATATCTAAATTATGAAATTTATTTTTTCCAAACCCTATACCTGGGTCGATTACTAAGTTAGAAATATCTATGCCTAATTGTAATAATTCAAAAATTTTTTTTTCAAAAAAATTATAAATGTCGATTGGTGAAAAAGAATATTTAGGATTGTCTTGCATATTTTCAGGATTATTTTGCATATGCATTATAATTACTGGTAATTTTTTTGATATTATAAAATTAGCTTTTTCGATACTATCTAAACTAGAAATATCATTAATTATATCAACACCAATTTTTTGACCCAATTTCATGGTACTCAGATTTCTTGTATCTAAGGATATAATTGTTTTAACATTTTCTTGTTTAAGTCGAAGTAATGTCTGTAAAATTCTTTGTTGTTCTTCATTTTCTGAAATCTTATCAGCTCCAGGCCTAGAAGACTCACCTCCAATATCAATAATTGTTGCACCATTTTTTAACATTTCTTTACATTTTCTTAGAACTATGTCTGGATTAGAGTTTCTACTATTTTTATAAAAACTGTCAGGTGTAAGATTTGAGACTCCCATTATATGAGGGAGTGACATATCAATATTTGCAAAAGAAGGTCTTTTTTTAACAATATTTTCAATACTCATTTCTGCTTTTCGTAAAGCTTCTTTACTATCAGTTCTTGCTAATTTAATAAAATCTGAAACAGACATTAAAACTTCAATAAAAGTATCTTTCTTTTTTTGAATTACACGAAGGTTATCAAAATACCTCCAACCACCAGCAATTTTAAGACCCTCATAAACTTCGTATTGGTGCTTAGGAATTGGTATGATATAAGTTTCAATTTCTTCAGAGCAAGGAGGGGCAAACAAATATTTACTTTGTTTTACCATCTTCCTTGATTAATTCTAAGAGTTATCTATTTCATTAGTAACAATCGTCTGCTTTGCACTTGTAGAAGGAATGCCGGCTCTTCTTTTAGGCTTTTTTGCTTTTGGTGAATTATCATTATCATCACTCTTTTTAATAGAAATTTTTAACCCTTTACACAAGTCGTTTATTTGTTTTCCATCTAAAGTCTCATACTCTAGCAAGGCTTCTGCAACTCTTTTGAGCTGTTTAGAGTATTTTTTAAGCATTTTTTGAGCATCAACATAAACTGAGTCAGCTATTCTTCTAATTTCTTGATCAACGATAGATGCGGTATCATCAGAAAGATTTTTTTGTTGGGAAACAGATCTTCCAAGAAAAACTTCTTGCTCATTAGCCTCATATGCTAAGAAACCAAGTTTTTCAGATAGCCCCCATTCTGTTACCATTCTTCTAGCAGTGTCTGTTACCATTCTAATATCAGAACTAGCTCCAGTTGTAACTTTGTCTTTACCAAATATCATCTCTTCAGCTATACGTCCACCACACGCAACCCTTAGATCTGCAAACAACTTGTCTTTAGCCATAGATACCCTATCACCTTCAGGCAATCTCATTACCATCCCAAGAGCTCTTCCTCTTGGAATTATTGTTGCCTTATGAATAGGATCACTAGCAGGTGAATAAGCAGCTACTACAGCATGTCCAGCTTCATGATAAGCTGTAAGCTTTCGCTCTTCTTCTGTCATTACCATGGACCTTCTCTCAGAGCCCATCATAACTTTATCTTTAGCTTCTTCAAATTCAACCATACTCACGTTACTTCTTCCTTTTCTGGCTGATAATAACGCTGCTTCGTTGACTAAGTTAGCAAGGTCAGCTCCAGAGAAACCCGGTGTACCTCTAGCCAAGGTTTTCGTAACCACGTCAGAAGAAAGTGGTACTTTTTTCATATGGACTTTTAATATTTTCTCACGCCCAATCATATCAGGGTTCGGAACAACAACTTGTCTGTCAAATCTACCTGGTCTTAGCAATGCTGGGTCTAAAACATCAGGTCTATTAGTGGCAGCTACCAAAATAACACCTTCATTTGTTTCAAAACCATCCATTTCAACAAGAAGTTGATTAAGTGTCTGTTCTCTTTCATCATTACCTCCACCAAGACCGGCTCCTCTATGCCTTCCCATGGCATCAATTTCATCAATAAATATTATACAAGGAGAATTTTTCTTTCCTTGTTCAAACATATCTCTTACTCTTGAAGCGCCAACACCAACAAACATTTCAACAAAATCAGACCCAGATATTGTAAAAAAGGGAACACCAGCTTCTCCAGCTACTGCCTTAGCTAACAAAGTTTTACCAGTTCCTGGAGGACCCACTAGCAAGACTCCTTTTGGAATTTTTCCACCAAGTTTTTGGAACCTACTTGGATCTTTTAAAAACTCTACAACTTCTTCTAGCTCTGATTTAGCCTCGTCAATACCAGCAACATCTCGGAAAGTTACCTTATCTCTATGTTCAGTAAGGAGTTTAGCTTTTGACTTTCCAAAGCCCATAGCTCCTTTTGCACCACCCTGCATTTGTTTCATAAAGAAAATCCAAACACCAATAAAGAGCAACATCGGAAACCATGAAATAAGAACAGATAAGATTCCAGGCATACCACTTTCAGCTGGTTCTGCTGTTACTTTAATTCCTTTCTCTGATAATTTATTTGCTAATTCATCTTCTTTTGGAATAAATGAATAAAATGGAACGCCACTATTAGATGAACCAAAAATTTTATCTCCCTGGATACTTACTTCCCTGACTTCACCAGAATTTACTCTTGCTAAAAAATCAGAATAAGCTATCGCATTGTTTGATGATTTAGACGAATTGCCTTGAAAGACATTAAAAATAGCAATTAACACCAAAGATATAATTACCCAAACAGCTATGTTTTTTCCAAAATTATTCATCATATTCCTTTTTATTTTTTTTAATTATATCAGTACTCTATTAATAAGGTAAAGCCCAAAAGAATTGCTTTTTATACTTTCATTAGAATTGTTTTTTTGATTTATAATATTTAAATGGGGTTTGACTAGTTTACCTTCAAGAGTTTGGAGACAAGGAATTGTTTTATTAATTAAATTTTTAAACTCATAAAAAGGGCTATTAGGAGGAATATTATTATAATTTATTTTTTCTGAGCAAATTAATTTTCCTGGCACATTGCTAATAAGAATGAAACGACCATCAAAAATATATTTTTTATTTACTTTTATATCTAAGTTATAGTTGAGATGTCTTTTTTCTCTTATAAAAAAAATATGATCTTTATTATACAAAACACAAACATTTCCTAGAGTTCGTTTTTTAAAATCATTTTTTAATAATGCTTTAGTTAACTCGTATACTTGTTTACGTTTTGGAGAATATTTTTTTCCACCTACAGTCTGAATTATTTTTGAAAAAAATTTAATACAATATAGATCAGATTGTTTGAAAAGCGTGAGTGCACTTTTATAATTAACTCTAACCACTCCACATTTATCTAACAAAACATTTTGCTCTAACCAATTTTCAAATAATAAGTTAGTCTTTGTAACTAATTTATTACATATGATGCTGAATTTATTTAGATCTGTTGATACGTTTTCCCATTTATTCCTCTTTATTTGAATTAACTTTTGCCTTACTCTGACCCTTTCGTATTTTAAAAATGAATTTGATGGGTCTTCAAAAAACTTAATATTATTCTTTTGTGCGTATCTAACAATTTCTTCTTTAGAGAAAGTTAAAAGTGGTCTTAATATAAAAATTCCATTCCAAAAAGTGATTGTTTTCATTCCTAAAAGACCATCAAGACCAGAGTTTTTGTTAAAACGCATATACAGAGTTTCTGCTTGATCATTCAAATGATGAGCTAAAAGTAAATTGGCAGAGAGATCAGAACAACTTTCAAATAATAGATCACGTCTATTTTCTCTTGCCCAGCTCTGTATGTTTCCACTAGGTTTTTGTTTTTCAATTTTTTTTATAATTGTTCTGAAGCCTATTCCTTCCGAAATACTTTTTACGTTTTCTGCTTCAGTACTGGATTCAACCCTTAAATTATGATCAATTATTATCGGGAAAATATTTATTTTCATAAATTTGTTCTGGTCTAAAAATCTTTTAATCAAGTAAAGTAGAACCATTGAGTCTACGCCACCAGAAAGGCCAATAACGAAATTTTTTGATAATTTATTTACTGGATGGATTAAAAGTTTAAGTAATTCTGAATTGAAGATGTCAATCATTCATTATTACATTTATTTTCATTCTTTAGAATATTAATTCTTGTAATAAATTTTTCAGAAGGATTAATCATAAACTCCAGTGACTGCTTTAATATATCGCAAAGTTGGTTTTGGGGAGCAAAATTTGCAGCAGATTCCGCAATTAATAGTGTTGTTTCTTGAAACCTTGAGTCATTTGGAAATACGCTATTAAATTCAGCCAAAGCTATAGCTGCTTCCTCAAACTTAGCTTGTGCAAAATAAGCTCTTCCTAACCAATATTGAGCGTCAGCAACTTTTTCACTATCCTTATGTATTATTAAAAATTCTTTGAATGCTTTTTCAGCATTAATGAAATCAAGAGCAACAGCATAATCTAATGCAATATTAAAATTTTCTTCAGGCGAGGATTTTGTTAATAATTTATCTTTCTTAGTATCGCCTTCAGTTCTAAGTTTGTCTTCCGTATTATTCTCTAAATTTGAAGAACTTGGCTCTTTTATAAACCCTAAAACGCCCTCAGTTTTATTTTCAAGGTTTTTAGTCGTAATATTATTATTTTTATCATCAACAAAACTAGGTTTTTGTACAATATCTTTACCACCTTGATCTTTACCACCTTGTTTTAAAGTTCCATTATTAATAGATGTAAGTTCTAAATGTCTTTCTATACGCTTAAGGGCAAAATCTAAATCGTAAGAAAGGTTTGTAATATTTTTTAAATTGTTCTCTAGTAAATTCAACTTTTGGTTAATAGTATTTATTTTATTTTCTAAATCCTCTGGAACTTTAACCATACTTTTTGTGTTTGATAGGCTTTCAAAAGAACCAATTAAATTTTTAACATTATTTTCTATGCGAGCAATTTTTTCTTGTTGAATAGTAACTATTTCTTTTAAACCATCCATGCTTTGTGAAAAAGCTGGAGAAAGTAAAAAAGGATTAAATATTAACAATAAAAATTGGATTAACTTAAACATGCATGACTCTTAGCTAAATGGCTAAAATACAAAATAAAA
>Ga0233451_10001845_pt1 | contig 19930 bp, 19 predicted proteins | sample 011ome_29_FD_183052 | JGI IMG/M metagenome (GOLD analysis project Ga0233451, IMG submission 183052) | Coastal salt marsh microbial communities from the Groves Creek Marsh, Skidaway Island, Georgia - 011504CT (spades assembly) | ecosystem: Environmental > Aquatic > Marine > Intertidal zone >... | reverse complement strand
ACATTCTGGCAAACTTTCTATTCGTGGCTCTTGCAATAGATTTACCAAGTGATGTTTTTCCAACTCCCGGCGGACCGACCAAGCACAAAACAGGAGCCTTTAATGTTTTAACTCTTTGCTGGACAGCTAGATATTCAAGAATTCTTTCCTTTACTTCGTCTAAACCAAAATGATCTTCATCAAGAATTTCAATTGCTGATTTTAAATCCGATTTAACTTTGCTTCTTTTTTTCCATGGAATACCAGTGAGCCAATCCAAGTATGACCTTACAACAGAAGCCTCAGCAGACATTGGGGACATTTGCTTAAACTTAGTAAATTCGTTATTTGCCTTTTTTAAGGCTTCTTTAGACATGCCAGCCTTAGCAATATCTTCTTCTAACTGCGAAATTTCATCGCCCTCTTCGCTGATATCTCCAAGCTCTTTCTGCGCAGCTTTTATCTGCTCATTTAAATAATACTCACGTTGAGATTTTTCCATCTGCCCTTTGACTCTATTTCGAATTCTTTTATCGACATCCATAACATCCAGTTGAGACTCGATATAAGCTATTAGAATTTCAGCCCTGAGTTGGAAATCAGCAGTTTCCAAAATATCTTGTTTTTGCTTAATTTCCATCGGTAGATGACCGGCTATTGAATCAATGATTCTTGATAAATCATCCAAAGCATCAATTGATGCCAAAACTTCTGGAGCAATTTTTTTTGTAATCTTTATAAAATCATGGAACTTCGCTTTGATAAACCTTGCTAGGTTTTCTCCATCCTTGGTATTAATAGAGGGTTCTGCAATCAGACTGACCCTGACTTTAGAGAATTTTATGTCTGATTCTAATGAGTCCATGTGCGCTCTGTGAGCGCCTTCAACCAATACTTTCACAGTACCGTCAGGTAATTTAATTAATTGCAAAATATTGGCGATCGTTGCAACCTTAAATAAATCATCAAACAAAGGAGCATCTAAAGAACCATCTTTTTGAGTGGCTAAGATAATTTTCTTTTCTCCAGCCATGGCTGCATTCAATGCGTTGATTGATTTATTCCTGCCTACAAATAGGGTTGATACGACCCCTGGAAATACTACGACATCTCTAAGAGGAATAAGTGGAAGATCATATTTAATAGTAGCCATATAAATATAATGAGGGAGAATTAATTAAATTCAACCAGCAGAAGAAGATTTTTTCTTAGGAGATTTGTATACCTTGATTGGATCTGTTGAATGCAAGACAGAATTCTCATCAACTATTACTTTTTCTAAATCTATATTTGGAAGTTCAAACATAGTATCCATTAAAAGTTCTTCCATGATTGATCGTAAGCCCCTTGCACCAGTTTTTCTCTTGAGAGCTTTCTTTGCTATTTCAAGCAAGGCTTCAGTTCGAAAATCTAATTCAACCTCATCGATATCGAACAAGTATTTGTATTGATTAACCAATGCATTTTTTGGCTCTTGAAGAATTCTAACTAGCGCCGCCTCATCCAGCTCATGCAAAGTTGAGATAACGGGCAGCCTGCCAACAAATTCGGGAATCAAACCATATTTTACTAAATCTTCTGGCTCTAAGGTTTCTACAATTGATGCAACAGATGCCCGAGTATCTTTTACAGAAGCACCAAAACCAATGCCAGATTTATCTGTTCTATGCTTAATAACCTCATCGATTCCAGAAAAAGCTCCGCCACATATAAATAATATATTAGAGGTATCAATTTGAATAAATTCTTGCTGAGGATGTTTTCTTCCTCCTTGAGGAGGAATTGATGCAACCGTACCTTCTATTAATTTCAGCAAAGCTTGTTGAACGCCCTCACCAGAAACATCTCTAGTAATAGAGGGATTATCTGATTTGCGGGCAATCTTATCGATCTCATCAATATAAACAATCCCTAGGGCAGCTTTATCAGAATCATAATCACATTTTTGGAGGAGCTTCTGAATAATGTTCTCTACATCCTCACCAACATATCCAGCTTCAGTTAGCGTGGTTGCATCCGCAATAGTAAATGGAACATTGAGCACTCTTGCCAAGGTTTGCGCTAAAAGTGTTTTGCCGCTACCAGTTGGTCCAAGCAATAAGACATTACTTTTTTGTAACTCTATCTGATCTTTTTTGGTATTAGATCTGAGTCTTTTGTAGTGGTTGTATACGGCAACAGAAAGAGTTTTTTTTGCTTTTTCTTGCCCAATCACATAATCATCTAGTTGTTTAAATATTTCTAAAGGAGATGGCAAGACATCAAGAACTTCTTCATCTTCAGCTTTGACTTCTTCTTCAATAATGTCATTACAAAGATCAACGCATTCGTCACAAATATAAACACTGGGTCCAGCAATTAGTTTGCGAACCTCTTCTTGGCCTTTACCACAGAAGGTACAAGATAATTTATTGTTGTCTTTATTTTCCATTCGAAGTTGGTCTGCTTTCTAATATTTCATCGATTATGCCATAGGTCTTAGCTTCCTTAGCATTAAGAAAATTATCTCTATCAGTATCCTGCTCAACTTTCTTTAAAGTTTTGCCGGTATGCTTGGAAAGTATTTCATTCACTTTTTGTTTAACCAACAACATTTCTTTTGCATGTATTTCAAAATCAGAGGCTTGGCCTTGAAAACCTCCCAAAGGTTGGTGAATCATGATTCGAGAATTTGTTAAGGCAAATCTTTTGCCTTTTGCTCCACCAGCTAGCAAAAGCGATCCCATGCTTGCAGCCTGGCCAATACACAATGTTGATACCTCTGGAGCAATAAATTGCATGGTGTCATAGATGGCTAATCCGGAAGTAATAACCCCTCCAGGTGAATTAATATAAATGCTGATATCTTTTTCAGGGTTTTCTGATTCTAAAAAGAGGAGCTGAGCAACAACTAAATTGGAAATATAGTCATCGATTGGGCCGGATAAAAAAATAATTCTTTCCTTTAAAAGTCGAGAATAAATATCAAAAGCCCGCTCCCCACGAGGGGTCTGCTCTACAACCATCGGGACCAAGCCAGAATTTATTTTTTCCATAGTAATTTTATTTATTTGCCAGTTCTGAAAATTTTATCACCTTTACTTTAGATTTAAGGGCAGAATCTAGTTTTTCAATGAGCAAGTTTTCTAAAATGACCATTCTGTATTGATCTAGTTGCTGAGGCTGATTTTGAATCCAAGATCGAAATTGATGAGCATCTTTATATTTTTCTGCCTCCTCATCGATAAAAGCATTTAAATCTTGCTCTTTAACTTCAAGCTCATATTTTTTGATTAGGGCTGAAAACAAAAGATCTAACCTCACTCTTTTTTCAGCATTTTCTTTAAAATCCTCAATTGGAAAAAGATCCTCTGGAGCATTTTCAACAGTTTGACCCATTCGCATCAATGAATCCTTGCGCATTAATTCCGCCTGCTCATTCACTGTGGCATTGGGAACTTTAAAATTATTGCTTTGAAGTAATGTTTCATAAATAGACTCCTTAGTAAGGGATTTCTCCTGTTGTGATATTTCTCCTTCCATACGTTTTGAAATCTCTGAGCGAAAAGTTTTTGCATCAGAGACATCGTCCATTGCAAGTTTTTCAAAAAGCTCTTTATCTATTTTAGCTTTATGCATCTCTTGAACCTCGTGGACAGTGATAAAGAATTCAGTCTCCTTGCCAGCGAGGTCTTTTTTAAAATAATCCTCAGGAAAATTTGTTTTAAATGAAAAGCTTTCTCCAGATTTCTTTCCAACTAAGTTGTCCTCAAACCCTGGGATCATAGATTTTGAACCTAATACCAATTTAAAATCTTTAGATTCATTTCCTTCAAAACCCTCGCCATCAATTTTTCCTTCAAAATCAATAACCACTTGATCTTTTTCTTGAGCAGTTCTCTCAACTTTATGCCATTCACAATACCTTTCTAAAATATCATCTATTGCAAGATCAATGTCTGAGTTATCTAGAGTAATTTCAGATTTTTCAAAGCTTTTCCATCGAGAGATCTTTGGTTTAATTTCAGGAAAAACTTCAAACACGGCTGAATAGGAAATAGGTTTGATTGGATCCTCACTCTCAATGCTTATTGCTGGAGAAGATGCAGGCTTAATATCTTGCTCTTGAAGTTCCTTGGGATAACTCTCTTGAATGAGCTCATTTAAGACTTCATAGTGAATTGAATCTCCATATCGTTGTTTAAGCACATCGTTAGGAACGTGACCTTTTCTGAAACCGTCAAGTTTAGCGGTGGATTTAATCTTTGAAAGTTTGCCGCTATATTTTTTTTCATAATCCTCAACAGGAACTGAAACAGTTAACTTGCGCTCTAGATCTTTAAGTTTTTTTAATTTGCTATTCATGTTATTTGTCTAATTTTTAAATGGGGCGAGCGATGGGGTTCGAACCCACGGCCTCCGGAGCCACAATCCAGCGCTCTAACCAACTGAGCTACGCCCGCCAAGAAACGAAACATTATAGATGCAAAAAGCATATAATAATATTTTTTACGGGGGATATTTTGGTAAATCAGGATTTTTTAAGAAGCACCAATAAACTATTCGAACAAGCATTAAGCTATACAGACATTTCACCAGATTTAGCCAAAAGAATAAGGGTCTCTAATTCAACTTATACAATCAATTTTGGTGTAAAACTTAGAGATCGAATACACACTTTTAAAGGATGGCGCTCCGTTCATTCAGAGCACTTTGAACCTGCTAAAGGAGGAATTCGATATGATATCAATGCTTCTCAAGAAGAAGTGGAAGCTCTAGCTGCTCTGATGACTTACAAATGTGCAATTATTGAGGTGCCCTATGGCGGCTCCAAAGGTGCTTTAAAAATTAATCCACAGGACTGGACTAAAGCTGAGATTGAAAAAATTACCAGGAGATTTGCTCAAGAACTTATTAAACGTGATTTAATACACCCCGCTCAAAATGTCCCAGCACCGGATGTAGGAACAAGTGCCGACGAAATGGCCTGGATAGCAGATGAGTATCGACGCATTCACCCCACGGACATCAATGCCCTAGCATGTGTAACTGGAAAACCCACTACAAAAGGAGGCCTTGTTGGACGATCAGAGGCAACTGGAAGAGGTGTTCAATACATAATAAAAGAATTTTTTCGACATGAAGATGATTGTTTAAAAGCAGGCTTTAAAGGCGGCCTAAAAGATAAAAAAGTCTCCATACAAGGCCTAGGAAATGTTGGGTATCATGCTGCAAAGTTTTTGCAAGAGGAAAATGAATGTAAAATTATTTGCGTGATGGAGCACAATGGAGCTATCACTAATCCAGACGGATTAAATGTAGAAAAAATTAAAGCATATCTCTCTGAGCATGGAACTTTTGAAGGTTGCAGCGAAGGCAAGTTTGCAACCAACTCGTCAGATTTCTTATCAATGAAATGTGACATTCTCATTCCAGCAGCAAAAGAAAATGTGATCGATAAGTCGAATGCTCAAGAAATAAAAGCCAAGCTAATTGTTGAGGCAGCAAATGGCCCCATTACTTATGATGCAGATAAGCTTTTAAATACACGGAATGTGATCATTATCCCGGATATCATAGCTAATGCTGGAGGGGTAGCGGTTAGCTATTTCGAATGGATTCGAAATATCAGGCATATTCGTTTTGGTAGGCTAGAAAAAAGGAGGAATGCGTTTCAATTTGATACGCTCATTTCGGCAATTGAAACTATGACTGGAAAAGATATGCCGGAAAAATTTAAAGAGCAATTCATAGAAGGAGTCAATGAGATAGATTTAGTCAGATCTGGGCTTGACGACATGATAAGTGAAGCCTATCAAAAAGTCAGACAGAGCATGGTTGAAAATAATATTCCTAATTTACGCACCGCAGCATATAAAGTAGCATTAGATAGAATAGCTATTAGCTATGAATCAATTGGCCTATGAGAATCTAGGGAAAAATATTTCCATTATTTTTCTCAGGATCCCAGATTTCAAACTTTTTCATGGCTTGAAGAAATAGATCGCTTTTTTCAAAATAATTCACTAAGGCAATTACTTTGGTAAAGTACTGAGCAAAAAACCAATTAGGGTTAGCAATTTTACATTGTCGAATAAATGGCAGAATTGAAATATCCAAGAGACTGATTTGTTTTCCAAAAATCCATGGATTGGGGTTTATATGAGCTTCTAAGTTTTCAAGAATCACCTTGCATTCTTCTTGATGCTCAAGTGGGTCGGCCCCATACCTTGATGAATATTTATACCTATCAAGATGATGTTTAAATTTTGAGTCAAATAATTGAATGAGCTCTTGGGATGATAGTTCTTCTTGTGCAGTGCAAGGATGAACATTGGGGACAGGAGATTCCATGGCCCATGAAATAATATCTAGGCTTTCATCGAGAACCTTATCGGGAAATTGCAATACAGGAACAGTACCCTTAGAAGAAACTTTTAGCATTTGATCAGGTTTATCTTTCAACAAGATCTCTCTCAATTCACATTCTTTTGAGGCCAAAATCAAAGCCATGCGAGCACGCATTGCGTATGGACATCTTCTAAAACTATAGAGTATTGGCAGAGTCACTTTTTGTTTGATTGTAAAATTGCACCAATATGTTTTTCATTTCTTAGTTTAGCTAAATCTACTTGCTTTTGTCTGTCGGCATAACGCTTTTTTTGATCAGGAGTTTTTTTATCAAAGCAGTTAGGGCAACTCACCCCCCTTTCATACTCTGACTTAAGTTTATCTTCTTGAGTAATAGGCATCCTACAGCCATGACACATATCATAAGAGCCAACTTCCAAATTATGATTGAGGGCCACTCGATCATCAAATACAAAACATTCACCCTGCCATAATGAATTTTTTTCATCTACTTTTTCCATGTAATTTAAAATACCCCCCTGCAGATGATAGATATTGCTAAAGCCTTTTGCTTTCATTAAAGAGGATGCTTTTTCACAACGAATACCTCCAGTGCAAAACATAGCAACTTTTTTGTTTTTGCTAATGTTGGAATCTTCAATCCAATCAGAAAACTCCCTAAAATTTGTAGTTTGAGGCTGAATAGCATTTTGGAATGTGCCAATTGAAACCTCATATTTATTTCTTGTATCTAAAATTAAAACATCATCTTGTGAAATTAATTTATTCCAATCTTCAGGCTTAACATACTCTCCTACAATTTCACCTGGATTAGCAAGCTCATTGCCAAGGCTTACAATTTCATCCTTTAATTTAACTTTTAAACGAGGAAAAGGATTCTCTTTGCATGAAGTGGTTTTATAATTCTGTGAGAGAAAAAGCTTATGCAGACTAAGAAAGTTTTTAAAATTATCAATGCCAGAAATGCTACCCGCGACTGTTCCATTGATACCTTCATTTGCCAAAAGAATAGTGCCGCTTATATTTTCATTTTTAAGAAACTTTGAGAATTGCTTTTGAAGCTCTTCAAGATTAGTTAAATTGGTAAACATATAAAATGCAGCCACTTTAATAGAATTATTATTCATTTTGAAATATTGATTTAATACTAGATAATTGTTTTTTTTAATTATTGCATAATGTTAAATACCGAAATACATATTCAAAAAATTTCTAATTTAAATATTGGCGATAAAGCTCTTGAAAATGCGGTAAAAAAATTACGAGATTCGCCTGAGCTTTTTCCGTTCCAAATAGATTTTACAAAAAAAACTATTCATTTTATTCAAATGGATAAACAAGCTTATAAAAATAGCTTTTTTATCTTATCGCCGGGTGATGGCCCAGGATTTTTAAAGGGTAAAAATCCTATTTCAATAGAGCTTTCTGAGATTATTAATACATTTAAAAGCAAGAAGCCTTTTTTAAATAAATCAGCCATAATCTACAATCATGGTTTTTGTTGCTCTACTCTCTTAACAAGACTGTTGGAGGAAAGTCATAAAATTATTTCATTAAAAGAGCCTCCATTATTAAATGCTTTAAAGCACTTCTTGGAAAACAATGATGCAATAGATATCAAAGAAACTATTTTTAGTCTTCATAATCGAACATTTTTTCATAATGAAAAAGTTCTCTGGAAACCCAGCGACTATGCGTTTGACCTTATTGATGAAACCCAAAAATTAAATATACCTTCTATTTTATTATATTCACCTCTTCGAGAATATATTGCTTCTTGCTCAAAAGACAAAAGGAGAGAATGGATAAAAAATAGAGCTAATTATGTAAAAATTTGCGCCTCTTTTAATATGGATTTAAGTGAGATTGATATCCAAAAAACATCAATACAAGCTACTTTATATTGGTGCAATTTTGCAAAAAAATTTATCTTTCATAGTAACAATAGTAAAAATTTAGCTGCTCTTAGTTCCAGTACTTTGCTAAATAACCCAGATATAACTGATGCTGTTGGAAAGCATCTTGGATTAAATAAAAAATTCAATATATTCAAAAAAAGAAATGTCAGAAAATTGCTTTCAACCTATGTGAAAACTGATAATTATGAATTTAATGCTGATATTAGAAATCAGCAACTTAGCAAGATTATCCAAAACAACATCTATGACATTGAGGAAGCTGAAGAGCTGGCTTCTCAAATAATGAGTAAAAGCATGCAAAATTTTCAATTTGACAATGAAATTTTTTAGCAATCTTTGGTTTATATAAAGAGTTAAAGAACTGGCGCGCCTGAAGAGATTCGAACTCCTGACCCACGGTTTAGAAAACCGTTGCTCTATCCAGCTGAGCTACAGGCGCACTGGTCGGGGTAGTAAGATTCGAACTTACGACCACTCGCTCCCAAAGCGAGTGCGCTACCAGACTGCGCTATACCCCGAGACGAGTGATCTTAAAGTTTTAAGGTTAAATAATCAATCTCCATTGCATAAAAATTTAATGATGGGAAAATGCATGGATGCCATCAAAAACTTTAGACGGAAAAGCTCTTGCTCATTTAGCTGAAGAAGATATAAAAGTTAGTGTCTCTAAATTAAAAGAAAAAGGCATTACTCCAACATTGGCAACAATTTTGGTTGGTCTAGATCCTGCATCGGCAACCTATGTAAAAATGAAACAAAATGCCTGCGCTAGGCTTGGCATGGATTCGATTGCTGTGGAGCTTAACAAAGATACAACCACTGAAGAGTTACTTGAGGCTATTGAAAAACTAAATGCAGACAGCAATGTTCATGGCATCTTGTTGCAACATCCAGTCCCATCACAAATTAATGAACGACAATGCTTTGATGCAATAAAGGTTGAAAAAGATGTTGATGGTGTGACCTGCATTGGATTCGGGCAAATGACTATGGGAGAAAATGCGTTTGGCTCATGTACCCCTGCTGGAATTATGAGAATCCTTGAGCATTATGAAGTTGAAATTTCTGGTAAAAATGCAGTTGTTGTTGGTAGAAGCCCTATTCTTGGAAAACCTATGGCCATGATGCTGCTTAATAAAAATGCAACCGTAACTATTTGTCACTCAAGAACTGCAAACCTTCAGGAGCATATTCAAAATGCTGATATTTTAGTTGGAGCAGTTGGGGTTCCTCGTCTAATTCAAAAAGACTGGATTAAAAATGGGGCTGTGGTGATAGATGCAGGCTACCACCCTGCAGAAAAATGCGGTGACATAGATCTTACAGACATTGATTCTATCGCCTCTGCGCACACTCCGGTTCCTGGAGGAGTTGGACCTATGACGATCAACACTTTAATTTTTAATACCTTGTTAGCTGCTCAAAAATTAATTTAACATGTCTCAACTACCTTTAATTGTTGGTTACGGAGGCATTAATTCAGCTGGTAGATCCATCTTTGATTTCTCTCACCAGAGAATGTTGTTCGATAGCATTGATCTAAAAAATCAAAATGAGGTATTGCAAAGTCTTGGCCACCTCATGGGCACCACGGAAAGAGAAACCATCTTAAACAAAACTTTAATTAGAACGATTGATGATGATTTTTTTAATGATCACAATTACAGATCACCGGCATTACCTACATTAGCTGGAGGACAACTTCCTTCAGGGTTCAATCCTGCCAAAACCTATAATTCCAGACAGCACCCTCGAGGTCTAGCAATGACTATTTTTGGGTTATCAGATGCTGTGATGAGTCTTGGATTGCCATGGGATGAAATCTTAGCAAAAGTACCTCGACAAAAAATTTCATGTGTCTCTGGTTGTGCCGTAGCTCAGGCTGATAAATATGGAATGGGAGGCATGTTTCAAGCTTCCTTGGCTAACTCTAGAGTCACGAGTAAGCATATGGCCATGTCGTTAGGTGAAGGCAGTGCAGACTTTGGTCATGCATATGTGTTGGGAAGTATGGGATCTACAGGTAACTACACAGGTGCATGTGCAACTTTTCAATACAACTTAAAACTGGGTATAACAATGATTCAATCAGGTGAATCACTGATTAGCATTGTGGGCGCAGCAGAATCAGGAATTGTTCCTGAAATATATGAAGCATTTTCTGCTACCAAGGGCTTAGCTGAAGATGAAAATCTAATGAAGCTGCAAGAAAAACTGGGTGAAGATTTTAATGAGCCAAATCATCGCAAAATTTGCAGACCCTTTGGTGAAAATATAGGTATGAGTTTAGGAGAGTCAGCACAATTTGTTGTGTTGATGGCAGATAGCCTTGCTCTCGAACTTGGTTTAAATATTCATGGCGCAGCTTTGTCCAGCCATATTCATGCTGATGGGTATAAGAAATCTATTTCTGGTCCTGGAGCTGGAAATTATTTAACAGTTGGAAAAGCTTTTAACGAAATAAAAAAACATTTTGGCCAAGAAGGTATGAATAAAACTTTTTTTCATGCGCATGGAACTAGCACTCCGCAAAATAGAGAAAGTGAATCTCATATTATTTCCAGCATGTCCAAAGCGTTTGGGATTGAATCTTTGCCTGTCACAGCAATTAAATCTTATTTAGGTCACTCTCTAGCAGCCGCAGGAGGTGATCAATTGATTAGCTCACTGGGAAGTTGGAGAAATAATTTAATTCCAGGCATATGCTCTACCCCAAAACTTGCAGATGATGTATATACTGAAAATGTAAATTTTTTATTAGAAAACTTAGAATTCGAGGATGATGCATTTGATTTTGCTGTCTTAAATGCAAAAGGGTTTGGAGGCAACAACGGCACTTCTTTGGTTGCCTCTCCAACAAAAACTATGGAGCTATTACAAGCAAAATATTCCTCAAAACAACTAAAAAAATATCAAGAGCAAAAACAATCCATAGATAATCAGTTGCTAGAAAATAAAAGCAAGATTCTTCAGGGTGATACAAAATCTAGATATATTTTTGGAAAAGATGTCATTAATGGCATAAACGATTTTGAAGTTGAATCCCATCAAATTACAAATAAATTAAATGATGAAAAGTTTAATTTAGAATCAATTTTACCTTACAAAGATTTTCTGAAAGGTTAAAATAAATATTTAATTAAATAAGAATTAATTATGGCTGAAAATATTTCAAATTTAGAAAACGCAGATGATTTTGATCAGATAGTAACTCCCTCAGAAGAGCTCATTAAATCCTTTGAGCACATGCTAATCGACATAGGTGAGGATCCAGCTAGAGATGGTTTGGTTGATACGCCCAAGAGAGCTGCAGCTGCCTTCAAATTTCTTAATCATGGCTATAAGCTAAGTTTGGATAAAGTGGTCAATAACGCCTTGTTTGAATCAGATATAGAGGACATGGTTGTGGTAAGAGATATTGAGTTTTACTCTCTTTGCGAGCATCATATGCTACCTTTTAATGGTAGATGTCACGTGGCGTATATTCCTAATGGCAAGGTATTAGGTCTGAGCAAAATAGCCAGAGTTGCAGATATGTTTGCGCGTAGACTTCAAATTCAAGAGAGGCTGACCCACCAGATTGCCGAAGCAATTACAGATGTAACTGGATGCAAGGGTTGCGCTGTGGTTGTTGAGGCACAACATATGTGTATGGTCATGCGTGGTGTGCAAAAACAGAACTCTGTGATGAAAACTTCTGCAATGATGGGAGTGTTTAGAAATAACCCTGCAACAAGAGCAGAATTCTTTTCTTTGCTGCCTAATTAATTAAGCTGGATCTTCAGCTTTAGGTTCTTCATTGCTAAGCTCCTCAGCTTCAGCTTCTACAACTTCTTCTTGAATATCAGACTCCCCTTCATCATTACTGTTAAAAGGCCAGGGTTTGGAATCAGTATTGAAACTAAGGAAGTTGAGAGAATCATTGAAAAAACCATGCAGCCAATTATTTGCAGATTGAAGTTGGGTGTTAGTTTTGGAGGTGAATAAATAAAAGATAAATTGAATTGCCACAAGAACAATTAAGATGCTGACTACAAAATTAATAGCTGCCCCATATATGACCATAAAGAAAAGGCGCTGCCATTTCTTAAGATCTAATAATTCGTCTTTATTTATTTCATTCATAATTTTTCCTTGTAAGTAAATTCTACATCAACTTCATTGGGGTGATCGAGTAAATCCTGAATTAATTGATCTGATGAAGCTTCAGAATACAAGATTTCATACAGAGAGTTTACCAATGGCATGCTTACATTCATTTTGCGTGCTTCATGATAAACAACTTCAAGAGTTCTAGCTCCCTCTGCTACTTGCCCAACTCTCTCTTTTGCCTCAAGCAAAGAAAGATCTTCAGCAATCAATTCACCGAGCTGAAAATTTCTAGATAATTTTGAAGTACAGGTTGCCATCAAATCACCCATACCAGCTAAACCTAAGAACGTAATTGGATTCGCTCCTTTGGCCACAGCAAATCGACTCATCTCTGCCATGCTTCTGGTTACTATAAAACCTAAGGCATTTTCTCCAACCAGTTTCGCATGTGCAATGCCGCAACAAATGGCATAAATATTTTTTAAGGCTCCAGCTAATTCAACGCCTTGAATATCTTGACTAGAAAAAACCTTAAAAGTGTTAGAAGTCAGCATTAACTTAATTTCAGCAGCTATAACCTCATTATCAGAGGCGATCACAGTTCCTGCCAATTTGTCTTCAGCTATTTCTTTTGCAAGGTTTGGGCCGCTAAGCGCTCCGACCTTATCACCTACTATATGTCCTAGGTGTTGAGTAATAATATCTGTCATGCTTCTAAAGGGTTTCGATTTGATTCCTTTTGTACAAGAAATAACTGTTGTTGAGGGATTAATCAATGGTTCCAATCTAGAAATAACTTCCTCAAAAATAATGCTTGGCGTGGCAACTAAAATAAAATGTGAATCCACCACTACTGAAGCTAAATTATCATTTGCAGTAATATTATTTGAGAGCTTTAGCTCAGGATGATAGGTTGTATTAGCTCCCTCAGCATTGATTCGCAAAGCCTGTTCGGCATCACGAACCCATAAACTCACCTGATAGCCATTCGATGCAGCAATATTTGCCAAAACCGTGCCGAAGCTCCCACCTCCTAGAACTGCAACTTGTTTTTTTGCTGTCATTTATCCTAAGTATTTATCTAATTGTCGAAGGTATTTAGCTGGGTCTCTGGGAGATCCACCTTCTGCGATGACTGCATAATCAAATAAAAATTCAGCAAAGTTAGAAAATTCCTTGCCATTCATAGTACCTAATTTTTTGATGAGCTTATGCTTTAAGTTAACCTCAAAAACAGGTTTAGATTCATCAAAGACTTGTCCAGAAGCTTCGAGTATTCTCTTCAGCTGAGCCCCGGGCTCATCTTTAGAAAGTACCAGACAGGCCGCAGAATCTACTAAACGTGAGCTTGCAATAACATCTGAAACTCTTGCATCTAAAGATTTTTTCATCTTATCAATAATTTCTTGCTTTTCTTTAGTGACCCTAGGTTTTTTAGCGCTTTCACCTAACTCTTCTTTTGCAACATTAACTAATGTTTTACCCTTAAATTGCATCAGGGTTGACATCAACCACTCGTCAATTCTGTCAGTCAAAAGCAAAACCTCTGTTCCATTGGCTTTTAGGTGTTCGATATGTGGAGAATTAGCTGCAGCTTCATAGGTATCCGCAATTGAGTAGTAAATTTTTTCTTCACCATCACTCATTCGTTCGATATATTGATCAAGAGTGGTATCCACTTTATTGCCATTAGATGCAGTGCTTGCAAATAAAAAGAGCTCAGCAATGGACTCTGAATTTTCATAGTCTTCAGCTGGACCTTCTTTTATTACTAAACCAAATTCCTTCCAAAATTTCTGATAGTCTCCTGGTTGATCCTTTTGCATTTTCTTTAGGGCATCGAGCACTCTCTTACTAAGACCTTTTTTGATGGAATCAACCAACGGATGATCTTGAAGAATCTCTCTAGAAACATTCAGAGGTAAATCACTTGAGTCAACCACGCCTTTTACAAAACGAAGGTATAAGGGCAAAAAGTGAGCCGCGTCATCCATGATGAAGACTCGCTGAATGAACAGCTTAATTCCTCTTGGGGTGTCTCTATTCCAGAGGTCATAGGGAGATTTTTCAGGAATAAAAAGTAAGCTTGAATATTCTTGCTTGCCTTCAACTTTGTTATGCATCCAGGTTAAAGGATCGTTGGAATCATAGGATATAAACTTATAAAATTCTTTATATTCCTCGTCCTTAACAGAGCGTTTGGACTTTAACCAAATCGCTTCTGAGTCATTGATGGTTTCTGGATCACCATCTTCTGGATTCAGAATTAACGGGAAGTTAATATACTGTGAATATTTTTGTAACAAAAATTTTACTCTCATCAATTCAGAAAACTCTTTATTGTCTTCATTCAAATATATAGTAATCTTGGTACCCCTATCTTCCTTTGGAATCTTTGAAAGTTGATATGTATCCTCACCTGTACTTTCCCACATGACTCCCTCTTCTGCAGATGCATTGGCAGATCTGGAGTGGACTGATACTTTCTCAGCAACCATAAAGACAGAGTAAAAGCCTACTCCAAATTGACCGATAAGATTAGAATCTTTTTTCTTATCACCGGTCATTTCTGATAAAAATTGTGCGGTCCCAGATTTAGCAATGGTCCCAATATTTTCTATAACCTCATCTTCGGTCATTCCAATGCCATTATCTGAAATCGTTAAGGTATTATTTTTTGCATTTAAACTAATTTCAATTTTTAAATCAGGATCACCTTCGAGTAACTTTGAGTCCTCTATAGCTTTGAATCGAAGCTTATCAAGGGCATCGGAAGAATTAGATACAAGCTCCCTTAGAAAGATCTCCTTGTTTGAATATAAAGAATGAATCATCAGCTGCAACAGCTGCTTAGTCTCAGTTTGAAAAGATTTTGTTTTTGATCTAGCCATAGTTATTTCACTCCCTTGAAATCAATATGGTGGTAAAAGGGTCAAGTTCAAGCATTTGTAAAACTTTTTTTTGATTTAGCTTTGCATTTTTTACTGCAAAATTTAACCTCATTCCAGGAGCGCTCCCATTTTTTTCTCCAGGCAAATGAACGATTACAGTTTTCACATACTTTGGTTTGAAGGGTTAACTTTTTATGCAAAATATAATTCAATCAATTGATATAAAGAATTGAATAATACTAAGAGCAAAAATTACAATGGTGCAATAGACACTGACACCATGCGAAAAAGAAAATATTTTATCCCACCCTCTATCTTTTGCTGCATTGGTAATTGGAATGCCTAATAAGCCTAATAATGCGTGAATAGATATGTTGAACCCTAACCACCAACTTAACGGTGAGTCTTGAAAATATAGGATTAATAGAGCTGGCAAAGACAATAAAAGAAGCAGAAAATAATAGCGTGGAAATATGGTGCGCAAAAACTTTGCTGCATAATCCTCATCAAGAGTTTTAAAGATTACAGGCGTGGTTAGAACTAAATGCGTAAAGATGGTCCCTGCAATCAATAGATTGAGAATTATTAGTGCTGTTTCACTGCTCATATTTTATTCAAATGGCGATCCGGACGAGACTCGAACTCGCAACCTCCGCCGTGACAGGGCGGCGTTCTAACCAAATTGAACTACCGGACCGCGAACGCTTGAGAATGATAGCTTTTTTAAATTTTTCTGCAACTTTTTTTTGTGTACCTTTCAGCAATTATTTTGTCAAATTTTATGAATAAAAATTGCTCAAATCATTTTACTTAAAAGATAAATTTTTGTTATGCTAAATTAACTGTCCATGGGGGAGAGTATTAATATATTAATAAATAAGGAGTATTAACATGAAATTACTTATGCTTTTAGCTGGTGTAATGGCGGTTCCTACTTTTGCTGCTTCAGGAGGAGATCTCGACGCTAATGATTACGTTGGAGTTTCTTTCTGGCTAGTTACGGCTGCTTTGTTAGCTGCAACTGCGTTTTTCTTTGTTGAAAGAGATCGCGTGGCTGCGAAATGGAAAACATCATTAACAATTTCTGGTTTAGTTACTGGTATTGCATTTTGGCATTATCTCTACATGAGAGGTGTTTGGATTGATACTGGTGAGACACCAACAGTGTTTAGATACATTGATTGGTTATTAACTGTGCCATTATTGATTATAGAGTTCTATTTAATCCTAAAAGCTGTAACTGATGTTGCTGCCTCGCTATTCTACAAACTTTTTGTTGGTTCGATAGTGATGTTAGTGTTTGGTTACATGGGTGAAGCAGGACTAATGGGTGCTATGCCAGCATTTATTGTTGCGATGCTAGCTTGGATATACATGATCCATACCCTTTGGATGGGAGAAGGTGCCGAAGCAAGAAATGCATCAGGTAATGCTGCAGTTCAAACTGCATACAACACTATGATGTGGATTATTATTGTGGGTTGGGCAATTTATCCTATTGGTTATGCCTCAGGTTATTTAATGTCTGGTGGAATTGATTCCGCTTCATTAAATGCTATTTACAACCTAGCAGACTTTGTTAACAAGATCTTATTTGGTGTTGTTATTTGGTCAGCTGCTGTAAGTGACTCAGAAAGCTAATTAAAATTAGTTTAATAAAAAGCCCGGAATTTTCCGGGCTTTTTTTTGGTTGTTTGGTGGGTGATGACAGGCTCGAACTGCCGACCCTCTCGGTGTAAACGAGATGCTCTCCCAACTGAGCTAATCACCCAAAGTCTTGTGGATGCATTCTAGCAACCATTAGCATTATTTGGAATAGCTTAAAATTAAGTCAGTTCTTATCTCGATAGAATCTGATTAAGCTGATCTTCCATTTTTTGATAATCCCAAAAGGCTCGCAATGACTCAATTTTATTATTTGAATTAATACGATAAATTACAATCATTTTTGTTTCTATTTGCACTTCACCAACACGGTTAACAATTTGCGCATAATTAGCGCATTCATTGGCACATGGAATAGATTCTAAAATATTAAATTCTATGTCGCCGTTTGCTATAACTGTGTCATAAAATTTTTCTATTGCAGCAATTCCTCGATGGCCGTTGCCTGCTGGGTCCAATGGACTTTTGCCAACGGGATCCTGAACTACAGCATTTTTATCAAATAAAGCTAACCAATTTTTTTTATCTTTTGCTACTGCAAAATCTCTTGAAAGAAAGCCCAACTCTTGTGCTTTTGTTTTAGGTTTCATGCTTTAACTCCTCTGAAGGTTTTATCTCTAATCTTGCAAAATATATACCAACTAATGCAAGGATCACAAAGCTTAATTGGATTAAATTTAAATATTCATAAAATACTATGGCTCCAAAGATAGTTGCAACGATTGGCTGCATTAACAAGCCAATAGACCCAAACGAAGCTGTTATCTTTGGCAAACTATAAGTAATAAAAAACTGGCCTCCAACTTGGCAGAAAATAGCCATAGCTAATAGATTATAAAACTGTGATGCTGAACTAGGTAGAAATTCTCTTGATTCAAATAAAGCAAATAACATCCCAAACATACAGGTAAATAACGTAGTGTAAAAAATTATATTAATAGAGCTTTCATCGCCTAATCTGGAGATTATGAGTAAATAGGTGGCGTATAAAAATGCAGCCATTAAGGCCAAACCATCTCCCAGTAAAGCTCCTTCAGATTTTGCGCTAGAAAAATATATCAATCCAATAACTCCTATATAGGTGAGAGCAAAAGATAAAAGAAACTGTTTAGAGATTGATTCCTTGAATACAAAAGAAGCAAAAAGCACCATATAAATTGGTGCAGTATTTACAAGAATTGTTGAATTAGCTACCGATGTAAATTGCAAACTCCAATGCCAAGCGCTCATATCTGCTGCAAATGCAAGCGAGGCAATTAATGCAAGCAATAAATGTTTTCGACTTTTTATCTTAAAGGCATGTGAGCCGTTGTAATAAAAGTTAAGTATGGCTAAAAATGGAAGCGCTAAAAACATTCGATAAAATAAATTCCAGGAAGGAGATAGCTCACTCCATCTTACAAACAAAGGAGCCAACCCAATCAAGCCTGCTCCGAGGCAGAGAATAAAAAAATTCTGTGCTGACTTTAATTGTGATGACATCGATATATACTTCATTTATGTGTGCTGACATTGTAGAACAAGGCGATGAAATTATCTCTGTTGGGCAACTAAACCAACAGGCAAAAAAACTTTTAGAAAATCAATTTAGAGGTGTGTCTGTCCTAGGAGAAATTTCAAACATAGCACGCCCATCTTCTGGGCATATTTACTTTACTTTAAAAGATGAAGATGGAGCTATTCGCTGCGCCATGTTTAGAAATCAAAATTTAAGATTAAACTTTGATCCCCAAAATGGTGATCAATGTATCTTAAAAGGTCAGGTAAGCCTCTATGCTCCTCGCGGAGATTATCAATTGATCGTTAGCTCAATGCAGCCTGCAGGCGCCGGCAATCTGATGCAGCAATTTGAAGAGCTCAAGAAAAAATTAGATGCAGCAGGTCTCTTTGTCCAAGAAATAAAAAAGAAAATTCCTGCACAACCCAAACATATAGGTGTTATCACATCTGAATCCACTGCAGCATTTCAAGATATCCTCACGACCATCCAAAGACGTGCTCCAATTAGCCAAGTGTCTCTAATCCCTGCTACAGTTCAGGGTGACACTGCTCCAAAGACCTTAATCGAGGCTTTGCAAAGCGTTTTAAACTATAACAATCTTAATCCTACTAACTCTTTTGATGTAATTTTAATTTGTCGAGGTGGAGGATCTATTGAAGACTTATGGGCATTTAATAATGAAAGTCTAGCAAGAGAAATATTTGACTTCCCTCTCCCTATTATTTCTGGTGTTGGCCATGAAATTGACTTCACTATTACAGATTTTGTTTCTGATCTAAGAGCTCCTACTCCAACAGCAGCGGCTGAACTAGTTACAGAGTATTATTTTCAACTCAATGACAAGCTGGATGAATGGAGGGCAAACCTTGGTTATTTAATACAAGCTAGATTAACTCAAAAATCTCAAGCTATTATCTTTGCTTCGCAAAATTTAAAGAGCCCTCTCACTATGCTTAAGGAACAATCTCAATCTCTAGACAACGTTGAAATTCGTCTTGCAAGCATCATGCAGAATATCATGAGTGGTGCAAAGCAAAGCTTTCAACTGACTGCTGCACAAATATATCAGTCAAACGCAATACAAAGATTTGGAAAATCTGAAGATCGCCTCGCAAATACTCTCAACTCTTTAAATTCACAAATAAAAAATTTAATTGATAAGAAAAAATTGATGCTTTCGAGCATGAATTCTAATCTAAAAGCGATCAGCCCTTTGGCTGTTCTTGATAGAGGTTATGCAATAGTCATGAACGAAAATGGACGTGCGTTAAAATCCACAAAAGATCTTAAAGTTGGTGATATGGTGACCACTCGTCTTGCAGATGGAGGGTTTAGTTCAAATGTTTCAGAAAAAGATTAAGGTGCCTAAACTTTTAGCAGTCTTGGTAATAATTAGCACACACACTTTTGCAAATGAATCATTTGAAGGTCAAAGTGGAGAAATCATATCCATTCCCGCTGCAATACAAAAACAAGCAGATGACTTAACCTTCAAAACTTCTGAAGGAATAAAACAATTAGTTAGCCTCCCT
>Ga0233451_10001842_pt1 | contig 19954 bp, 9 predicted proteins | sample 011ome_29_FD_183052 | JGI IMG/M metagenome (GOLD analysis project Ga0233451, IMG submission 183052) | Coastal salt marsh microbial communities from the Groves Creek Marsh, Skidaway Island, Georgia - 011504CT (spades assembly) | ecosystem: Environmental > Aquatic > Marine > Intertidal zone > Salt... | reverse complement strand
CTTTCAACGCTTCAGTAATAGTAGAGACGGAGCAGACCAATCCATGGTTTGTTGCATTGGCGCGAACGCCGTCCTCGCGAACGGGAAAATCATGTCTCGAGCCGGATCTGCGAGCTTTTGCAACGCGGCGAAAAGTAGGGGAGTGAAGGTGCTCGTCGCTGCTGAAACGATCAAGTTTCACGAACGGGTCGGTATTGATTCCGTGCTACACAACGATATCCAAGATTTCGTCATCGAACCAGGAATGATTTCGAATTTGCGTAAACTGTGCTTATCGTACGATCTCGTGGAGGATATCGGCGAGATCGTTTGCGAGAAAGGAATTATTGCTCCAGGGAAAGCGGTAAACTTCGTTATTTAGTTTTCAAGTCTTATAATATTTTGCTATATTAATGCGCCTACTAGTTTACAATTCAACGCTGATCTGCTACTTCTACTATTCGTCGTTCTCTTCGTGCCACTGCTTTATTCGAGCTTTCACCATGTCGTTTGTCGTGAAAGATATGGCCACCGCCAGAGGCCCCTTCATCCAATTCATCGTCAATCCTTTGTACAGTCCCGATAATCCCTCCGTTTTGCCTATGTGCACGAGTGCACTTACGACGGAAGATGTTCCATTCACTTGTCCGTGTACTTGTACTCGTCGTCGGACAATATCTAACGGATACGTGCATGTCTGCGCCAATAAACCGGCAAAACCGCCGAATAGTAAACGGCTCGTCACCGGAAGGTCCTCGCGCGAGGAGGACTCGTCCATTTTCACGTCGTCGCCATCTTTTTGTTCATGCTGTTTCATTTTTATCGACGCCGCTTTCAAGGTTTCAAACGTGGCGAACGAAATTCCAGCGTAAGGCATTATTCCTAAAAGCGTAGGCGTTAATCCAGACGCCAATCCGCGAACCCCTCTTTTCTTGATGATATCGACTAAATCTTCAATGGCTGCTTTCTTGTGCGTTTCCGCACCTGCCGCAAATCTCGCGCGCAATAAGTCGAGTGGATACGTCAACGTCGTCGCCGTCGCGCCCGACATCGCACCGGCAACGAATCGCGCAAAGGTCGGCGTTCCCGAACTTTCGTTTCCATCGCTCAGATAGTGCGTCGTTTTTTCTAAATACTTTGGGAAGGCGAAAAAACTCGTCGCCGCGTACGGAATGACTCGAAGCATCTGCACGCCATTCCCACGCCATAATGCAATAACCCCATCCTCTCTGACTATTTTTTTCCCCAACTCAAACGCACTGTTTACTGTAAACTTTCTGTTTGGATCTACTTGGTACATGATTTTTACGCGATCTAAAGGCGCTATGGTCGTTTTCGCGCACGCTCCAGCCGTGGCGCCGGCGATGAGCGCTTCTAAACTCGATATTTGTTTTCTCTCGTCGTACGTCGCCGGTGTTGGCGTGGGGGGCGAGTTTGATAATTCCGCGCGAGCATCGTGAATTATGTTCTGAAATATATCGTTCGCGGTGAATCCCAACGCGCTCGCCAACGGGCCTTTCAACCACGTCAGCGTAACACCTTTGAACAAACCGTTTCGTAAACCTTCCGTTTGATAAATGCGTAATAAGCCTTGCGACACCGAAGAATACATCGGTTTACACCCAGGCGTCCCTGCCGGCGAGGCGGGGTTTTTCGAAACGCCGCCGACTTGTAATCGTCGTCGAACGATGTGTAAAGGATACGTGACGGTTTGCGCAATCATACCGGCGGTTGCGCCGGCGGCTAATTTCCCGGCGATCAACATTCTCGGGTGGTCCTCAAACGCTTGCGGATGCCTTCTAATGCTCAGTTCAAATCTACTCTTTAACGTCTCGTACGCTGCAAACGAGATCCCTCCGTAAGGAACAATCCCCATGAGCGTCGGCGTTATCCCCGTGTACAGCGCTCTCACGCCGCCCCCTGTGGTCACGGCTCTGAACAACACCCTCGAACTTTCTGTTAGAGACCCGCTAAACCGCTTTAAGTGTTTGCTCGACTCAGCACCGTCCACAAACGCAGCACTTCTGGCGTGTAACAAATCAAGAGGGTAGGTCAACGCCGTCGCTGTCGTTCCGGCTAATGCGCCCGCGGTGAAACGCGTAAACACCGTCCCGCTTTGCTGTTCCGTGAAATCCAAATCGTCTTCGTCATACATCGCTTTGATCAAAAACTTGTTGTATATGTTATAGGTCCCAAACGTTGTCGCGGAATACGGCAAGATTCGTGCAATTGCTGGCGTTGCGCCTCGCCATAACGCCGTCACGCCTTCATTTTTCACGATATTTTTTGTCGTCTGCATGCCTTTTTGGAACGTGAAATTCCCTCCATCCGATTGGATTTGAAACAACAGTTTTACTCTATCGATAGGCGCCGTGGAGAATCTCGATAAGGCGCCCGCGCACGCGCCAGCGGCAAACCGTTCCCCCGTCGTCGGTTCTCTTCTCAAAATCTCTTTTCTCTGCTGTACCTCTTCCTCTTTCGGCGGGTTCCTGTGCACTAAACGACGAAACATTTTTTGTTTGTTTGTTCTCTCTTTCTCTCTCTCTCTCTCTCGGGTCTCTCAAACTCTCAACATCATCATAATCATCATCTTCGTTGTAGTATCGATAGTATTGATAGTATTATTATTATTATCAGGTACAATTATTACACATATATAAAGAATCGCGGTCGACGCGTCCTTTTGTGTTAATGATGCGTGTTAATGCGTGGTGCTCTCTTCTTTCGGGTTGAACGCGCTTTCTCTTTCTCTTTCTCTTAAAATTAGGTATGACAACAGAAAGAGAGTGATGAGAGACCAAAACCACGAATGTACTATTTAGGGTATGAAAATGACTCTCTGATTTTTTTCTTGGAGACAGACGTTTGTGTGTTTGTTTGTCGTCTTTTCGTACGATTCGTCCTCAAAAGTTGTCTCACGCACACACATCGCGCGCGCGCTACTATCACATCTCTCTGAAAGAGTTTAAAAATACCATCATCGAAGAGAAAGAACTATACTACTACGAATAAAGGTTGTTGTTTGTTGCCACGACCACAGAGTTTTAAAAGAGAAGAGAGAGATTGTCTCCTCCTCAATTTTGAAAGAAAGAAAGAGAAAAAGCCCAAAAAGGGGGAGAGTTGTCGTCAAAAAAGAAGATGAGCGACGAAGGTGGTGGTGGCTCTGCCGCCGCACGCACCCGCTCGAAGGCGCGAGTGATGCAAGAGATGGACGCGAATGCAAATAACACCGCGACTGGTAATAAGCCGCCGAGTTCGGCGCAGACGATGGACAAGATACAATCGAGGTACGTGAAATTCAATCCAGTTTGATAGTTTTTTTGTTTGTACCCCTCTTTCCAACGGACGTTTTTTTCCTCCTTTTTGCGCAAATGTTAATCGTCGTCGTCTGTGTGCGATTGAACACAGAAGACGATATGCGTTCGGATCTTTCTTTGTTTTTTGCGCGTTTGGTGTCTGTGCGCATTAGCTGGGGGGATGGTATCGTCGTCATCATCATCAACACGTCGTGCCTCCTTGCACCCAATTTGACAAATCTAACCAACACCATTCCCCTACAAAAATTTAAAATTCGACAGAATGTCTGCGTTTCGAGCGAAAACTGACAAACAGGGCAGTAAAACCGCATCGCGAGTCTCATCTGCGGTCAAACCGAATTTGCGAGCGTTGAACGATCAAAACTATAACAACGGCGATAACACCGGGACTTTCGTGTTCAACACCGCGGCAAAAGAGCGATCGAAGATTGCAGCTTTGAGCAAGTCGTTGTACGAACCGGAGGATGGCAACGGCGAGAATTACTCGGCGCTCATCGAGAAGTTACTCACGTGGAGACCGACGTCTGACAAAGGTTCCCCGGAGTACATGAAAGAGTTGTTAGGGCACGTTCAATCGCAGAAGAAAACTTTGAAGGCTTTGGTAAAGTTGAGAGAACAATTCGTCGTTGGCGCTGGAAGGATCGAGCGAGACTTGCTCAGAGCCGCGCGCAACGCGGAGAACAACACCGGCTCGATCCCACACACGCAACAAGAGTTGGCTGAAATCCACGCCGAGCGAGAAAAGTTGACGAAAATGCAGAGAGAGTCGCAAGAGCATCTGCTCAAAGTGCAAGAGGCGGAAGAGAAGCTGTCGAAAGCTACGGAAGACTTGGAACAAGAGCGCGCGCGAATTCGCGAAGAAGAGCACAGCGCGGTGATGGCAGCCTTGAACAAAAAGATTGCCATCGCGGAATCGAAAGTCGATGAAGCCATGAGAGCAGAGCAGAAGTTGCAAGAAGAGACGCACAAGTACGAGCAGTTGAAGTCTATGGAGGATTTAGGCGTCGCCGAAGCTTCGCAGAATGTGAAGAAGGCTTTGGATGAAGCGAGTCAAGCGAGAGCGGAGACGCAAGAAGCGAAGCACAATCTGTTCGAGTTGAAAGAAGAGCATGCAAACTTGAAAGGTAGATACGAAAGTTTGAACGAAAAATACGCGGCAGAACGAGACTCGTGGGCGCAAGAAAAGCGGGAGATGGACGCGTCGAGGGAGAAATTGCAAATGATGGTGAACGATATGAACTCGACGACTGATATGATGGAGAAAGAGAAGAATGCTTTGTTGGCGGAGAAGGAAGCGTTGGAGCAGAGTTTACAAAGCGAGATTGACAAGATCATGGCTGAAGCGGCGAAAGAGAAAGAGCTGGCCGTGGAAAATTTGGAACAACAGCTTACGGCAGAAGCGAGGGAGACGTTGGAAAACGAGAAGGCGGCGTGGCAGTTGCAAATGGAGGAGAAGCTCAAGGAGCAGATTGGTGAATCCAAGGATGGTTTTAATCAGCGATTTGAAGATTTGAATCAACGCTTAGCCGAGCAAAAGGAGAAGCACGATCTTATTTGCAAATCTATGCTCAAAGAGGCTGAAGCGACGAGAGCGCAATTGACCGCCGAGCACCAGGCGGCGTTGAAGCAAGCCACGCACGAGGCTGAGTTGGAAATTGCAGCGACAAAAACGGCGCTCGCACACGCCGAGAAGAACAACGAGCAGCTCCAGAACGAAGTCAACAGAGCTCGCGACGCTTTGTCGATGGATCAATCGGAGAGATCCTCGGTGAAGGATATTGCCTCGATGTTGTCGGAACACGCGGACAAGCTGAGCGAGAAATATGCTCGCGAAAAGAAGGAAGCGCTGGTGGAAAAAGAGCGAGAGTTGCAACGAGAACACAAAGCTTCGATGGAAGTGGCACAGGCGAATTTTGCGAAGGAGATGGAATCCGCGAAGGAGAATTTGAGGTCTCAATTGGAGTTGAAGGCGGCGCAGGTGTTAGACTTCAGGTTGGAGGAACAAGCCGCGACGCTTAGAGAGTTATCCGCCGAAGACAAAATGGTCACTCTTCAAGAAACTGAATTGAAACACAAAGAAGACATTGCGAAGTTACGCGCCGAATTCGACGCCGAAGCTGGGAAAAGAGTGCGAGAGGCTCTGGAGAGTTCGAAAGGGCGAAGCAAAGACGCGATGCTCGCCGCGGAGAGAGAGGCAAAGGCACGCTTCGACAAGCAGCTCGAATCTAAGATGGAAGCATTCGAGGCTGAGTTAGAGTCGCAACGAGCCGTGTTAACGAAGGAGTCTTCGATCGCTTTGGAAAATTTGAGGCAGCAGTTACTCAGTGAGGCTGAAGCAGAGCGCGACGCCTTGGAAGCGCAACTTCGAGCGGAGGCGCAGACTTTCATGGAGAGATCGAAACAACAAACTTTGCGTACGCACCGTGCCGAAATGGAAAAGCTCGCCGCCGAATTGGAGAGAAAAGCCGGGGAAGCGAGAGAGACAGCTGTCAGCGAAGCGGTCGAGAACTTGCGCGCAGAGATGGAGGATGAGAAGCAAGCGATTATCGAGGCGACGTTGGCTGAAATGTCCGCAAAGTCTCAAGCCCAGTTAGCGTCTGAAAAGGCAAAGATCCAAGCGGGTGCGGTTGCTCAAAACTCAGCGCAAATCAACGAGTTGAAAGAAGCACTCGAAAACGAGCGCCTCAAGATTGTTGCTCTGGAAGCGGCCGCCGCCGCCGCCGGGAGCATGGCGAGTGCGGTTCCCGCCGCGACTTCCGAGGAGTTGGAAACTGCAAAGGCCAACTGGAAAAAGTACGAAGCCAAAGCAAATTTACTCGAAAATACGATCGCACAATCCGTTCAGTCTGCCATGCACTCTAAGGAAGAGATGTTTATTCGTGAGAAAGCTGATGCGATTACCAAGTTGACGGTTGAATACGAGATGAAGATTAAGCGCGCGGTGGATGAAGAGCGCGAACGCCTTCACTCAAAGAACGCGATTGATCCATCTGTGAACTCACAAGCAGAGCTGAATTTGCGCGAAGAGTTGTTGCGAGTCCAAGAGGAAAAGAACGCCGCATTGAGAAAGGAGAAGGAAGTCGCAAGACAGCTCGAGGAATCCAAGGCGACGGTGGAGTCCTTGAAGTCGAGAACATCTCAGTCAGATCAAAAGAGCCAAACGTTGTTGGATCTCACGAACCAAGCCGAAAGAGCGAAAGCGGAAGCAAACGCGACGTTGAAACGCGCGCAGAAGATTGAAGAAGAAGCCATGAGAAACGCAGACAGGTTGCAAGAGATGGAGCAACAGTTACTCGAGGCTGAAGAAATTCGACGCGCGATGCACAACCAGATTCAAGAATTACGTGGAAACGTCCGGGTATTCGCGCGCATGCGTCCCCCGTTCGTTGGTGAAGAAGATTACTGCTCGGTCGATGCTTTGGACAAAGATTCAATCGCCGTTACGGTTCCAGAACTTGAACCGAGAGTATTTAATTTCGATCGCGTGTTTGACGCCGCCGCCTCGCAAACGGAAGTTTTCGAGGAAGTCGAGTCTATGATTACGTCGGCGATGGATGGTTACAAAGTGTGCTTGTTCTCTTACGGCCAAACCGGAAGTGGGAAAACGCACACTATGTTAGGTTCCGGAGACGGCGAAGATCGTGGTATAATTCCACGAGCGGTGAGTGCCATTCTCGAGCGCAAGGAAAAGTTGCTCGAGAAAGGATACGAGTACGAAATCGAAGCATCATACGTAGAAATCTACAACGACCAAATTCGAGATTTATTAGCTGGGCCGAACGCAAAGCACTCCGAGCGACATAACATCGTCACTGCTCCGGAAGGTGGATGTCCAACCGTCGCGGGCGTCGTGAGAGAATACATCGATTCCGTTTCAGCCGCGGCAGCTCTCGTCCGAAAGGCAACTGCTGCGCGCGCCGTTGAAGCGACAGAGATGAACACGCACTCTTCGCGATCGCACACGTTGTTCTTAGTATACATTACTGGCGTTCACATTGCTACAGGAACGCAACTTTCTGGATGTTTGAATCTCGTCGACTTGGCCGGGTCAGAGCGCACGAAGCGTTCGGGCGCCCAAGGCACGCGAATGTCAGAAGCGTGCGCGATAAATAAGTCACTCTCTTGTTTAGGGGACGTCTTTGCGTCCATCGCGAGAGGTGATAAGCACGTGCCGTATAGAAATTCGAAGTTGACGTATCTTTTAGCACCATGTTTGGGAGGCGACGGTAAGACGCTCATGTTTGTAAACGTAGCTCCGGAGGAGGAATCCGCGGAAGAAACCGTGGCGTCTCTGCGATTCGCATCCACGGTAAATGCTGTAGAATTAGGCCACGGTAAACGGGCAAAACGAAACGTCACTTCCATGTGGCCATCGTTTGGTAACTCGCAATTGAGCAAGGAACCGCCCTCTACCAGTCAGCAACGAAGACTGAGCAGCAGAAATCTACCGCCGCCGTCGACTGCGGCGCGAAGACAAAGTAGTGGTAGATTAGGATCGTACGGTGGACAACAAACGGGACAAAAGAGAGGTCGCTCTGCCGCAGAAGAGAATACGACTTCGTATGGAGGAGGGCCTTCGAAGACACCTCGACGAACTCGAGGCGGTCGGCGTTGGGAATAATAAAATAAACGAAAGAAGGACGAGAGAGAGAGGAGGAAGCGCTCTTTCGTCTCGAATATAAAATCATAATAGTGTGTTACAGAACTACTAGCAACAACAACAACTGCGTATCTTATATATCATTTTTAATATCATTTACACGAGACCTTGTACAAATAACTTTATAAATATACATTTTTATTAAAAGCGTCGCGAAGGCGCGCAGGCGCGCAGGCGCGTGCGATACTATGACAAGGAAAGAGTGCTAATAAGGAAGTCAGTCAGTTTGTGTTTTGGAAAAAAACACCTAATAAAACGAACAACACGCATCTTCACTTTTAGTTCCTTCTCTCTCATCATCATGTCGTCCTCTTCTGCGCTTTGTTCTTGTTTGAGCAGCGGAAGCAGCGTCACGTCCACGCATCGTCGTCGCAGAGCGTCGTCGTCTTCGTCGTTGACGTCTTCTTCTTCTTCGTCCTCTTTCTCTTCTTCCCGTCGTGGATTCTCGCCGCCCTCGGTTTATCTCAACAAGAACAAGAACAACAACAACATTAACAACAACAACAACAACACTAGCAGCAGCAGCAGCAGCGGTAGAAGAAGATCATCATCGTCGTCGTCGAAATTAAAAGTATGCGCGGCGATGAGTTCGATCGATGACCCGAACTTTGCGGACTTGTCCGACCGACTGAAACTCGATAACGTTCGTCAATCGCTCATTCGTCAAGAAGACTCAATAATCTTCGCGTTAATCGAACGCTCGCAGTATAAAGTGAACGATAAGATTTATAAGACGAACTCTATCGATGTGCCGTGTTACGACGCGAAAACTGGCGTGAGAAGCTCGATGATTGAGTTTATGTTGAGAGAACGAGAACAGATGGATGGGAAAATTCGAAGGTACACTTCGCCGGACGAACACGCGTTTTACCCGGAAAGTTTACCACCGTTGGTCATACCACCGATGAACTTTGGGGAGGTTTTGCACGAATGCGCGTTGAAAATTAATATCAACGATAGAATTAAAGAGATGTACGTGGAGAATATTGTTCCGGGAATGTGCGAGAGCGGCGATGATAACAACTACGGGTCCGCCGGCTTGTGCGACGTGAACTGTTTGCAATTAATATCGAGACGGATTCATTACGGAAAATTTGTCGCGGAGGCAAAGTTTAGAGCGCAACCGGATGAATATTCTGATTTGATTCGCAAACAAGACGGGAACGGATTGATGCAGTTGTTGACGAATCAAGCGGTGGAAGACAGAGTGGTTGCGAGAGTCACGAACAAGGCGGCGTTTTACGGGCAAGACATCAACGAGGAAGTTCCAGATGCGAGCAAAGTTTTGACGAATCCAGAAAACCAAAAGTATAAAGTCGCGCCGGAAATCATCGCGGATTTGTACTTTAAGTGGATCATGCCGATGACGAAAGACGTGCAAGTTGAATATTTATTGCAAAGGTTGGATTAAATTGATCGATTAAATTACTATGCGAATTGTTTTTAACTAACTACACTATTATATTTCGAACGTACCGGTACCCGGAGGTATAATTGCTATATTATTATATTTAAAATGTGTATCTATATAAACTAAACGCGCGGGCACCTAACGCATGCGTGAACAAAAGCTGTCATTATCGCGCACTCTTAACCGACAAAGTGTATGCCGTGTTCGTTGAACACTGCCAACAGTTGTAAGAAATCATCCTGCGTCATTTTACTCGAGCGCATCTCCACGTATCCGTTCGTGTTTAATACCTTTTCGATTAACTCTTTCACGTGATCCTTGACTTCCTGTCGTTTCTCCTTGTTATTCGCCTCTTCCTCGGCTAATTCCATGGCGTCATCATCTAATAAATTCACCTTTACTGCTTTAAACGTCAAATAGTTCTTCGTTAACAACTCCAACACCGTTTTCGTTCGAAAAATCCCCCCTAACGTCTTATTTTTCCTCCCAAAGCACAAGCGAATTAAACCATCCCACTCTCGAAAGTTCACCTGCACTGGAGGTTTCCTCGGCTCGATTCTCACCACGGACGAATCGACTTTCGGCGGCGGTCGGAAATTGTTCTTCCCTACTTTTAAAATGTGTTGCGTCTTCGCCAACAGCTGCGTGTTCACCGCCAAGCGACAATACTGCGCGTCGCCAGCCTTCGCGACCATTCGCATGGCAAACTCTCTCTGAAACATCAGCGTCGCGCTTCGAAACTGTGGTCGATGCGAGAGCAACTTAAACGTCAGCGGCGAAGAAATCTGATACGGCACGTTTGCCACGCACACGTCGAAATACGGTAACTCAACCTTCATGAAATCCCCTTGTATGATTTCCAATTTCGACTGGTACGGCGACCCTTGCACTCTCCGTTGCAACTCCAAGACCATTCTCGCGTCGTACTCGATCGCGACGACTTTCTTACACGTCTCTAGTAATTTCATGGTCAAGTTCCCGGTCCCTGGTCCAATCTCTAACGCGACGTCGGTGCTTTTCGCTCCTGATTTCTGAATTATCGAATCCACAATCGCCGGGTTTTTTAGAATGTGTTGGCCGTAGGACTTCAAGAACTGAATGCCTTGATACGCCGCTCTCGTTGACATGTCTTTCGCTGCCTTGGAGCCACCATTTTTTTTGGCCACGCCTCCAGCCACGCGTAATCCGTTGTTCATTTTTCTTGCTTTTATTACTTCAGAGAGAACAGAGAGAGAGAACAGAGAGAGAGAGAGTGAGAGTGTGATTTGTGTTGTCACTTTTTTCCTCTAGAGAGAATGATGTTTTGAATGCGTTTACGAGTAAAAGGCCGCCAAAAAATTCCCTGGTGCACCCAAAAAAGCACACAAAAAAATGCACACAAAAAAACGACACAAAAACACACATCAACACATTATTTGAAGAAACGTGTACACGACGCAAAAAGCCAGAAGAGCACGACGGTTTTATTATATAAGAGAGGATTTTGACGATATCAAAATACTTATTATTACGACGATGATGCTGTTGGAGAGGAAGGCGACGACGACAACGCGTGATGATGATGATGATATCAAAAACGCAGCAGGAGCAGAAGAAGTTTCCCGGGAAAATTTTAAAAATCACGAAGGAGAAGACGAAAAGAACACCACCACGCAGGAGAAGAAGTTAAAGAAGAAGAAGAAGAAGCGCGATGTTGATGGGACGACGACGCTGAGAGATGCAGAACAGGGAGACGATGATCAATTCGTTCGCGGGGCGGAGGAGGAAAGAGTCGCCGCGAAGAGAAAGAGAAAGGAAGAAGGAGAAGTGGTGATGAAAGGGTTGAGGGAAGGCTTCGGTGTGAATACCACAGTCGCAACCGCCGAGACGACGACGATTCAGACGACGACGACGACGCGGGAACAAAGAGTAGAAGAAGAAAAAGAAGAAGAAGAAGAAGAAGAAGACGAACGGCAACCGAGAGATCCTATGACGATTGATTGCGTAGATATTGAACATACTAGAGCAGAAGACGCACTACTCTCGTCGTCGTCGTCACCGCCGCCGTTATTATTGTTAGCATCATCGAAGAAAACGACTTCGGCAACGGTGAAACAACCGCGCGAGCGGTGGACGGACGCCGAGCACGCACTGTTCACGGATGGTTTGAAAATGTACGGCCGAGCGTGGAAAAAGCTAGAAGAACGCGTGAGAACGAAAACAGTGGTGCAAATTCGATCGCACGCGCAAAAGTTTTTCGATAAGTTGCAAAGAGGTGAAGGGATGGAAGAGGAATCGAAAGAGGAGAAGAAGGCGTTGTTGAAAGCGTGGGCGAGAAAGGTTGTCGGTGGAGGTGCTGGCGAGACCTCAGATACTAATACTGCTGGCGATGTTCCTGCGTCTACTCCTACAACAAAGGCAACGAAGAAGAAAAGCGGTGCTCTTACCGCGGAAGAAGCACCGCCATTATCTCAAGTTGAAACTGCCGCGACGCGAATGGAGGCGCCAACGAAAAGAGACGAGTTGAATGAAAGCATTCAAAAGGATGTGAAAGATCCGATGACGACGCCGACACCGACAACGGAGAAATTTGCAGCGGAGGTTGTTGACTACAATATCGACGGGAATACTACGAGCAATAGCAATAAAAAGACGCGTCAATCGAAGTCGCTCTCGTTGTTGTGCGAAAGGTTTCTCAGCTTGTACAGCTCTGGGTACGAGAATTTGATTTCGTTAGACGAAGTGTGCTCGACATTAGGTGTCGAAAGACGTAGAATATACGATATCGTAAACGTTTTAGAAGCTGTTGAAGTCGTAGTTAAAAAAGGCAAAAACCAATACGCGTGGTTTGGCGTTTCCAGGCTCCCTAGCGCCATTGAGAAGATTGAAAAGTTTGGCGCTGAATCTTTCGACATCAAGTTACCGGAGAAGCTCTCGTTGCAAGTGTTTGAAAACTCGCTTCCGTTTCAATCGGGCGGTAAAGATGCAATTAATGGTGTCAAGTCCGTAGCAAACGGTGAAGAAGATCCTACTCTTCCTGCGAACAAAGCTAAAGCTACCGCCGCTGGAAAGAAGGAAACGTCCGAGAGAAGAGAAAAATCGCTCAGTTTGATGACGCAAAAGTTCATTACGCTGTTCATGGAAGCGGAAGATGGCGTCTTGGGACTGGAGGACGCCGCCGCCGCGATGTTGATGAGTGAAGGCAGCACTGGTCCAAAAGCGACGAAAGACTTCAACGATAACGAGTTGAAGAAGAAAATCCGAAGATTATATGACATAGCGAATATCTTATCGAGTTTGCGCTTACTATCAAAGATTCATCTCATGGACAGCAGAAAGCCAGCTTTCAGATGGATGCGCGCTGAGGATACGATAAGAAAACTGATCGCGACTGGAAAGGAACACGAGTGGTTCGGCACTACTCCAAAGTCTCCAGATGCGAAAGGTCAACTCGTGGTGAGTCCCGTGAAGGAAGGAGTGAGTGACGACGCTGCGATAGGTGCGCTCACCACGGATACCGTGCCGCGATTACTCCCATCGGCTATAACGGCTTTAGGAAGAAAGGACCGACACGTCTTCGCCGCCCTGCAAACCATGGAAAAACTCCTTCAAGCGCAAGCGGAAGATTTGTCCGCGAAGAGCGCGGCTCAATCCACGGTACCAGATGGACAAAAGAAGATACCGGAGATGTTTCTAACAACAGCAAATTTGTTCGGGGCTGGGGAGAGTTTTCAATCGAAAACTGGCGATGGTATTTTCAATCAATACATCAACAACTTTACGCAGAATATGCGAAAGTAAATAGCTGTGCAATCAACTGTTGTAAAAAAGGTGAAGGTTTTTTTGATTAAAATCGCGAAACACGCACACACACACCCTCTCTCTCTCTCTCTCTCATACGTTCGATAAGAGCACCCTAAAATGTTCACTCCTCTTTAATACCATTACTTCGATTGTTGTCCTTTGCCGGTCCTGTGCTGCACAATTAAGCGGCGACTATCGACAAAGATGTTGCTCGATTGCGCGACAGCTGCTTCGCACTCACTGCGAGATGCATATTCAATGAAGCAAAACTTCTTTCTCTCTTCTCCAAAATCGTCTTTCGGGAATCCAAAATCGATCGATATTATGTCGCCAAATTTGGAGAACTCTCTTCTCATGGCCGAAGCAGGAGTGTGAAAATGAATATTTTTCACAAACACGACGTGAGAAGACGACGTTTGCTTAATAAGCGCGGTCGGCGTTGGTTTCTTTTTCTGCTTCAACTCAGCGAGAAGCTGTTGCTTTGCCTCGGCCAAGTTTACATCACCGAGTGGTTTCGTTTTCTCGTACCCCGGTGGCGGCGTCTTCTTCGAATCGATACTTCCCGGGGACTTTCCACTTCCTACCTCCGAATCTATCTCGTCGACTTTCCTGTGTTCCTTTTTCTCCGTATAAAGCGCATCGATTTGCTTCTCGATGAATTTCATCTCGTGCTTCGTCGTCGTATCTCCAAACGATGTTCGCCTACCGCCTTCTACTCTTCCTCTTCCTCCAGTTGGGCGCGGAGCAGGTATCGGTGTTGTTGGCGCCATCTGTTGCCGTTCTTCTTGTTTCCTAGGCGTCGACGTAACTGGTTTTGGCGTCGACGGAGGAAACACCTTCACCGCGCCGTCGTATAAGTCTGCGCCCGTATCTCTCGTCCCAACGCCTTTATCGATTTGATGCTCGCGGCTGAGCTGTAATAACTCGTTCGTACACACAAACTCGTATGACTGTTGTTGTTCTTGTAGTAGTTGTTGTTGTTGCTGTTGGTGGTATTGTCCGTGCTCGACTCGACCTCCTCCCCTCGCCGTCGTCAAAAGAAACGTCTGCGAAAAATTCCTTCTGCTCTTTTCCTCTCCTAGATTATTACTGCTACTGAACGCTCCTTTAACCAACACGAGCAGCGTCTTGTCTTGCACAAAAGTCACCTCCGAGGCATCTAAACTCGAAATCGTCGTGTTCAAATCCATGTAATACTTCTCGTGGGAAGTGAAATGTGATTGCAGAGACGCGCGTGAGTCTTGAACTTCGTTCTTCGGGGGCAGCGTTAGGTTTGTTTTCGAAGTTGTTGTCGCGTCTTTACCTCCGTTTTTGGTTTTGTTGTTGTTGTTGCCATTCGAAACGTACGAAGTGGCCCTGTGCGCAAAAGGCGAATAAAAGATCGACGGAACTTTCTTAGGCGCATTGTGTAGTGTTGTGTAATACTTCTGGATGAAGTGTCGGGCGATTGAGTCCGCGGAAGAGGAGGAGGAGGAGGATTTCGAAGACATATTTGTGTGTGTGATGAAAGCGCGTATTTTTTGATTAAAAAATGTATCTTTGAAATTTAGGGGTCTCTCCTTTGTCTTGAGTTTTTAAAAGTATGCTATATAATAGTACATGGATTCAACTCCGACGCGGCTTCTTGCACGCGCGGACGTGACTGGCGTGTCCAACGGCTGAAGCACAAACGCGTCCGCACTTTTCGCACGTTCGAGGCACGTTCACGAATGTTCGTTTTTTGTTGTTTTCCGAACGAATGTTCGGGTCGTACGGCGGCATCGACGTGTGTTGTTGTTGTGGTTGTTGTTGTAGTTGCGACGGTGGTGGTGGTGGCGGCGGCATGGATGGTTCTTGCGACATTCCTCGCGCGCCTCTTCCCTCTCGCGCTCTTCGCATCTTCTCCATGTTTCCGGCATAGACGTAATCGCTTTCAATTTTCTGTCCGGCACCTTGGCGTCTTGCGCGACCGGTAGTGACCGTGGGCACTTCTTCGTCCGATACGTACGGTTCGAATCCAGACATGCCAAACTCGTTCACTCGTGGATGCGGTGACTGCTTTCGCTCGGCTCGCGTTGCCCTCGATGTCGTTTTTGTAGTCGTTTTTGCGCTTGCAGTGTTAATGATATTATTATTGTTGTTCGCAGCGTTCATTTTCTCGAGATATTCAGCGCTACGATGCGGCTGTTTGGATCGATACTTTTTCGATGCGGCGAGCATTGCGCGAACTTTCGCCGGATGTTCTTCCGCGTGTTTTTTTACGTGCGCGACAAAACCAGGGTGAGACTTACACACCTTGCCACACACGGTACACCTCGCGATTTCGTGTTGCTCAAACAACGTCGCGGCTAAAGGTCGCGTAGGTTGTGACGGAGCTAACATTTCCGTCGTATCGTTATTCATACGGCTGGAACCTCTCGCAGGCGATGATCCAGTGTTGTTATTCTTCGCGCGAGGTGACGATGTACCACCGCCACCGCCACCAGTGTTCTTATGGTGCGAATTTTTTTGTTGCGCGTTTTGTTGGCGGTGATGTTGTCTTTGCTGTTGTTGTTGGTGCTCCTGACGCTGCCTTTGCATTTGCTGCTGGCGTTGCATTTGCTGTTGCTGCTGAAACATATGTTGTTGCATTTGGTGCTGTTGCTGTTGCATTTGGTGTTGAAGCATTGAATAACGTTGTTGCTGAGTGGCGTTCGGTGGCAGTTGCAATGGCGGCAAATTCATCATGTTGCCACTGCCGTACAGATCGTTCATGGTATTATTATGCGTATCTTTCTTTGCGCCTTTCTTCTTGCTCTTTTTCCCGTTGCTGTTGTTGTTGTTCGCAACGTTGTTGTATCGCATTTGAAGTTGTTGCTGCTGCATTTGCAAGTGTTGCATTTGTTGCTGATACTGTTGAAGCTGGAAGTTATAACTGTTTGCGTTTGCGTTGTTGTTTTTATTATTTTTATTATTATTCGCGTTCCAATTATCGTTCACTCGCATACCTCCGAAACCTATGTACGAGTTGTCATACATACCAGCTTCGTTGAAATATCCACCTTGTTGGCCGGTACCGTTCCCACGTCTGTTGCTGTTGTTATTGTTGTTGTTATTATTATTACCATATTGTTGCATCCCGCGTTTCGGTTTCCGTTGTTGCTGTTGTCGTCCCAAGCTACTCGTGTTCGTCCTTCGCATCTGTTGTTGTTGTTGTTGCTGGAGTCGAAGCTGTTGTTGTCTTCGTTGGTATTGTTGTTGCTGGCTATTGTTATACTGTTGTCCTCCTTTTTTATCATTATTATTATTATTATTATTATTCATCGCGTGCTTGTTCACCCCACCGTTGTTATTAATAGCGATACCTAAGGTTGACTTATCCCCCAACCATTCAAAGCTCTTCTCCCCACTTTCCTTCCCGTTTCCTTTCCCATGACTCCCCAACCGCGTGTTCGCTTTGTAATCCTCGTTTCGGATAAATATTTCCCCGTCCGCTACAAGTGCAGACGCGTTCGCCGTGTTCTGTCCGTTCACGTTCAACGTCGGTAACGACGTGCACTCGATTCTCACCCACGCGTTTGTTCCATCTTCAAACGTCACGTGAAACGGGTGCGACTCGCTCGGGTCGTGGAAGACGATGCAAGCTATCGTCGGCCTCTTGTACGAGTTGCCGGCGGTTCCCGTGCCTCGTTCTATTTTCATTCTTCGCCCGAGCCATAAATGATGATCATGATACTGATGTTTGTTGTTGTTGTTGTTGTTGTTGTTGTTGTTGTTGTTGTTGTTATCATTCTCGTTATTGCGCTCCTTCATCAAAGAAGGTTTCAAAAGTACTCCTCCCTCGTCGTTCTCATTTTCTCTCTTCGTCGTCCCGTCGTCGTTTACGTCGTCGCCTTCTTTATTCGTCTTCTCTTTTGCGCTCCCATCGACTCCCCTCATTTCTTCTTCTCCCTCTTCTTCTTCTTCTTCTTCTTCCTCTTCTTCTCCGCCGTCCTCGATGATGTCTTCACTGTTCTTCTTTGTCTTCTTCTTCTTTGTCTTCTTCGTATTTACTTCCACGCCCAACAAAGCAGCAGCAAAACCACCACCACCATCACCATCACCGACATCTTCTTCTTCTTCTTCTTTCTCACTCGTCGTCGTCGTCGTTTCCGTCGTCGTCTTCATCGCATCAAATATCAAATCCCCTTTTTCGTTTGTTCACGTCCTCCTCTTTCGTTTTGTGTGTTGTTCTCATACATTAAAAAAGTGAAGAAGAGAAAAGTCAAAAACACAATTTTACACGATTTTTTTTGCCCCCTCTTCTCTCGTCAACGATGATGATGATGAAATATGACTTTGCGCGACGACCGAGACGACGAAATACTATTTGAAGAAGAAGAAGAGTACTAACACGCACGGGAAGATGATGTTCACGCCTCCGCCAAAAAACAACACCTCTTCGCGTTCTTCTTTAGGAGGAGGCGGCGTCGACGATTCAGACGATTTAGATGAAAAGAAGACGAAGAAGAGCAACAACATTAACATTAACAACAAACGTTCTTCTTCTGCTTTCTCGACGACGCCTCCGCCGTTGTCGTCGGTGTCCTCCTCCTCGATGATGACGATGAAGAAGAAAATACTCGTGTTAACGAAAGAGCGAGACGAGGCGAGGGAATTCGGAGAGACTGCCGTTGCGCTCTTCAAGAAGGAAAAACTTCAGATGAAGAACGAAGCGAAGGAAACGCAGGTTCAATTGCTGAACGAGAAAAGAAGCTGGGAACAAGAGAGGAAAAGGTTGAACAAAGAAATGAAGAGGTTGGAGAACGAAGTGGAGAGGTTGAAGAGAGAGAAGGAAGAGGAGGAGAGGAAACGGACGTCGATGGAGAACGAAAATCATCGAGCGACGACGAGCGCCCCCGCGGAAGACGACAAAGCCGAGAACAACAACAATAACGCCAACGAAATATCTTTGACTGAATTTTTAGACATGGAAGTCGCATTACATAAAGAGCGCGAAAGGAGCGCGCAATTAGAGAGAGATTTAGAAGCGAGAGCGAAAGAACACGCGATGAAGAACGAACAGACAAAACTTGAAATATCCAAGATGACCGCGGAGAGGGAGACGTTGAAGGCAAACGTGAAGAACTTGTATAAAAAATTGAACGATTGGGATCAAATGCAAGCGGAGAATTTGAAAGCGCACGAAGCGTTGCTCAGAAAAGAGGTCGAGGTACACAAGCAACACTACCAGAACGAGCTCGAGAGAGCGCAAAAGGAGCACGAATTCCATTTGCAATACGAAAAGAATCAAAAGGAACAGCAGTACGAAAGATACGAAAGAGAGAAGAACGAGATCGCCGAGAGAGAATACTCGAAATATAGAAGGGAGGTGGAACGGGCGGTATCCGAAGCACGAGCAAAAGCCGAAGAAGAGTTCAACGAAAAGATAGAACGGTTCGAACGAGAAACGAGATCGAAAGAACGCGAAGTTCGAAAAGAAATTCGATTGTTGGAAATCGAGTGCGAGAAAATGGTGGAAGCGCGAGTGAAAGAGGCGGTGAAAACGATCGCGCGCTCCGTTGAGGAAACTTTCGATATGACAGCAAACACTGGATTAGGTTTTACGAAAGCTTTGGACGAGCAGAAAAAGAAAATAGATGCTTTGGGTATGAAGTGCGCGACGATGGTTGAAAAAGCCAAAATAAAGTTGGAGAAAATCGCGGTGAAAAGAGAAGAGGCGTTGAGAGAACTCGCGAATGCGATTGAAATGACGAGCGACAAAAGACGAGAGTTTGAAAAATACGAAGAGAGAATGCATCAACGCGAGTTCCATGCTCATCACCATCATCGCACACGGGCATATCAAACTTCTGAACAAGAAGAAGAAGAAGAAGAGTACGACGATCCGTTTTCGCCGGAATCGAAAAGTTACGTCTCCAGAGGAGATGATGAAGATTTCGATTACAACTGCTTAGATCCATTCGGAGACGCCTCCAACCGAAACGTAACATCGAATCAACATCAACATCATCACCGTCACGATGAAAACGACGAAGTGCACACGTTGATGCGGCAGGTAAAGCTCCTACGAAGAGAACTCGAAGGTTTGGCCAAAACTAGGAAAGACGAAAGCAGCGCTTTGAAGCAAAAAATATTGAGAACGGCGGAGAGAAAGAGAGAGAAAAAGAAGGAAAAGAAAGAGATCCTGACCTCCGTGCGCTCGCGTTTAGATTCGCTCATGCTGATGAATTAGATTTTTAGTTATGTAGTACAAGACATTCGGACATGTATATTAAAAAATTTGCTCAAATTTTAGCTGCGTGATGTTGTTGCTGGAGCACCCCCTCTCTTTTTGAAAACGCGAGCGAGCGAGCGAGCGAGCGAGAGTTTAATCTCTCTCTCTCTCACTTCGCTCTCTCTCCCCCCCTCTTTCTATGACGATATAATAACGCGTTGCACGTGTTATTAAATGTCAGAAATCTTCGTCAACAAATCGTCCACGGTTTGTTCCAACTCCTTTCTCGATTCCTTGAACAAAACGTATCTGTACACGAACCAGGCGGAGTATCCCAAACCGACCAACTCCATGATTTTCGGCAACAACGGGATGGCGTTGATTGCTCCGACGACGGTGGAGGACAACCACAACGCGACCGTCGCACCGGCGACGTACGTGATCACTTGGCCTTTGTTTTCGGTGTCGTCCCACTTTTCCGAGACAGTTTTCACGAGTTCTTTCGTGTCAAACTTCTCCGCGCGAACGATTAAAGAGCGAGAGGCGGATCGTTGTTGATTCTGTTAAGAAGAAGAAGAAGAAGAAGAAGAAGGTGAGCACGATGAAAAAAAAATACCACCACGCGTCGT
>Ga0233451_10001811_pt1 | contig 20144 bp, 16 predicted proteins | sample 011ome_29_FD_183052 | JGI IMG/M metagenome (GOLD analysis project Ga0233451, IMG submission 183052) | Coastal salt marsh microbial communities from the Groves Creek Marsh, Skidaway Island, Georgia - 011504CT (spades assembly) | ecosystem: Environmental > Aquatic > Marine > Intertidal zone >... | reverse complement strand
GACAACGAAATGGAAGAGAAAAGTCTGCCCAAATCGGTGATGAAGCAAACTGCCAAACAAAGGAAACCCAAAACCAAAGAACTAAGAAAAAAAGCAAAACGAGAACAAATAGAATTGCCAAAGATGGATTTGTCGCCCCGCGAGTTTGAAGAAAAAATAGACTACTCGGTAAAGAAAGCCAAAACCAAAGCGATTGGATTTTTTGGGTTTTTGGCGGTAGATTATTCCACGATTTACACCTCTACCCTCGAAACCGAAAGAGAGTTTACGGGAACTGCTGCAAGCCAAGCAAATCTGAAAGAAAACAACTCGGTACTCGAAACAGAATTTACCCGAAATGTTTACACCTACAAAGAGTTTTTGAAACAGTCGTGTTACTTTATGAAAGAGCGAAATTTTGGCAAGGCTATCCAAAATTTTTCCATTATTCTGGACCGATTTCCCAAAGATGTCAATGCCGAGTTTTACTTGGGGTATTGTCATTACGAACTAGGAAACTACACCAAAGCCATTTCCTTTTTTGAAAAAGCCGCCAACAATGGTTTCGATTTTTTTGAGGAAGATGCGCAGTGGTTTATTGCCAATAGCTACGAAAACCTAGGCAACCAAAAAGAAGCCAACAAGCGGTACCAAGAAATCAAGAAAAAAGGAGGTTACTACTCTTTCCGCCTCAAATAAATATTTTTTGTTTTAAGGGAGTTTATTTGCCCTCGAATACTCCATTTTTCATTAAATTTGCAGATAATTTAAAACACGCAGATACTATGATTTGGTTGACTATCTATAAAAAACTCTTACAATTTAGACTCTATATCGGTCTTGCTTTGGTGGCTATCACCATTGCCTTGGCTTTTACTCGCTACGATGGTTGGTTTTGGTTTAGCCTCATCATGGCTTTCATTGCCATTGGTTCTCACGTGTTTTTTGGGCCTATCCGTTTTATTCAAGAAGCCATACAGGAAGGCGACATGGAAACTGCCAAAAAATACATCAATCAAGTGTATTTTCCTCGATTGTTGTTCAAGCCAGTGAGACAAGGTTTTTACATGCTACAATCCAATATGGCGATGGCAAACAAAGATTTTGAGTCGGCAGAATCTTTGATGAACAAGAGTATAAAAAGCAAAAGCAAAGCCCTGGGAAGTGCTGGCGAAGGCTCTTCGTACCTGCAACTAGGAATGATTGCGGTACAAAATGGCAAAATGACTGAGGCAAAAAAGAATTTGAGAATGGCGTTGGACAAAGGTCTGGGAGATAAAGAAACCAAAGCCACAGCCTACCTACAATTAGCAGGACTAGAGATGCAATCACGAAAATTTGGACCAGCGAACAACTATTTCAAAAAAGCCAAGGCGCTCAACCCCCAAACTCGAGAACTCAAAGACCAAATTGCACAAATGGAAAAATACATCCACCGAAGAGGATAGGTTTTAGATGTTAGATTTTAGATGAGAGATTCTAAATTCTCGTTTTCTCGGGATAGAGAAAAATTTGTCAAAACTCGCTCTTTTTATTCTTACAAACTCACTCATTAATTTAGGGGTAAGATTTTGTGAAATTTCACCTGGTTGACAAAACTCTTAGTACCAAATGTATTACAGACATTTCAGCTTGATGAGGAGGTGACTTTTGGTGTCCAAAAACGTCCAATTTCCATCAATCCATTGCTCGATATAACGCTTTTCTTGAAGAAGATTTACGGTTTTACCCCACACAGTGTTTTCTACAGTTACAATACCCGAAGTTTACATCAATTAAAAATTGTCTTGAAACAATCCTTTGAGGCTACCAGGAGACAATTCATTATTCTTGAGACTATTCCATTTTGCTTTTAGTTTTGTTTTAAAACCTCCCACATTTAGAGCCAACATTCTTCATTGAATAAATTATTAGAAAAGAGAGAATAGCCAGATATTTCGTCACCTCTATGATTTCTTCCAAAAATAGCAACCATATCCCAAGGTAAGATTTGAAATGGTTGAGATAGAAGAAGTTCAATTAAGAAGTAAAAAACTGTCACATAATTGCCCATGACATAAAGTATAACTTGTTTACCAAGAGAAATTTACAAACTTTTTTAGCTGGAGACTAAAACATTTGTATCAACAGGCTTAACTTTTCCTTTAGGTTTCTTCTGTCTACAATAAAATCAAGGAATCCGTGCTCCAATAAGAATTCAGAAGTTTGGAATCCTTCTGGCAAATCTTTTCCTATCGTTTCTTTAACCACTCGAGGACCAGCAAAAGCAATAAGTGCACCTGGTTCAGCAATGTTCACGTCTCCCAACATAGCAAAAGAAGCGGTAACTCCGCCTGTTGTGGGATCAGTCAACAAAGAAATATAAGGCAGTTTTGCTTTGGACAGTAGCGTTAATTTGGCGGAAGTTTTAGCCATTTGCATCAAAGAAAAACCAGCTTCCATCATTCGTGCTCCACCAGATTTTGAAATCATCATAAACGGACACTTCTTTTTTATTGCATAGTCTATGGCTCTTGCGATCTTTTCACCCACCACAGAACCCATCGAACCACCAATAAAAGCAAAGTCCATACAAGCAACCACTATTGGCTGCCCCGAGGTTTTTCCATAAGCCGTTCTTACTGCGTCCTTCAGGTTTGATTTCTTTTGTGAAGCTTCCAACCTTTTTTGATAAGACTTGGTATCGGTAAATTTCAAAGGATCCTTGGCCGTCATATTGGCGTCCAATTCGGTAAATTTATTGTCGTCAAATAGAATTGAGAAATACTCTTTGGACCCTATCTTAAAGTGATATCCATCCTCTATACTTACCCAACTATTCTCTTCTAAGTTGTCCTTATCTACAATTTTTCCGCTAGGTGTTTTGTGCCACAATCCGTCAGGAGTTTCCTTTTTCTGTTCGGTTGGGGTAACAATATTCTTATTTTTTCTTGTAAACCATCCCATAGTTCAAATATTTTATTGAATGTACGCAAGGAATTCTCCCTGCTGTTTTTGCTTTATGCGATTGTAATGGCATCATCCAAATACACATCTTGGATAGAAGTCAATAGTTTCACTCCTTCTGCCATGTCTTTTTGGAATGCTTTTCTTCCTGAAATAAGACCATGACCTCCTGCTCTTTTATTGATAACTGCGGTGGTTATCGCATCGCTCATATCGCTGGATTTACTTCCTGTGGAGGCACCTCCCGAGTTTATCAATCCTATTTTTCCCATGTAGCAGTTGGCTGCTTGGTATCTGCACAAATCAATAGGATTGTTTGTATTCAGCTCTGTATATACTTTGGGGTGAGTTTTTCCAAAGTCGATATTGGTATAACCTCCATTGTTGGTAGGTAGTTTTTGTTTGATAATGTCTGCCTGGATGGTTACCCCAAGATGATTAGCTTGAGCCGTGATATCTGTTGCGGTGTGGTAATCTACTCCGTCTTTTTTGAAATCCGAGTTTCGTAGGTAGCACCACAAGATTGTCGCCATTCCTAGTTCGTGTGCTCTTTCAAATGCTTGCGCTATTTCTACTATTTGTCTGTTGCTATCTTCTGATCCGAAATAGATGGTAGCTCCTACAGCCGCGGCTCCAAGGTTCCATGCTTCCTCTACGGAACCAAAAGAAATTTGACTATAAGTTTCTGGGTAAGTCAACATTTCGTTGTGATTCAACTTTACGATGAAAGGAATTTTGTGAGCATACTTTCTAGAACAAGAAGCCAATACTCCAAAAGTAGAAGCAACTGCATTACACCCTCCTTCTATCGCTAATTTCACGATGTTTTCTGGGTCAAAATAAATGGGGTTTGGAGCAAAAGATGCTCCCGCAGAATGCTCTATTCCTTGATCTACAGGAAGAATAGACACGTATCCTGTTCCTGCCAATCTTCCGTGGTTGTATATTGCGTGAAGATTTCTCAAAACTTGAGGACTTCTATTGGTCATCGAAAATGCCTCATCAACAAAAGTTGGACTTGGTAAAGTCAACATACTCTTATCAATTGTTTTGCAAGTATGGTTCAACAATAATTCGCTATTGTTTCCTAATAGTTCTTGGATATTTAAAGCCATTTGGTTGTTTGTTTTTGTCTTTTTTAAATTCTTGTATAAACAAGAATGCAAATTTAACAAAAATTCTTAACCCCGAGTTAGGCGCGCTCAATTCTTTTGTGTTCCTCCAAGAGTTAATAAAAGATTTTCTATGAAAGGTCAGTTATTTATAAATCAACACCGAACTATAGGCGCTTACTCCTTCTTCTCTCCCTACAAAACCTAATTTTTCTGTCGTTGTAGCTTTTACAGATACTTGATCAATGTCTATTTTGAGAATATCAGCCATTACTTTTTTCATGGCTTCGAGGTGAGGAGCTAATTTTGGTTTCTGTAAACAAACCGTAGAGTCGATATTTGAAATAGAATACCCTTTTTCTTCAATCAATTCTGCCACTTTTGCCAGCAATATCTTACTATCTATCCCCTTATATTCTTGAGCCGTGTCGGGGAAGTGTTTTCCGATATCTCCAAGATTCGCAGCTCCCAAGAGCGCATCACAAATAGTATGAATAAGCACATCGGCATCGGAATGACCTACTCCACCTTTGTGGTAATCGAGAAGGATTCCTCCCAACCAAAATTCTTCTCCTTCGGCTAACTGATGCACATCGTAACCTATTCCTGTTCGAATATTTAACATAGTAAAATTTTATTCTGAGGCTGCGTCTTCTCCAAGATTAAATGCCAATGAAAATCGTATGGTATTTGCCAATGGATTTTGGTTGGTAACCGTTACCAAATAAGAAAAATCGAGCAAAAATCTACTGTACTTCAATCCCACTCCCATCGTTACATACCTTCTGTTTCCTTTGGTAAAATGCTCATGAAAATATCCCGCTCTCACAGAAAAACGTTCGGCATAAGTGTATTCCATTCCAAGCGAAATATTAATTTCTCGCAGCTCTTCTTTTAGCACACTTCCTTCTTCTACTCCTATTAGCACATCATTGTCGTCATACAAAACATTTCCTGGAGCATCACTGAAAGAACCAAAAATTGCCGGAGCCACACCTATATTTCCTCTTCTTCCAGCCGCAATTTCATTTGGATCAGTTCTCAACAATGCCGGTGGAGTTGGCACCAAAAGCTTATTAAAATCTACCCCAATTGAGAAATCATTGTATTTATCTATATCCATATTTAAGACAGTTCCGAGCCTCAGGTTGGCAGGAAGGAAATCTTCAGTAGCTGAGTTAGTGTAAGATATTTTTGCTCCAATGTTCGAAATATTCATCCCGACATTTAACGTGGACTTATAGTCTCCAATGTCAAATTTTTTGGAAGAGTAAAACATTCCTAGATCAATGGCAAAGGAACGACCTGGCTTTGTATCCACACCGTTTGCTGTTAATCCTTCGGTCAGGTTTGAGTTGATAAATCTTGCTGTCATCGATCCCGACAAATTCTTTCCTAATCTTGCTGCGTATGCTACATCAAAAGCGAATTCTTTCGGGTTTGCTGTTTTGATAGGTGCCCCCGTATTGTCAGTAAAGTTAATTTCTCCCAATGAGAAATACCGCATACTTCCTGAAATGGAGGAGTTTCTATTCAATTTTTTGTATCCAGCAAGGTAGACTAAATTGATGTCGTTAATTCCCAAGCTTCTCAACCAAGGAGAATAGGAAAACGAAACACCACTTTTTTCCTCAGCGAAAACATATTTTGAGGCATTCCAATGTTGAGAGTTTATATCTGGGCTAGTTGCTACACCCAAATCACCCATTGCGCTTGCTCTTGAATCTGGTGATATCAACAAAAACGGAACGGCCGTAGTGATGGTGTTTAACTGCAAATCAAAGTTAGAACTTCCTTTTGCCGTGCTCTGTGAAACTGCTTTATTTCCTATAAACAAACCGGTTGTTAGGAATAAAAACGATAGAATTTTAGTTGTTCTTGTCATGCTGAGTTGAATATACATAAATTTTCTCTTCCCGGCTCTGGTAGCTCGGGCGAGTGATTGGTTAAATTAAGTCAAAAAAAGTAATTTTCTAATCGAATACTCTGGGTCTATAAAATTTATGAGCAACAAATATAAGATAAACTTCAAGAAAAATTATTTCAACAAGACGAGTTTTTCGTATTTCTCTACTTTGTTTCCTTGATTGTCCTCTACTTTTACTTTGTATACATAAGTACCCCTTCCTATCCTATCGCCAAAATCATCTCTTCCATCCCATACAATTCCTTCTGTTCTGAACCCTTTCGTTCGCACTAGCTGATTAATTGTTTTTACTAGTTTTCCTGATATGGTAAACACCTGAACTTGCACTTCCAAAAAGTCGCAATGTTGGTTATGCTCAAAATAAAACTCTGTTCTAGTCGTAAAAGGATTTGGGTAGTTTAACACATGATCAATTGCCAATTCTGCTTTTTGTACGACCACAAAGTCAATCGTTCGCTCAGACGAATTATTTTGCGTATCCCAAGATTTAAAACTTAAAGAATGTGGTCCCTCTGCAAGGTTTTCCAGAGGGTAATTTACTTTACCACTTTGGTAAGAATCAATATCGCTTTCGTAATAATTATTCAGGATAATTGGATTGTTTGTTTTGTCATCTAAAATTGCAGTAATATCATGTCCAATTCCGTTTCCGGTGGTGTTGATACCATTTGAGTCAAAAATTTCTGCGTAGATCATTGGGTTTTCGTCCGTCATTCCTCCCGAAACAAAACTCGCATCATTCATATACAAGCCTATTTCTGGTCCCGAATTATCAGAGATAGCAGTAAGATCCGTCCCTCCAATAACCGCCTCTGAAAAGTAACCTGCCCCATCTTCGTTTCCATCAAAACAGTAATAACTAATTTTACCTAGCCCAAACTGATAATTAATATCTTTTGGCACAACAAAAGTAAATTCAAACTCTCCATTTTTCACGGTAGCTTTTCCACGATACAATACATTGGTTTGTTGTGTAAACGGAATGATATCAGAAGGCGTTCTGTTTCCAAGAGTAGCGAGCTGAAGTGGTTTGTCGTATACCGTAGGAAACACCACCCCATTGTATCCGGTAAGTTTTGTTCCAGAATTGTTCGCCACGTATCCTTTTATTGTGATTTTGCTTAAGGCTTTCAAAGTGTCGAGGCCAGGAGAGCCAACAGGTTTATTGTTAATTTCGGTGGTCACAACCGAGTGTTGCGGAAAAGCTAATTTCAGTGCTGGGTCTCCAATTAATCCAAAACGTCTCACGTTGTTGTCCCCAATAACCCGATTACTATTTTTAGTTTGTTGGTAAATCTCACCCATTGTTCTGGGGGTTCCATCTGTCTTTTTCACAAAAGCTTCTTCAAAAAAAGCTTCAATTAATCGTTCGTTTGAGAATTGAAAAACTGGTCTTGTTGTTGTGAATAAAGCAATTGCCGCTCCATTTTGATTCAAAAAGCAAAGCTCTCCAGCAGAGGTTCTCCCCGGGTCATCAAATTTGGTAAATTCACACGTAGCAGTAAGCATTACAGTCAACCTTTCTTTGTTGGTCCACCCATTGATGGTAGGCACATCCAAAAATCGTTCATTTCCCCAACCAATTTCGCCACCATGTCCTTCGTAAGAGGTAATCAAAGTCCCTTCTTGAACTGATTTCTTTAATCTTTCTGCACCTTCAATATACCGCGCGCCACCACTCAACGAGGTTTGATTAAAAGCGTCCATGTAAATTTTATTGTGATTAAACGTGGGATAATTCTTTTCTATCGAATCTACAATCCTTTCAACATGTCTGGTAAAAGCCAATTCCCAATTTTCGTCCACATCATCGGTCACGTAGGTTAGTTTGTTCCGCCAATCTCCAAAAGCAGATCCCGACCCAGCATCATTGCAGCTCGCCAGTTCTGATGAAGAACCAGCTTTTTGGTAGTTGATGACTTTGTTTACCACATTTTGAGCCTGAGCAGCTGATACAACCGTAAATCTTCCCACAGCAATATCCATTTGTTCATAATCTCCCATACTCTCGCCATCATCAAGCAGAGCATAAAAATCATCTGTGGCAAAGGAACTAATGTCCGATTCGGAATTCCAAGATTCCCATACCGGAACAAAATTATGATTAGGAGTTACTCTTGCTTTGTAGTCATAACTGCAATCACCAAACAAAAGGAGGTATTTGAATTTATTTGATGTACTTCGATCGTACAACATTTTTGCAAAAGTCTTAATCGCTGAAACATCTTGCTTTCCGCCCGAAAATTCGTTATAAATTTCACCAACACTTGCTTTTAACACTTCCAATCCATTTGATTGATGAAAAGAAATTAATTGATCTACTTGGTTTGAAAAAAGAGGATGATAAACAATTAACATATCGGGCACTGATACTCCGTGAAGATTTTGATTATTCACTTTCTCTTCAAACAACGGGCTTAAAAATCCCGAAGATTTGAAAGCACAAAAGGTTCTTAGCGAGTCTGTTGATTGGTCAAATTCAAGAGAACTTCCAGTTCTAGTAAATCCAATATTTTTTATATCCCATGCCTTCGTTACGTCCCAAACTTCTTCCACTAAAGCCGCATCTTGAAGGATAAATTTGCCCACATTTCCTGAGCCTATTGAGTTTATATCTCTGAATGCCATTTGATTTCCTGTCATTCTTAGATTTCTCCTGCAGTTAATCTCTAAATAATCTAAATATCCCACACTTTTAATTCCTATCGGTTTGTTGTAAGTCAATCCAACCGAAAAAGAATTGGACGTAGGCAAAAAAGACAAATTGCCGAACCTTTGCAGCGCAAAAGAAGAATGTGAACTAGGAGTGATTCCAGGAATAGAAACGACAGTTGAACCTAAGCCAGACACAGATAGAGTAAAAGAAGCCGAATTGGGGTTTGGGGTAAGAGCAAACAAGGAAGACTTGATGGTTACAGCAGAAGCTTGGTCAATGTTGGGAAAATTAAACCCATAAGAATAAGTCAAATTCACATCAAACACATCCCCGAGCCAGTTTTTCCCCGAACCTCCTCTGCCATTGGTTGCTAGCAGATTTACTCTCTCATCCTCTTTCACCTGAAAATCGTTAAAACTAGTGACGCTAATTCCCCCAGCAGAACTCGCACCAGACAAAGTAGAAACACGCTTTGGTCCACTACCATCATTCGTTTTGATAAAAATGTATGATTTCTCCTCGTATAGGTGAGTCTCATATTCAAACAGCCCAGTTGCTTGGTTGAGTCTCCACTTGTGAGGACCTTCTGCATAAAATAGGAAGTAATCTCCCTCATCAAACGAACCATCTCCACCGTCCACCATTTTTATGGCATTTTTCTTCAAGTCATCTATCCGATCCAATCCATTTTCTTCGGGAAGCATCCCATCATGATTGGCGTAAACATTGATAAGGGCAGAATTAACGCTTCCTGTGATGCATTGATTACTCAACAAATCTTCATAGGTCAATTGATAAACACCGTTGTCACGAACCGAAAACTTATACACCGAGCCCGAGGCCAGAACAGAAGAAGACGCAAATCGACTGGAACTAGAACGACCAACCTGCCTAAATCTGGGTGAATTCGATATTCTTAACTCCCTAGTAAACTTGGTTACTTTATGAATCGAACCATTTTTTTTAATTAAAGGAGTATAACTCACAATTGCACTGAGGTTCTTTGCAGCTGTTGAGTAATTGATTTGCGTTTTTAAGCCAGCCTCTAGATCATTCGTCCATGAATCTGGAATAGCCGCCAGCTCTGTAGAGGACAAGAGTTGAGACTCAACTATATTGGCAGAAACAGTAAGAACCTGATTGGAGCTGAGCGACACTTTTTCCGTGTACTGTGATACTCGAGTAGCATCCATTCCAAACCCCTTGATTCCCATAACTTTAGCTCCGCCTAAACTCTCAGTTTTCCACTCAAGCGATATCTCTTGAAAGCCTTGTGCAGTTAAAGCGAAAGAGAGTAAGATAAAAAAAACATTCAGGAAAAATTTCATAGGTACGACTATTATTTTGTTCAAAAAAAATGATTCTCGGCAATATTAACGTGGTTTATGGTTTGATTTATTGTGGGAGCATCAGTTAAAACGTATTTAGCACGGGAAAATTACAATTAATTAATCTAAGTATTAGAATAGTTCCCTTTAATTTCTTGCCATTTTATGTCGTTTTTATCAAACTTATTTATATTTTTACCGTATTGATTGAAATTAATTCGTCCTTATGAACAATTTTTTGTTGAAAACATTTGCGGCTATTTTTGGTGTTTTTCTGACCACTTCTGCACTATCACAGGACCCAGAATTTAGCCAGTTTTACGCCAATCCACTATATCTTAACCCCGCTTTTGCTGGTTCTAATAACTGTCCACGAGTTGCACTGAACTATCGAAACCAATGGCCTGGATTATCAGGGTCATTTGTTACTCAAAGTGTTTCTTACGATCAGCGATTGGGATACAACAAAGGGGCTGGTATAGGCTTTTTAGTTTCCAATGACGAAGCAGCTAAAACTCTTAATACGCTAAATGCTAGTGCCATTTTCTCCTATCACTTGCCTGTGACAAGGAAATTTGCCATTCGAGTGGGATTTCAAGCAACTTATTTTCAAAAAAGCTTAGATTGGAGTAAACTTACCTTTGGAGATATGATTGATCCCAGGAGAGGATTTGTATATAACACCAACGATGTTCCCAATGGGAATGGAAAAAAAACTGGAATAGATTTCTCTGGAGGAATTTTGGGTTTCAGCGAAAAGTTTTTCTTTGGATTTGCAGCGCATCATGTTACCGAACCAAACGAATCTTTGGTCTTGGGAGAGAGTAAACTACCAATGAAAATGACGGGTCATGCAGGTGCGGTAATACCATTGAGAAAAAGTAAATACAGAACAAGTGACACCAAAATATCTCCAAACATTTTGTACAGAAATCAAGGTACTTTCCAACAATTAAATCTGGGAGTATACGTGAATAAAGGTCCTATATGGACGGGAGTTTGGTATAGAAATGGCGATGCCTTTATTGTATTACTCGGTATCCAAACAGATTTAGTTCGTTTGGGATATAGTTACGATGTAACCACAAACCAATTAACATTGGCTACTGCCGGTTCGCACGAAATTTCATTTTCGATGAACTTTAAATGTAAGCCACCAAAAAAGAAATATAGGACAATAAGTTGTCCATCATTTTAGTTATAGACTATTAGTAATTTTGAAGAAAGAAGAAAAAGAAACGATATGAAGATGAGAAAAAACATAAGTAAAGTATTTGTTGCCGGGATGGCAATGAGTATGTTGGTTTTGTCTTGTAAAAAGAAAGAACAATCGACAGCTACTGGTTGGAATTACAATGATCCTCAAAACGGAGGATATTTAAAGACGAACTATGTAGAACAAGAGACAGGACCGGGATTAGTTTTGATTGAGGGTGGAACATTCACTATGGGTCGATCAGAGCAAGAAGTAACTTTTGACTGGGATAATACACCAAGAAGAGTAACTGTCGCTTCTTTCTACATGGACGAAACTGAAATAACTAATCAGCACTGGGTGGATTACTTACACTGGACTAGCAGAACGTACACGGATTTTCCGTTGATTGTAAAAAAAGCTTTACCAGATACCTTGGTATGGAGAAGTAAACTTGGATACAACGAACCAAAAGTAGAATACTACTTAAGACATCCTGCTTACCAAGATTACCCGGTTGTAGGAGTTAGTTGGTTGCAAGCAAGCAATTACTGTGCATGGCGAAGTGATCGAGTAAATGAATGGATCCTAATTAGAGAAGGTATCTTGTTGTGGAACAATGACCAACAAAACGAACCATTCAATACAGATGCGTACTTGGCAGGAAAATTTAGCAACAGTGACAACCCTAACGGACAATTGCTAGACCTCGATCCAAGTAATGGAAGTGGTTCCAACGGAAAAAAGAGAATTAAGAAAAAAGACTTAGCAACCAGAATCGTTAAATTGGAGGATGGAATAACCCTACCAAATTATAGACTCCCTACGGAAGCGGAGTGGGAATTTGCAGCTTACGGGTTGATTGGAAATTCAGAAGACGAAAGAATCACCAATAGAAGAATTTATCCGTGGGATGGTCATTGGGTAAGAAACCCAGATGATAAATTTCAAGGTGAAATTCAAGCCAACTTTGTAAGAGGTAGAGGTGATTATATGGGAGTTGCAGGGAAACTAAATGATAATGCAGATGTAACCGCACCCGTAACAGCCTACTGGCCGAACGATTACGGATTGTACAACATGGCAGGAAACGTAGCAGAATGGGTTATGGATGTATACAGACCTCTTTCTTCTGAAGATTTTGATGAGTATAGTCCTTTTAGAGGAAATGTGTTTAAAACAAAAGTATTGAACTCAGAAGGAGGTATTGATGAAAAACTAGACGAAGCAATGTACGATGTCAACGGTATTAAAGAATACTTGGTAGATTTCACTGCGGAAAGAAAAAGAAGACGTGCCGGAGCCATTACCGATTCACTAGACAATGTTCTGTTAACAGAACTAGACTCTATGGTGGATATCGCTAACGGAATGTTTAATGACGGAAGAAAGTTAGAAGCATCAAGATATGTAAGAGACATTGTAGATGAAAAACTATTGGATATTGCATTTAGAGTACAAGGTATTCCTGGATTAGAAGAATTTCAATTCGAAATCATTCCAAAGTTAATCGTTGGGATTTCTGATTACGTGATTAACGAACCAGGTAGCTTGAAAGTTCGTACTGTGACGAAGGAAGAAAACTTAGATAGAAGAAACTACGAGCAGTCCAATTACATTGACTACCTTGATGGGGATTTACAATCCAGTATTTACTACAACAAAGAGGAAACTATTGCTGGAGTAAACGAGTTTGAACAACAAACAGGAGCTGCTAGAAATAGAACTGGAAAAAACCCTCAGAACCTAGTGTATCAGTCCACTACTTTCGATAAAGGGAAAACTATCCAGCCCTCTACTCTCATAACGGACAAATCGCGAGTGTACAAAGGTGGTTCATGGAAAGACCGAGCTTACTGGCTGTCACCAGGAAACAGAAGATTTTACGATGAATTCCGTTCAACGGATTATATTGGATTTAGATGTGCCATGACTAGAGTAGGTAGCCCAGTAGGAAACGGTGGTAAAAAATAATCTGAACTTTTGATAAAATTAAAAGCCTTGATAGAAAAATCTATCAAGGCTTTTTTATATTTAGGCAACAATTTATACATGACTACAAAAGAATTATACTCACTTTATTTAACTCACAGAATCATTTCTACGGATACAAGAAACATTGAGCTAGACTCGATATTCTTTGCTTTATCTGGAGAAAACTTTGATGGAAATAAATTTGCAGAGGAAGCCATTCAAAAAGGAGCATCTTATGCGGTTATCAGTAACGATTCATATCAAAAGGACTCGCGCTATATTCTCGTTGACGACACCCTGAAAGCTCTGCAAGACTTGGCTCAGTATCATAGAAACACACTTTCCATTCCCGTGATTGGAATTACCGGAAGTAATGGCAAAACAACTACCAAGGAACTTATTAAAAGTGTATTGGAGCAAAAATACACCACTTTTGCCACCTACGGCAATCTAAACAATCATATTGGGGTTCCCCTCTCCCTGCTTTCTATTCACGAAAAGCACGAAATAGCTATTATTGAAATGGGTGCCAATCACCAAAAGGAAATTGAGTTTTTAGCAAATATTTGCTTACCAACATGCGGTCTGATTACTAATATTGGAAAAGCACATCTAGAAGGTTTTGGTGGAATAGAAGGGGTTGAAAAAGGGAAGACTGAGCTTTTTGAAAATTTACACTCAAGAAAAAAACAAGTATTTATCAATGTGGATGATACGAGGCTCATGCCCTACGCTAAGAAATTACAAGCTATCACTTATGGAACCACGAACTGTGAGTATTGCGGGAAAATTTCTTCAACCTCTCCTTTCCTATCGGTTTCTGTAAATTTCAACAATCAATTGCTCAATCTGCAGTCCAATTTAATTGGAACGTACAATTTTAACAACATATTGGCCGCAGTAACTCTCGGAGATTACTTTGATTTAACTCCAGAACAAATAAAAAAAGGAATCGCAAACTATGTCCCTTTAAATAATCGCTCCCAACTTATAAAGCAAGGGAGTAATAGCATTATTTTGGATGCCTATAACGCCAATCCCTCGAGCATGACTGAAGCAATAGAAAACCTTGTAAAAACTGAAGCGTCAAAAAAATTCTTTGTCCTTGGAGACATGCTTGAATTAGGAAAAGAATCCAAAAAAGAACATGAAAAAATAGTGGAATTGCTAATCAACCACCAATTAAAAGGAATCTTGGTTGGCAGACTATTTGAAACTGTAAAACAACATGAATACCTGACTTTTTCTAATAATGAAGCTGCAAAAAAATTCTTACGAACTAATAAAAAACACGACACGTTGATACTGATTAAAGGATCTAGGGGAATTAAACTAGAATCAATTCAAGAAGTATTATAAAAATAATTACAAAAACTTAAAGACAAAATTATGTCAAAAATTCTTACAAAAAACTCCATTCAATTCTTAGAAAAGTACCTAAACAATGCCTCTCCCACAGGGTTTGAAAGTGAAGGGCAAAAATTATGGTTGGAATACCTGAAACCATACATTGATGAGCACTATGTAGATACGTATGGAACTGCTGTTGCAGTAATAAATCCCAAAGCAAAATACAAAGTAGTAATAGAAGCACATGCCGATGAAATTTCGTGGTTTGTGCATTACATCAACAAAGATGGATTTATCTATGTGAGAAGAAATGGAGGATCGGATCATCAAATTGCTCCTTCCAAAAGAGTAAACATTCATATAGACAACGGCATTGTACCTGCAATTTTTGGATGGCCGGCAATTCACACCAGAAAAGATACTACCGAAAAGATGCCAAAACTGGAGAATATCTTTTTGGATTGTGGGGCAAACTCCAAAGAAGAAGTAGAGAAAATGGGAATTCATGTGGGGTGTGTGATCACTTACCCTGACGAATTTATGGTCTTAAACAAAAAATACTTTACTGGAAGAGCACTTGACAACAGAATGGGTGGATTTATCATTGCAGAAGTGGCGCGTAAACTGAAAGAAGACAACATTAAATTGCCTTTTGGATTGTACATTGTAAACTCAGTGCAAGAAGAAATAGGATTGAGAGGTGCGGAAATGATTGCTGCCAGAATAAAACCTGACGTGGCGATTATCAATGATGTATGCCACGACACCAACACTCCTATGATTGATAAAATTGAACAAGGAGATTTTAAATCTGGAGACGGACCCGTTCTTTCTTATGCACCAGCAGTTCAAAATAATTTGTTGAAATTAATAATTGATACGGCTCAGAAAAACAAAATTCCTTTTCAACGAATGGCATTGTCTAGCCGAACTGGAACGGATACAGATGCATTTGCCTACTCTAACGAAGGGGTTGCTTCTGCTCTTATTTCTTTGCCATTGAAATACATGCACACAACTGTTGAAACAGCGCATAGAGATGACGTGGAGAATTTGATTAAGCTTTATATTGAAGTGTTGCAGAATATTAAGGATGGACACGATTTTAGATACTTTAAGTAAGTTCCCATCCCTTACCCTTCCCGGAGGAAAGGGAACTCCTTTTGCTCGTGAAATATTTCACGAGAAAAATTATCGCGAGAATATTCCCTTCACTTATGCGAGGATAGGATGGGATAAAACGAGAATAATAAATGAACAAAATAATAACAAACATAAAACAAGTATCAGTCGATCAAGTAGGAATATCTGACCGTCTCACCAGAATCACTGCTCGGAGCGTAAAAAACGAAACCAAAATCCATGGATTGAAAATGGCTTTGAACATGATTGACCTTACTACTCTGGAAGGAGCTGATACTGTGAACAAGGTAAAACAATTGTGCTACAAAGGAATGCATTTGCATGATGGGTATCCAGATTTACCCACAGTAGCTGCAATTTGTGTCTATCCCAATTTTGTAGGGTTAGCCAAAGAACAACTCAAAGGAAGTGGAATAAATGTTGCATCAGTGGCTACTGCTTTTCCCTCAGGAAATTCTTCTCTTGAAGTGAAAATTACTGATACTAAAATGGCTGTGGATGCTGGTGCAGATGAGGTAGACATGGTAATTTCAAGAGGGAAATTTCACCAAGGAGAATACAATTATGTGTTTGACGAAATTGCCAAAATAAAAGAGACTTGCGGAAAGAATGTGCGTTTGAAAACCATTCTGGAAACGGGTGAATTGGGAAGTTTGGATAATGTGCGAAGAGCCAGCGACATAGCCATGCATGCTGGGTCTGATTTTATCAAAACCTCAACAGGGAAAATAAGTCCTGCGGCAACTTTGCCTGTTACCTTAGTAATGTTGGAAGCCATAAAAGATTATTACTACGAAAAAGGAATACAAATAGGAATGAAACCTGCGGGTGGAATTTCTAATGCTAAATTGGCGCTACAATATTTGATGTTGGTAAAAGAAACTCTTGGCGACAAATGGCTCACCAACCAATGGTTCCGTTTTGGAGCGAGTAGCCTTGCCAATGATGTATTGATGCAATTGGAGAAACAACGAAGTGGGGTGTATCAGAGTAAAGATTATTTTTCTAAAGATTGATTTTAGTCGGGAGTCGATAGTCTGTAGCCCTTAGTTTTAAAATGAATAAATGATTTTTATATTTCACACACCAATATTAGCTTTAATAGGATTCGCTATTTTATTTTTTACAAAATGTAAAGCTAAATACATTTTTTGGATGGATTATGCTGTAATACTTCTTGCATTTTTTTCGATTCCAATTTTTGGTTATGACATAGACTTCATAACATTTATAATTGTTTTTTTTGTGATTGCAGTTATATCACCAATTACTTTTTTTATTACTTTAATATTATTACCTCCTTTAATCGTTTCCTATTTGACTATTGGACTTCAAAAAAGCTTTGTTTACGAAAAAACTAATACGAAATACTGAGGACTGAATACTAAAGACAATCGACTTTCACCAAATAACGATAAAGTCAAAAACAACAATAAAAGCAACAAACACTGATTATGTCAGAAAACAAGATAAACTTAAAAAGCAAGTGGGAATTGGCTCCTTCTTTGGAAAGCACGAGTCATGTGACCTTGAAAAAACAATACGAGTTATATATTGGAGGAAAATGGGTAAAACCTTGCTCTGGGAACTATTTTGATACAAATAACCCAGCTAACGAAGAAAAACTGGCCTCCATTGCCAATGGAAACGCCAAAGATGTGGACTTGGCTGTAAAAGCTGCCAGAAAAGCTTATGATACCACTTGGAGAAAACTTTCTGCAAAAGAAAGAGGAAAATACATTTTTCGTATAGCACGAATCATGCAAGAAAAAGCGAAAGAACTAGCTGTGGTAGAAACTCTAGATGGTGGAAAACCAATTAGAGAATCACGAGATATTGACATTCCTTTGGCTGCGAATCATTTCTTTTATTATGCGGGTTGGGCAGATAAATTAGAGTACGCTTTTCCAAACAGAAACCCCAAATCATTGGGTGTGGCAGGACAAATCACTCCTTGGAATTTCCCACTGCTGATGGCGGCTTGGAAAATTGCTCCAGCTTTGGCTTGTGGAAATACTGTGGTGTTGAAACCTGCCGAAACTACCTCGCTGACTACTCTTCTACTTGCCGAAATCATTGAAGAAGCGGACTTACCCCCAGGTGTTGTAAATATTGTCACGGGTGCAGGAGACACAGGTGCAGAAATTGTAAAACATCCTGACATTGATAAAATTGCTTTTACTGGTTCTACGCGTGTGGGGAAACTCATCCAACAAGCCATTGCCGGGACGGATAAGAAAATAACGTTAGAACTTGGCGGAAAAGCAGCCAACATTGTGTTTGAAGATGCTCCGTTGGACCAAGCTGTAGAAGGAATTGTGAACGGAATTTTCTTTAATCAAGGGCATGTGTGTTGTGCCGGTTCACGATTATTGGTGCAAGAGTCAGTGTATGATATTGTGCTGAGAAAACTAAAAGACCGAATGGAAAGCCTAATTATAGGAAATCCATTGGATAAAAATACAGATATTGGAGCTATCAATTCTAAATCTCAATTAGATACGATTAACCATTACATTAAACTGGGTAAAGAAGAAGGTGCAGAAATTTATCAGCCAGATGGTAAGCTAGATAAAAAAGGATATTGGTGCAGACCTACCCTATTTACTGGCGTATCACAAAGCAATAGAATTGTACAAGAAGAGATTTTTGGGCCTGTATTGGCAATCCAAACTTTCCGTACGATTGAAGAAGCTATTACAAAAGCCAATAATACCCCTTACGGACTTTCGGCAGGAGTGTGGACAGACAAAGGTTCTAAGATATTTAACATGACTTCGCAGCTTAGAGCAGGGATTGTATGGGCAAATACATTCAATAAATTCGACCCAACTTCTCCCTTTGGAGGTTACAAAGAAAGCGGATTTGGAAGAGAAGGAGGATTGCACGGATTGGAGGGGTATCTAAAATTCCTATCCTAATCCCGAGAAAATCGGGAAAAGGAACTCAGGATTCTATGAATATTTAAATGAGAATTAAATAAAACGAGAATATTCCCTCCCTCAGTGATGTGTTAGGGATGGGCTGAATCCTATGGGTTTTTGTGTGAAGTGAAACGGAAAGTAAAAATGTCTCAAAGGATGATTTTATAATAAATACAAGACCGCTTTTCCCGATATTTCGGGAAAAGCTGCTCTAAGACGTAAGAGCAATAAAAACAAAATAAACGCAGTCACCCTGAACTTGATTCAGGGTGTGTTGGCAAACAACACTACAACTAATTAACAGGTTCTGAATTAAGTTCAGGGTGACCGGAAAAACAAAAAACTAACGACTATGACAAGAATAGAAGTGCTAAAAACATACAAACTATACATTGGAGGGAAGTTTCCCAGAACAGAATCGGGGATTCATTACAACTTGCTAGATACCAACGGGAATCCTATTGCGAACATGTGTAAAGCATCTCGAAAAGATTTTAGAAACGCTGTTTTAGAAGCACGAAAAGCTCAAGAGCCTTGGGCAAATAGAACGGCTTATAACCGTAGCCAAATTTTGTACAGAATAGCAGAAATGCTTGAGGGACGAGAAGCACAATTCGTAGACGAATTGATGCAAATGGGTGCTACAAAAAAACAAGCCAAAAACGAAGTGTTTACTTCGATCGATAGATTAATTTATTACGCAGGTTGGGCGGATAAATACCAACAAATTAGTAGTTCGGTCAATCCAGTATCGGGAACGTTTTTCAATTTTTCGGTACAAGAACCCACAGGAGTTGTAGCAGTAATTGCCCCCGAAGAAAACGGATTGATTGGCTTGGTTTCGACCATTGCTCCCATTATTGTTTCAGGAAATTCTTGTATTCTATTGGCTTCAGAAAGCAAAGCTCTGTGCTCTATTTCTTTTGCGGAAGTGGTTCATTCTTCGGATGTGCCGGGTGGAGTCATCAATATTTTGACAGGTAATGCCAAAGAACTCATTCCTCATTTTTCTACCCACATGGATGTGAATAGCCTATTATATTGTGGAAATGATAAAAAAGCGATTCAGCAAATCCAAGAAAATTCTACGACCAACCTGAAAAGAATAGTCGTAAAAAACGACATTGATTGGATGAAGGAAGACAACGAATCCCCTTATTTCATTATTAAATTTACCGAAGTAAAAACGACTTGGCATCCTATTGAGCAGATTGGGGCGAGTGGAAGTGGGTATTGATTTTTCGTTGAATAATTGAAAATTTGACTAGGAAAAGTATATTATCTAAATGAAGCCATAAAAAAAATAAAACGTCATTCTGAATTTGATTCAGAATCTGTTTGCAAACAGTGATGCAATCAATTGACAGACCCTGAATCGAGTTCAGGGTGACCACCACTTTTTTTTGTGAATGATATTGTAGAATGACGATATTTTTTTTTTGTTTCTTTGTAAATACTTTTCAATACAACAACCATGATCTACCAATTCAAAGGGTTCATCCCCGTAGTCCATCCTTCTTCGTTTGTGCATCCACAAGCCACTATTACTGGCAATGTAATCATTGGTAAAAACGTTTACATTGGCCCCGGTTGTGCTTTGCGTGGCGATT
>Ga0233451_10001786_pt1 | contig 20275 bp, 23 predicted proteins | sample 011ome_29_FD_183052 | JGI IMG/M metagenome (GOLD analysis project Ga0233451, IMG submission 183052) | Coastal salt marsh microbial communities from the Groves Creek Marsh, Skidaway Island, Georgia - 011504CT (spades assembly) | ecosystem: Environmental > Aquatic > Marine > Intertidal zone >... | reverse complement strand
TTGCGTGAAAGCTGAATTGGGTCTAATCACCCGCCACATCGTTGCTGCAGTAGCTCAGTGGTAGAGCGCGTCATTGGTAATGACGAGGTCGGGAGTTCAATCCTCCCCTGCAGCACCAGACTTTCCCCTTGTTTTGCTGACTACATCCTTGTTATAAAGGATCATGACACAACGCTTGACACAACAACTGACACAACACCCCCTTTTAAGTTCTATCTATGAGTAAGGGCAAGCTTGGTTGGGAGGATTACCCGCTTCCTCGGGTCGTGCCAGTGAAGGGCAGACTATATGTTGAAGTGAGTATTCCTCGTGCCATCAGGCACCTTTTTGGCAGTGGACAAGGGGGTGTCACTAATCGACGTCGATCTACTGGAACGACAGACCCTGCTCTCGCTGAGAAAAAGAAGATGTCTTTAGCTCACGAGATATTCAAAGAGTTCGACATTAAGCACGCAGATGCTGAAGAGCACGAAACTACCCAATACGATGACTTTGCTCGTAAAGCGATAACTGACTTAGCTAAAGCTCTAAAGTATAACCGTGGCGCCATTCCCGCTTTAGACCCATCGACCAAGTATTCCGACTTAGCACAGATGAAAAGCAGGCTGGATGAAGCAGTCAAGATCAATGCAGATGACATCCCTGATCGAGCCAATAGATCTATTGCGGCATTGAAGATTGCAAATAATGCAAGGCATTCTGGTGTAGCTTTTGAGGCTGTTCCATCCGAAATGATAGCAGACCTCCCTAATCACGTTCAGGCAATCACCACCAAAACAACTGATGATGAGGTGTCTCAAAAGATTCAGGAAGCTCGTTTTGAGGAAGATGATGCTTTCAATAGTAAAAAACACTTTTTACTGGAGGCTTATTCGTCGTCCATTGTTGTATCTTTCTGGCGTGACTTGCTAATGAAGGCGGCTTCGGAGCAACAACTGGCTGAGCCAGTATTTGACCAGGTGGATGGTGCTGATTTCGTTGTTATTAATGGTTCATTCCATCCTAAAGAAAAGATGCTTGCAGCTTCTAAGATGGTGTTCGGTAAGGAAGTCACATTCACCGATGCGAAAAGGAAGCAGCAGGTTCAATCAGTCAAGCGGCTCTCTGTTAGCGATGTGAGGGAGGAATACGAAGTCTACGTAAAAAGGCGGTATAACAAAACCAATACACAGAGAAAGTGGATACGTGCGGTAGACCGTTTTATTGAAATGGTAGGGGACTTCTCGCTGAATGAAATAAGACCTCTTCAGGCTTATCAGTTTGCTGATGCACAGGAGGCAGCTAATCCCTCAGTGTCTAACAAAAGCATCACAAACTATCATGCAGGAATGTTACTGCTGCTAGGCTACTGTGTTCGCAAAGGTTATATCGACCTCAATCCGTTTAATAATGTGAGTGTCAAAAAGTATGGCCGTACGAGCAAGAGTTGGCTTCCCTACACTTCGTACGAAATGGAACGTATCTTCTCACACGACTGGGCGCCACAAGAACGGCTTTTCTTAAGCATTGTTAGCGCTACTGGCATGAGATCGACAGAAGTCGGCTCGTTGACTTGGGAACGCTTTAATGTGGATAGCGCCACTGGGATCAGAACTTTTTCTCTCGTGGATACTTATGATGAAGCTGTGGATGTGAAAAACGAAGGGTCAGCAAGACATATCCCTTTGCATCCTGCACTACTATTACCTGCGAAGAGACAGGGCAGAGTGTTTGACTACACTATTGACCCGAATGGCCTCAGCAGCACCGCCATTGGGCATATCATTCTTCCAACACTGAATAAACTGGTACCTCACACAAGAAAGTCTATTCACTCATTTCGCCGCACCTTGAAGGTATTAATGAGAAACGCAGGAGTGAGCAAAGAGGTCAACGACATGTATACTGGGCATGGTGAAGGTGATGTATCCTCTAAGTCATATGGTGGTGTCAGTGTAGAAGCCAGATTTGAGGCTATATCAAAAGTACCAATGCCTTGGCTTGACCCTTAAGAGCTTTGCCTTAGCGCCTCGATCCAGTCAGAGACAACAGCTACAAGCTCGGATGCATCACTGTTGAAGGGCAGATACTGGGGCTTAAATCGTTTGTTCATATCATGAAGGCTACATCAGGGAAGCTGTGCTTTGAACTGCCACCATATGCTTTTGCTGGTAAGCAGAGTGACGAAGGTAAAACTGGGTCATGACTTACTGCATGAGATAGAACCTTAGTCGATGAAAAAACTATGCACAAAGCAGGCTGAAAAACATCTAAGTTAACTTGCGTCATGGCCGCTTTGGGACTGGTTGCAGCCTCAACTATGTTTAGTTAGACTTTCGGTTAGCACTTGAATCATAGCCAACGTCCATAAATTCTTCCATAAAAATTGACATCAGTTCTGTGCGAGAAGAGACACCTGCCTTTTGCAAAATCCTGTGGCTTTGAACACGGATGGTGCCCACCGCCACTTTTCGTAGACCTGCAATTTCGACATTATTTAGCCCTCTGAGCATAAACAATGCGATGTCTTTTTCAGCAGCCGTCAGGTCCCAAGTATTAAACTGTTTATGTACAAGGGCATCAAAATCTTCTGTTAAATGTTTAAGCTGAAGCTCATGTTTTTCGTCAGATTTCTGCAACGCTTTGATGTAAGTCAAAATCTCTATCAATGCTAATGTTAGCCCAATAGTAGCGAGGATTTCGAAAAATAAATGAAGTGCGCTCCCAAAGGAGTAGGCTGTATCTGTTGCTATATGCTCCCTGATATCGTTAGCAACATCCTGGAAGAAAAACAGTGCTGACAAAGCCATAATCGGGGCCATTACTTTGTATCTTAGTTGAGCTTTGATCATTATACTTCTCCCGTCACATTTTCAGACGACGCATAACTCGTCGGTGCTTTGGTAGGTACCAGACAATGGTTCCAGTGACGCCAAATAACACCAGAGCTATTGCTGAAAGGTCAGCAAGGACCGTTTGTAATCTCCAGTTAATCCAACCTGTTCGATGAAATATTCCAAAAATGTAGGGCCAATATATTTTTGTATGTACTCGATACCCGTTTTGATCAAATGTTGATCGTCTGTAATTCGACTTTACGTAGTAATGGCCTGTATTTAGGGACACTATTATGTAACCTGAGGGCTTCTTAAAGCGTAAAGACTTAAACTCGTGATACACTACATTTTCAATCGATAAACTATCTTCGTTTTCCCAATACTTGTTGGCAATCGTCTGAGCTATTTCTCTACTAACGCTGTTTTCCAAATAGTTTTCACGGAAAACAGCTTCTTTGTACTCACTGTTAGGAAGCCAGGAAATCACAAGTTCTTGGTGGTTTAGGTATAAACCAGTTATCCCAAAAAATATGACCCAAGGCATTAAAAGTATGCCAAGCCAAGAGTGTATAGACCTAGCGAGCAGCATCGTTTTTCTCATAAACTGGCCCTATCTAACGGTGGTTTTATTCTGGTTGTGTATGACACTGAAATTTTGAATTTTGCGATGGTTCGAGGAATTAATATCAGTGGGATCGGCTTGAAGCCCCCTCCTGCCAAAATTTCAATAAGGTTAGTAACAGTGAACTTTTTCCCCACTGGAGCAATATTAAAACTACCAGTTCTAGAGTATGCAATTCGCTTACCAGGGATCAACATATCCTTATTTGCTATGGCAATTAAGTCTTGTGGAATTGGACGCCGCAACCGTATGGGTAAACCCAACGCCTTAAACTGACCTTGTTTTGGAAAATAAAGAGCGAGATCATCAGCAAATATTTGGCATCCGTCAACCGCTCTATTTGCAGTTTGTATTGACTTGCCACTGCCTTTTTCGCCTACCAAAAGGTTTATTTCTCTGCCACTTCGATAGGCCGCACAATGGATCAATGCTGTGTCGGGTATTTGGCTAGCTACGACATAGCAAATGCTAAGCAAAGCTTCATTCAATGTATCCATTAAATCATCGTAAAAGAAAGATTTTCTTTGAACGACACTGTCAATTTCATATTTACCCGCTGAATACGTGATGCGTATGTCAATTTTAGGCGTAGATGCCGCCTCAAAATTCCATCCTGTTAGAGTTTCTTTCAGCAGGCCTACAAAAAACTTGGGGCTGGCAATGACTATATTCGCACCAGCCCCAGATAATCGTAATATTACTGGATCATAAGACCCTAGAACTTTCTCAGCTACGTCCACTCGCCGCCCTTAACTTTACAGAAGGTTTCTGTGCTGAATCTATTTGCTTCTGAAAAAGACACCACACGGCATAATTTTGATGAGCTTTTATAGGTTGATTTGATTTCATAGGCGACCCGATTTCCAGAGAGAAACCCCGTTGCTCCATCTTCCAGCCGATCTAAAGCCGTATATAGAGATGGCTCCGTTACCCTAGAGTAGTTCGACGCAGTACACCCAAGGACAAGCAAAAAAAGAGGAATGAGCACAAAACTTCTCATAATCAGTTGAACTCCGCCAGAGCGCTTGCAACGTCGTCTGCATCAACCGCTTCCATCCCATCAGAATCTAGAGCGCTCTCAACATCGTTTACAATGCCGTTTTGAGAGCTAACGTCACCTGCACTGCTTCCACTAATTCCGCCAGAGTAGCCACTGCCACCTGCAACTCCGTCGTTATCACCAGGGCCACTGCCACCACCACTGCTACCGTCGTTATCACCTGGGCCGCTGCCACCACCGCTGCTACCGTCGCTGCCACCTGGGCCGCTGCCACCACCGCTGCTACCGTCGCTGCCACCTGGGCCGCTGCCACCACCGCTAGCAGAGGCCACTGTTGGAATGCCCATGATAAAAGGGGCCGTTGACATCAGTAACAACTTCAAAAATTTTCTACGGAGCATCATGTTTAGTTCCTTTGTGTGATCATTCTCCGAAGCACTTTAAGGAGTGAATACAAACATCGATATAATCACGAGTTATACGGATTGAATTTCGACAGCGTATAACCAGAGTTATATGCATTAATGAGAGGCTATTTGGGAAAGGAGTGAACTAATTTTATGCACTTATTGATCAAAATCTATAGGCATGGCAGGAATTTTCTCCTAGGAGGTATCAATACTCAACTATACTGCCTCTTAGCCATTCAAGACACGATGAACAGACATACGGCTGATGCCCATCTGCTCCGCAATCTTGTAGGTACTCAGCCCCTCCTCACGTAACTGCTTGATCTTCTCCCGATCAATGCTGCGCTTGCGTCCGTGGTTCACATACACGCCCCGCTCCTTGGCTTTGCTGATGCCTTCAAGTTGTCGCTTCTTTATGATGTTACGCTCAAACTCCGCAAAAGCTCCCATCATCTGCAGCTGCAGCTTCGCCAATGCATCACTGCCTTGCGGATCAAAAGTGAGCCTCTCTGTGATGAACTGTACAGTCACACCCTTTTCGTTGAGCTGAGAGACAATACTTTGCAGGTCACGCAGATCACGAGCCAAACGGTCTATGCTCCAGACAACCACCGTGTCGCCCTCACGTGTGTATTTAAGCATTTCATCAAGCGCTGGACGCTCCACGCCAGATGCACCAGAAAGCTTCTCTTCAAAGATGCGATCACAGTCAGGTAGGTCTTGGCGGTCTAGATGTTGGTCAGCGGTGCTCACCCGTCTATAGCCGATAATGCTCATGTGTTTTGCCTCCGTTGGTAACAATGACAGCTAGACTCTATCAATGTTAGCAACATAGCAAGGCATTTGTTACCCCACACGCAGTAACACAGAGACAGTAACGGTGAGGTAGAGATCAATGTGACCTACCATTACAAAGAAAAGGCCAGACTTCTGTGTAGAAGCCTGACCAGAGTTGACCATGTCATCGGGGAGACGAGGTATGTCATAGGTACGGCTGCTTGGTGGCTGTGGATCATTAAGGGCCAGCAAGGTGTTACCGCCGCCAGGGCCAGGGCCACCCTACCCGTTATTATGCTCAGTGAAGCACACGGTTAAGGGCATAGAAAGGGAGAGCTTATTTAGCAGTGTGGATTGTGCTGCAGGACAGGTGGCTGACTGGGTAGCGTTGAGAAGGTGTGCGTATTGCCATAGCGCTGCAGGATGCTTGACCAGTTCACATGATAGGAGAAGCCTCTCCAGTCTGGCTTGCTGTAACGCTGAATAATCCACTGGATGTCATCCTTACATCGAATGATGCGAAACTTGCCGCAGTCAGACACCCACAGTGCTGGATAATCCATATGCTTCTCAGGGTATGTATTGAGCATCATGCGCCTCGCTTAGCGCTGAACTTGTCATAGTAGGATTGCAGTGACGTCCCTAGCTCGTCTGATGGATTGTACTGCCTACCTGACTGCACAAAGCGCTTCATGCCACCCTTGCCACCCAAGTGAGCGACACTACGCAAGCCATCACGGTCATACCCTTTGGCTGCATCACCCAGTGCATCGATGGCTTCATCTAGGTCTTTGAGGTGCCAAAGAGCTACCTCGTCCTGTAGGGCTGGATCAGCCTTGAACTCATCCTGAGTGAACCGCTTGCCGCTATGCTTCTTGAAGTCAGCCAAGCGGGCAGAACCAAACTGCAAAGCTCCCACAAAACGTCTGCCATCACGGATGGTTATTTCCGCCTTACTATCACCGCTGCTTTCGCTTTGTGTGAGTCTCGCTAAGAAGTCGTCATTGCTTGCGGTAGCAGGCTGTTCTGACAACCTACCAGGTTGCTCAGATTGCCTTGAGTACTCATAGGCTAGGGCCGCTGCATAACCGTCCAGTACAGCGTCCTGAGCACTCACTCTTGCAGTCTCATTAATGTCTGGCTGCTCTGGTGCGTCTATCGGATCAGCATCCTGCAAGATCTCAGCGATTAAGCTGCGCTTGGCTCTGCTCATTGTAGGGTACATGGATTGGATTAGCTGTGGGTATGGTACGGGCTTTTGGCCGAATGCCGAACCCATTGAAGCAGCCATCTTGATGTATTGGGCTATTCTAGTGACAAACTCTAATTCCTGCTCAGATAGACTGTCGATGCGCTGCTCTAGTGTTTGAGGTGTTTGAGAGGGCATTAGGGTTGAGCGTACTGCATCTAGGCGTTTGCTCTTTGTGCGTGTTTCTGGTGCCATTAGGCCTGTAGTGTTGGACATGATGTATTCCTGTTGGTTGATTACGACACGTGTTCAGCTAGGCTGTTGCGCCCCGCTGCTGCAAATGTTGTGACAATGTTGGGATGTTGGGCCAGCTACTCAGCGTTGCTATAAAGATTATTAGCAATACCAGTGACTTAGTGGAGTGCCACATCTGCTTAGGTTGGTGTAACTAAGTATGTAGCGAGCAGAAGCGTATACTATCACGCCTCCCTGTAAGACCAGTCAGGCCTGTAGTTGGTATGGTTGGTCGAGGTAGCACTCAATGAGGTCGCTCAAGTACAGCCTGCCTTTGGCTTTACCTGTCTCAGACAATAGAAAGCCCTGCTTCACCATAGCGTCCAAGTACTTCACTATTTGCGTGGAGCGGCCATAATGATGCCACTGGCCAGCCCTGCGCACAGAGACATCGATGGTGGTGTCACCGTCATAGGCCTGCACGATCATAGCTGCCACAAGCTTGTGCAAACTGCCATTTAATGATGAGCGCTTGTGGGGCAATACACCTGCTGATCGCAGGATGCCAAGAACGGTATCGGCATTCTCATGGAAAAGCGCATCGTTGGTTTGCAGTCTACGAGATGCTTGCTCAAGCAAGGTGAAAACAATCATGGCTTGGCCTGTGTGTAGTGATCGTAGAAGGCAGGGCCATGATGTTTGTAGGCTTTGTGCATCTGAGCTTGAGTAGTCTTGCTCCAGTAGGCGGAAGGGTTTTGATGCTTCAGCTGTAGGAACTCCGAGAAATACGGAATCGTGTGGGGAGGCTGCATACGTGCGTCCTTTCTCTGTGGTTATATGAGGGGGAGGCAGGGCTACTTCGTGAATACAAAGCGGTTAGCTGCGATACAGATAGTTATAACAGATATACGTCTCCACGTCAAGTACAAATAGATATTAAACTATTGATATTAATTACTTAATTCTGTCTTGGGCGTAATGTAGTTACAATCTACATGGACTGCTGAGGGGGGACTGGCCTCTTAAAGGCCAGACCTACTGCAAGAAGTAATAACTCCTGTGGGTTACAGCCTTTGAGAGCTGTGATTGCTTGTAAGTTAAACACTGATGCTTAAACTTCCCATAGGGACACCGCCCTATAAGGCGGTGCTAGCTGCTAGGTACAAGCACATTAAGATTAATGTCATAAAACTTACAATTTTATGTTATACATAGAGTTAAATGAAAACATCTTAAAGGCTTGTAACCATGAAACCTGATCTCTTGTATTCCAATCACCCACTTCTAGCCCTGCGCTACGTTGAGTGGTTAGCTGTTGAGCGTTTATACGCAAAGCCACAAGGTGAGCGGATGTATAATCTCTATGATGAGATGCCATTCACCGCTTGGCAGAGTGAATACGTTAAGTTTGAAGATGCAGTGCGGCGCAACCTCAGAAAGAAAGACGCTTGGGTTGCTAGCTCATTGGCAAGGGTTGGGTTGGATAAGGAGCTAGATACATTAGAGAAGGTCTATGCCTACATAGACACACAGTTGAAGCCCAAGAGGCAAGGCAATGCGCTAAAGGATGACAAGCGTGCGATAGGCCAGCGTGAGTATCAGCGGGAAGCGCTTGGAACTGCGTTTGTGAACAACCCTCCATTGGTAAGCGCAGCTAAAACTGCATGTAAGGCCATCGCACAGCAGGGTGGCTCGCCAGAAGCTATCCAGACATTGATTGCGCAGGAAGCCAGCAGACTTGAAGGAAAGCATTGCGAAGAAGCTCTAAGCGCTGCTGGACGAGAGACCCTGCGCAACACGATCATGCTGCCTATTGTCGAAGAACTAATGGCGGTTGGCGTGGTAGAGCGGGAGCTTCTAACGGGTAAAGAGAAGCAAGCGTACTTCTTGTGGGGACAAATCAAAGCTAACTGTATTGTTGGTGATGAGCTTGAGCTAGGCCAGGCTACGTACAAGAAATGGTGTGGTGGCGACAGCAAGGCTCACAAAGCGAATCTGAAAGTATTGGAAAAGCTAAAGGCCATACGTGTGAATTGGGGGAAGAAGGGTGTGGAAACACGGAAAGCTACACTGGTTAAGCGGCTACTTTAGCGAGTATTAACTTAGTGTTACCTGCTGACCTAAACCCTTGTAACGAAGAGATTTAGAGCGAAGGCTGCAACCACACTAAAGGCCAGAAAGCTCCCCACCAACACAACGGGTGACACAACATTTGACACAACACTACTCTCTTGAAGCAGGGCTGAATCGAGAAAGATTTAAATTAACTGTTTGAAATTAAATAATAATATTAACATCATAACATAACAACAGCCATCATATCGGGAGTTCAATCCTCCCCTGCAGCACCAGATTTTCCCCTCAAAGTTTCACACAAAGCCGAAAGGCTTTGTTTCGCCCTAAAATACCCGCATTTTTCGGCTAAAACCTCCTCGCATCACAACGGGCGGGCATCACATGAGCCTTCTAAGATACAGCTTCATACTGGCAATCCGTGCCACACCACACCTTATCGTGTCGAAATTCTTTTTCGAGTTTCGCCTCGGCTTTTATGGTGTTTTGGCGACGTTTCTCGCCGTTCTCGCCGCATTTACGGCGCCTGTAATGATCATCTTTGTACCGCTCACGATTGCCTTCACCAATACAGCCAACACGCTTACAAACTTGCACTCCTTGCTTGGGTTCATCGGCGTGGCGCGCCGCCAGAGGCTGGAGTATCTGATCAGTGAGGTGATCAAAATAAGTGTGATGCGTGGCTTGTCGTCTCTGCTCGCCAGCGCGCTTGTCGTATTCATGCTGGTCGGCCTATATGGCCCTGCACACCTCGCAGGCCTTTTTGCTGCGCCGCTTGAGGCCCTCGCACGTGATATGGCCCTCTTCAACGAAGGGCGCATTCCCGCCGTCCTCGCGGCCAGCCTACTCTACACACCTTTTTCTCTAGTGCTTGGCGCACTTTTTGCCGTGCCAACAGCCGCCGCCGCCTATGCCATTGGCCCCTCTGATCGGGTCTTCAATGGCTTATGGGGGATCGGGTTCAACTTCTGGTCAATCCTGACAAGTCGCCTTTCCTATGTTGGTGTACTCGGCGGCTTTGCCCTATTTACCGTGATCTTTTTCATCCCAGAGGTCAGTCTTCGCTCACTGATCCATCTGGCCCAAAGCGCCTTCACAGGCCAAACGCCTGATCTGATCAACTATCCTATTTCAGAACCAAAGTTTGAGACGCCCGGCGCCCAAATCGCGCTTATGCTCTGGATTGTTTTTAACGGCTATCTCCTCCAGCCTTTCTGGCTGGCCACAGCCGCTCTGTCCTTCCGCCTTGCCTTGGAGCAAGAGGAGGCTCGGGATGCCGCCGACACCCCCTGCCCTGACACCCAACGCGCCCAAGAAGATGCCGAGCGCGTCAAGACAGTTGATCTGCGAAAAGCCCGTATGCCTGCCCGCTGGCAGACCTAAATCAAAGCGCCCGTGCCTATCTCTGGAACATATCGCCCAGCGACGAAAGATCGCTGCCGATCCCCTGAAAGACCTGCCCAGCTCCATGGCCCAAGCCACTCAAAGTACCACAGCCTGAAACTGCTAAAAATAGCGCCAATGCCAAATAACGGCTCATGTTCAATCCTCAAATATAATTTTTTTATGCAGAGATAATATGACTTGGAGAACGAAAAGAGAAGCCACATTGGCGTCTTACAAGCATTGTCCAAACACTTTTGCAAAAGACTCAAAAAACCACACATCTCGTGACACCCCAGCAAGCTTAGCCATCGGCTGCCCACCAGCGCTCGATATCGTCAGCACTGAGCGCCGCCTTGGGGCCTATGGCAACGATCTGGCCAGCTTTAGGCTGTGCGCAGTCACGCACGCTCACCTGCCCACCAACCACATGAAGCTCAAGCCCGCCACTCTCGCCCCTGAGCCGCCCTTTGATGCGATATACCCCCGCAGGCCGCGCCGCGAGTTTATTCAAAAGATGCGCGCGCTCAAAAACACGCGCCTCCTCACAGGCCCAGCTCTGATAGGCTGGATGTGCCGAACCGCCCGCCACAGGCCCCGCGTGTTCGCTGCGCTCCAAGAGCAGCTCTGCCAGCGGCAAATCCTCCTCAAGAGCCATCACGGGCGCACCTGAAAGCACCGTAAGCTCAAGCTTCAACCCCGCGCTTTCGCCCTTGGCCAGCAAGACCAAGTCCGCCTCGCGCACCTGAGTCTTAACCTGCTCTCCAACAAGGCTGTCTCTCGCCAAAGCAGGATAATTTAGCGCATCAACAACGGTGACAATCCCTGAATACAAAAGCTCGCGCTCGGCAAGAGCCGCATTGGCTATCTTCGCAGGTTGCGCCACTCCACTGGCCTCGATGACAAGATGATCTGGCCGCGGCACTCGGTCGAGCGCATCGCCAATTGCCATAAACAGATCGCCGCCAATCGTGCAGCAGACACAGCCGTTTGACAGCGTCAACGTGTCCTCATCAGCGCTCTCCAAAAGCTCAGCATCAATATTGATCGCTCCAAAATCATTGACCAGAACCATCAGGCGCGCCCCGTGTGGCTCAGCCAGCAAACGGTTGATCAACGTAGTCTTGCCCGCGCCCAAATAGCCGGCAATCACCGTGAGTGGCAGGCGTTTCATAGCAGATGCAGCGCCCCACTCAGCACCGTGCCGAGCACCTCAACATCCTTAAGCGCTGCGGCTTTTGTTGGATCTTCGCCCAAGATGGCAAAATCTGCGCGCTTACCAGCCTCGATAGAGCCAATCTCGTGATCAAGCTTGAGGGTATACGCCGCTCCCAGCGTAATCGCATAGAGTGCCTCTTCGGTGGTGATCCGCTGCGCCTCGCCCAGAACGCGCCCGCTCATCGTCTCACGCGCCACAGCGCACCAAGCTGTAAACAAGGGGCCCATAGGCGTCACTGGCGCATCGGAATGAAGTGCAACGCGCACGCCTTCATCAAGTGCAGAGCGTGCCGCATCCATGCGCATGGCGCGTTCCTCGCCAATGGTCAGCTCAGCGTGCTGGTCGCCAAAATACCAGATATGATTGCTGAAGATATTGGTGCAAATTCCCATATCCGCGCATTTGCGGAACTGATCACGCCCCATCATCTGACAGTGCTGCAAAACATGCCGTGCGCTCGGCCACGGGTGCTTGCGTCCTGCCGCCTCAATTGCTGCAATAGAGACTTCGGATGCCTCGTCTCCATTTGTGTGAATATGCATCTGAATGCCCTGCTTCTGCATTTCCTCACAGAGCGCAAAGATAGTTTCAGGCGGCGTGTTCCAGATTCCGTTTGGCTGCCCGCCCACATATCCGGGCCACTTCACGCGTGCAGTCCAGCCCTGAATGGAGCCGTCCGTCATGAGCTTTACAGCACCAAGGCGGAGCTTCTCATGGCTGTGTGTCTTAAGCTTCAGCGCTTTCTGCGCAATCTCTTCAGGGCTGCCACCGATCGCCCCAAGCGTTGGCACAAGCCGGATCGGGAAGCTGGCTTCGCCCGTAACACTCACAAGTGTCCCCAAATCATCCGCCTCGATGGTGGCGAATAGATCTGTCGCGGTGGTGACGCCCGCACGCGTACAAACCTGCCCATAAGAACGGATCGCATCCTCGGTTTGGCTCAGCCCACGAAAGTCGATGCCGAGACGACGCATAACAGGAAACATCGCCGCCATCTCTTGAAGCTCACCACTCAAACTACCGTCTGAACCGCGTAGAACACCCTCGACATTGGTCTGCGCATCGTACCCCGCCATTTCCAACGCAACGCTGTTCACGCACATCAAATGGAAGTTGGAAAACATGATCGCAATCGGCCGCGTTGCGCTGATTTGGTCAAGATGCTTTCGGCTCAGCCGCTCGGAGCGAAGGAAAATCGGATCAAACCCCCAGCCGACAAGCGCCCTGCCCTCAGGCAAGGTCGCTTCCGCTGTGCTCAGGCTCTCCACCACGGCGTCAATCGTCTGCATCCCAGGCCAGAGCTTACCATCAGGATCGATACGGTCGTGATAGCCAGCATAGGCATACTGCCACATCGCGCCCGCCATCATATGCGCGTGACCCTCCACAAAGCCGGGCATGAGAACCGAGTCCTTGAAGCTATCGTCATAGACAACATCGCCCCATTGAGCCGCGCAGTCCTGACCGCCCACCGCGAGAATATGTCCGTCTTGCACGGCAACATGGCTGGCACGCGGGCGGTTTGGATCCATTGTAATGATCTCGCGCGCCGCAAAAACAGTAATCTGGCTCATGACTCTCTCCCTCTTTGAACAAAGAAGTAACGCAGGCTTGTTAATCGGAAAAATAGATTTAACATCGCCCTTACACCGTTTTTTCCGAGGATATCTGTCGTGCACTTTACCCTCAAACAATTGCGATATGTCGATGCCGCTCTGCGCACAGGCTCAATCGTGCAGGCCGCCAGAGAAATGAACATCTCCCAATCTTCGATTGCTGCGGCGATTGACGCCAGCGAAGCTCTCATGGGGGTACCGCTCTTTCACAGGATGCCCGCCAAAGGCATCGTCCCTACCGATGAGGGGCTGCTTGCCGCCAGCAAAATTGCAGCCTTCCTTGCCGATGCTCGCATATTAGAATCCGACCTGCTCTCAAGCCGAGGCGCAACAGTGGGTAGCCTGCGCATGGGCTGCTACGCTCCAACAGCCCCCTATATGCTGCCGCGCATCCTCAACCGCCTCACCGCCCAGCACCCTGAAATCCGTATTGAACTGCGCGAAGGCGATATGGAAAGCCTTGTCGGCTTTCTCAACACCGGTGTCATAGACGCCGCCCTAACCTATCGCCGCACAATTCCCGATACGATGTTCTTCCAGCCGATGTTTCGCGCGCGCCCCTATGTTCTCCTGCCCGAAGTCTCGCCGCTGGCAGCCAAATCCGAGCTTTCGCTCACCGATATCGCAGATCTCCCCATGATCATGCTCGATCTCGCCGCAACCAAGCCCTACTTCACATCGATCTTCAAACAAGCTGGCCTCGCCCCCCGCATTGTACACACGACTCAAAGTTCCTCAGTCCTGCGCGGCCTCGTCGCTGCCAACTACGGGTACTCGATTCTCAATATTTGCGGCCCCAACGACCGCAAAGGCGCGAGCGGATACGTCTGCCGCCCCCTCATAGGCGCGATAGACGAACCCGCCTTTGGCCTCGCCTACACCCGCAACGCCCGCCACACTCCGATCGTAAACGCTGTGCTGGAAATCTGCGCACTCTTGTCCTCTGAAGGCGCGTTTGACGATCTGTTTCTGGCGCCCACTCCCTAAAACATCAAAAAAACCGAGCTTAGGCAAAGGAAAACACTGTTTTGATAGTGGATAGCCCGCGCTAGCCTGTTTCCAATACAAAAAAGAAACCAAGGGAGTCTCAAATGAAGTTCACAACACGCCTGTTGGGTGCTGTTGCCGTTTCGGCAATGTCGCTCTCCGCCCTGCCAGCCTATTCCGAAGGCGGCACATTGGTCATCGCCTCGACACAAGTGCCCCGCCACCTCAACGGCGCAGTCCAGTCAGGCATCGCCACAGCCGTGCCCTCAACGCAGATTTTTGCATCGCCCCTGCGCTATGACGAAAATTGGGAGCCACAGCCATACCTCGCCGAAAGCTGGACAGTGGCCGAAGACGGCCTCTCCGTGACGCTCAACTTGGTGAAAAACGCGACCTTCCACGATGGTAAACCTGTCACAAGCGAAGATGTGGCCTTCTCGATCATGACGATCAAAGAAAACCACCCCTTCCAGACGATGTTTGCACCCGTCTCAAGCATCGACACGCCCGACGCCAACACGGTTGTGATCAATCTCAGCCAGCCGCACCCCGCGCTGCTTCTGGCCATGTCCCCCGCCCTTGCGCCGATCCTTCCCAAACATATCTACGGTGACGGGCAGGATGTGAAATCACACCCAGCAAACTCGGCCCCCGTGGGCTCCGGCCCCTTCATGCTTGAAGAATTCAAAGCTGGCGAAGCCATCGTAATGAAGAAAAATCCCAACTTCTTCATTGAGGGCCGCCCAAAGCTTGACGAAATCATCGTCAACATCATCAAAGACCCCTCAGCGCTTCTGATTGCGATGGAAAACGGCGATGCCGACATCTATCCTTTCATGGCGGGAAGTCAGGAAATCAAGCGGCTGGAAAAAGTCGACGCCCTTGAAATCACCAGCGAAGGCTACGCCGCCGTTGGCCCGATCAACTGGCTCGCATTCAACACAGCCTCCGAAAAGCTCAGCGATGTGCGCGTGCGTCAGGCCATTGCCTATGCGGTTGATCGCGACTTCATCACAAAGGCCCTGCACCGTGGCGTTTCCAAGCCACAACGTGGCCCAATCATTGAAAGCTCACCCTTCTTTGATGGCAGCATTCCCGCCTATGATACCGATCTGGACAAAGCCAACGCGCTCATTGCCGAGGCTGGCTATGGCGACGGGATGGAACTGACGATTGACTATATTCCTGGTCCCAAAGAGCAACAGCAGTCTGTGGCCGAATATCTGAAATCCCAGCTCAAAAAGATCGGCATCGAGCTCACTGTGCGCGCCGCCCCCGACTTCCCCACATGGGCAGGCCGCGTTGGCGGGCATGACTTCGAACTCTCGATGGACGTGGTCTTCAACTGGGGTGATCCTGTGATCGGTGTTCACCGCACGTACCTCAGCTCCAACATCCGCAAAGGCGTGATCTGGTCCAACACCCAGTCCTACAGCAACGCACGTGTCGACGAAATTCTCGGCGCCGCTGCAGTCGAGCTGGACATGGACAAACGCCGCGCACTCTATGCCGAGTTCCAGCAGATCGTCGCCGCTGATCTGCCGATCTACTGGATCAACGCAACGCCTTATCACACGGCCTTTAGCAAGAAGCTGAAAAACGCACCAAAAGGCATCTGGGGCACAATGCACCCGATGGATATGGTCGAGTGGGCCGAGTAACCCAGCGCTAGGCTTTTTGACAGGGCCGCAGTCTTGCGCGGCCCTGTCACCCTGAACACCTAGGATATCCCATGAGCCTCTCCTTTTTGTCACGCCGCCTTGCCTATGGCCTTCTTCTTATGCTCGGTGTCGTGGTTCTCAATTTCTTACTCATCCGCCTAGCTCCCGGCGATCCTGCTGTTGTGATTGCAGGCGAAATGGGTGGTGCGACCGAGGAGATGCTCGAAAGCATCCGCGAAGACTATGGCCTCAACAAGCCGGTCCTGACTCAGCTCTGGATTTACATTTCCGGCGTCGCCACAGGAAATCTCGGTGAAAGCTTCTTTTTCAACCAGCCTGTCTCAAAGCTCATCGCTGCGCGCATTGGCCCGACGATCCTTCTGGTGATCTCAGCCCAGATCATTTCGATCGTCCTTGGCGTCTTCCTCGGCGTCATCGCCGCACGCAAGCCCAATGGCGTCATGTCCGCCTTCGTCTCGGTCTTCGCCACCATAGGCTACGCCGTGCCCGTCTTCTGGACAGGCATCATGCTGATCATTCTCTTTGCCTCCGCCATCCCGATCTTCCCCGTTGAAGGCATGCAATCGGTTAAGCTGCGCGATGCCCCCTTTCTTACGCAGGCGCTCGATGTGGCGCATCATCTGGTGCTGCCCGCCTTTACACTGGCGATCATCTACCTCGCCCAATACGCCCGCCTCTCGCGCGCCTCCATGCTTGAGGTGCTCGGCTCCGATTACATCCGCACTGCCCGCGCCAAAGGCTCCCCTGAACGCACCGTTCTCTTCAAACATGCCCTGCGCAACGCGGCCCTGCCCATCCTGACGGTCGCAGGTCTGCAGTTTGGCAACCTCATCTCAGGCGCGCTTCTGGTTGAAACCGTGTTCAATTGGCCCGGCATGGGGCGGCTCGCATTTGAAAGCATCTTACGCCGTGACTATCCCACCATCATGGGGGTGCTCTTCTTTGCCTCCGCGATGGTTGTTGTCGCCAATATCCTCACCGATATCTCCTATCGCTGGGCTGATCCTCGCCTGAGAGGCCGCTGATATGTCTAATCAAAACGATATGTCCGATTACACTGCCGAAAGCCCCGCGCGCGAGGCTTGGCGCATGTTCCGTCGCAATATCCCCGCGCTCGTCGGGGTGTTTATCCTCGCAGTCATCATCCTGCTCACCCTCTATGGCCAGCTCTTTTACACAGGTGATGCGTTTGATGTTGTCTGGGCGCCGCACGAGCGCCCCGGCGTAACCCCCGAGTTCCCCCTCGGAACCGATTACCTCGGCCGCGACCTTGTTGCTGGTCTGCTCACAGGGGGCGGAGCCACACTTGCGGTCGGTGCCACCGCCGCCATGATCACCATGATCATCGGTATCACCTTCGGTGCGCTGGCGGGCTTTTATGGCGGCTGGGTCGACAATCTCCTGATGCGCATCACCGAATTCTTTCAGGTGCTTCCTGCCCTCCTTTTCGCCATGGTACTGGTCACGCTCTTTTCGCCCTCTCTCTTCACCATCGCTATGGCCATTGGCGTGGTAAGCTGGCCGCAGACAGCTCGGCTCACCCGTGCAGAATTTCTCAAAATCAAAGAGCTGGAATACGTCACAGCCGCCCGCGCCATTGGCGCCAAAAACAAGCGCATCATCTGGAAAGTCATCCTGCCCAACGCCATGCCTCCGCTCATCGTCTCCGCGACACTCACAATCGGCGTCGCCATCCTCTTCGAAGCAGGGCTCAGCTTTCTGGGCCTCGGCGATCCAAATGTCATGTCTTGGGGCCTCATGATTGGGGCCAACCGCGAATATATCCTTGATGCTTGGTGGCCTGTCACCTTCCCCGGCCTTGCAATCTTCTTCACAGTCTTCGCTGTCTCGCTGATCGGCGACGGCCTCAACGACGCCTTCAACCCAAAGCTGAGGGAGCGTTAAGCCCATGCAAGCTCTTTGTCTTTCCCAAAATATTCTGCGGGGGTGCGGGGGTGCAAAACCCTCGTTCCTGCCCCTGACCAATCGCGCCGTGGCCATCCGATGAGCGCTCTTCTTGATATCAAAGACCTGCGCGTCACATTCAACACGCGCTACGGCGAGGTGACAGCGCTCGACAGTGTCTCCCTGCATGTCAATGAAGGCGAAACACTCGGTGTTGTCGGCGAAAGCGGCTGCGGCAAGTCGATCACAGCCCTCGCCACCATGGGCCTCATCCCCTCGCCTCCAGGGCGTATCGCGGGCGGCTCCATTGCGCTCAACGGCGAAGAACTCACGTCCGCCTCCGAGGCCCGCCTGCGGGCCCTGCGCGGCGCCGAAATAGCAATGATTTTTCAAGAGCCGATGACCTCGCTCAACCCCGTCTTCACAGTTGGCGCGCAAATAGCCGAGGCCATCATGCTACACCAGAAGGTCAGCCGCGACACTGCTATGAAAGACGCCGTGGCCCTGCTCGATCGGGTGGGGATCCCCTCTCCCGCCGAGCGCGCGCGCGATTACCCACATCAGCTTTCGGGTGGGATGCGTCAGCGCGTGATGATCGCGATGGCTGTCTCCTGCCGTCCAAAGGTGCTCATCGCCGACGAGCCAACCACAGCACTTGATGTGACGGTTCAGGCCCAAATCTTTGATCTGCTAAATGAAATCCAGCGCGAGTTTGGCGCAGCCATCATTCTCATCACTCACGACATGGGCGCCATCTCCGAAATGGCCGACCGAGTCGCCGTCATGTATGCAGGCCGCGTCATCGAAGAAGCCTCCGCCGACAGCGTGCTCGACACCCCACAACATCCCTACGCGCGCGGGCTGATTGATTGCATTCCCGCACTTGGCAAAGGTGACACCGCTCTCAAAGAAATCCCCGGTGTCGTCCCACCTTTGCACCTTTTGGGCGCGGGATGTGCCTTCGCCGCGCGCTGCGCCCACGCCAACGCGCGCTGCCTCTCAGAAAAGCCCCTGCTTGCCAACCACGGCCATCACCCCGCCGCCTGCCACGCCGTAGAAGAGGCCCGCATATGACAGTCCTTCTTAAAGCCAATGATCTGACAGTGCGCTTCACCTTGGGCAAAAAAGGCCTCTTCGGCGCGCGCCAGTATCTTGAGGCCGTGCGCTCCGTCTCCTTCACGCTTGAGCGCGGCCGCGCACTCGGGATCGTCGGCGAAAGCGGCTCAGGCAAAACCACAACAGCGATGGCTGCTATAAGGCTCACCGAGGCCGCGGGCGGGCAGGTGCTCTTTGAAGGAGAGGATCTACTGACGCTATCCGATGAGGCCATGCGCCAGCGCCGCCGTGATATCCAGCTCATTTTTCAAGACCCGTATAGTTCGCTCAACCCACGCGCGCGGGTTGCCGATATGGTCCGCGAGCCGATGGACCTTATGGAAATAGGAACACCCGCCGAACGCGACGCGCGCGTACGCGAGCTCTTTAAGCTCGTGGGCCTACGCCCTGATCAGCTCAACCTGTTTCCCCACCAGTTCTCAGGCGGGCAGCGTCAGCGCATCTCCATTGCACGCGCCCTCTCCACCAACCCAAAGCTGCTGGTCTGCGACGAGCCAGTGTCCGCACTCGACGTGGCCATCCAGGCCCAAATTCTCAACCTGCTGGCCCGTCTCAAAGACGAACTTGGCCTAAGCTACCTCTTTATCAGCCACGATCTCGGCGTGGTCCGCCATGTCTGCGATGATGTCGCCGTAATGTATCTTGGCAAAATTGTTGAACACGGGCCTGTTGAAGCCCTCTTTGAAGCCCCACAACATCCCTACACCCGAGCGCTTCTGGCCGCTGCACCGTCACTCGCACGGCGCAAGTCAAAAGGCTATGTGCGCCCGATGAAGCTCTCAGGCGATCCGCCCTCCCCGATCAACCCACCCAAAGGCTGCGCGTTCGCCGAGCGCTGCCCAAAGGCGCAGAACATCTGCCGCCAAAGCCCGCCAGAGGCACGCGAAGCACAAGGTTTGCACGTCGCATGCTATTTCCCGGGTTAAATTTGCGGATAGTCGGCTGGAGCGTGCCTCACTCTCGAGAGGTGGCCAACGGCACGATCATATCTGATCTGAAAATGCCTTAAGCACCGCGGCATAAACCTCGCGCTTGAACGGGACAATATTCGCGACAAGCTGATCTGCGGGAAGCCAGCGCCACTCCGAAAACTCTGGATGCTCGGTCGCAATATTGACATCGCTGTTTTGGCCGTGAAATCGCATCAGAAACCACTTCTGTTCTTGCCCGCGAAAGCGGCCTTTCCAGATCTTCGGCACAAGGTCGTGGGGCAAATCATAGGGCAGCCAGCCATCCGTTTCGCCCT
>Ga0233451_10001770_pt1 | contig 20394 bp, 18 predicted proteins | sample 011ome_29_FD_183052 | JGI IMG/M metagenome (GOLD analysis project Ga0233451, IMG submission 183052) | Coastal salt marsh microbial communities from the Groves Creek Marsh, Skidaway Island, Georgia - 011504CT (spades assembly) | ecosystem: Environmental > Aquatic > Marine > Intertidal zone >... | reverse complement strand
AGTCTTTTGACCAGGGAGCTACTAGGTTTGGACTCCCTTCACCAGATGATAAATCAGGTAGTTGGGTGACTCCTTTTGAACAAGACCCGAATGATTTTAACACTATATATTCAGGGTATGATGAAATATATAAATCTACGAATGGAGGACAAAATTTGATCAATGGAGACCAAAGTTGGGTGTCTATTTCACAAAATTTTGGTTCCAATGCCAACCACCTAAAAATAGCACCATCTGATAGTAATACTTTGTATGCGGCCTATGGAGAGAATCTTTATATTACGACAAATGGAGGCTCTAACGGAGATTGGACGCAATTGGCAGGCTTTTCTGGATATATTAATTCGATTGCCATTCATCCTACAAATCCAAATAAAATAGCCATTGCGACAACTTCTTCAGATAAAGTCTATGTTTCAAGCGACGGTGGTCAAAATTGGAGTCTTGCAACGCATGATTTACCAAGTTTTAGTGCCTTGGCATTGGTGTGGGATACGACCTACGATGAAGATATTTTATACTTAGGGATGAATTATGGAATTTATTATCTTAGAGACAATGAAACAACATGGACTTCTTACAATACGGGACTACCAAATGTTCAAATTAGAGAACTTGAAATAAATACAGCCGATAATAAATTGTATGCTGCCACCTACGGACGTGGACTCTGGCGTGTTAACTTATTTGACCCTGAAGCTTTGGGTACGGATGATTTACAAATTTCAGATTTGATCTTGTCGCCAAATCCAACCACAGGAACGTTTAAATTGAATTGGAAACTAAACACTCTAGTTACTATAAAAATTTACGATACTCTTGGAAAGTTGGTTTTTTATGAAAAGAATAGAGATTTATCTCAAAATCCAGAGATAGATTTGCAAGTAAAACAAGGATTATATTTCTTAAAAGTGAATACATTAAGTCAGGAAGTCACTAAAAAACTAATTATAAACTAATTCCTTTTGCGATCGTTTATAGGGCTTTAAATTCATGGCATAAGTTCGTATAATTTTATCTAAATTTGTGTCATGGAATTTTCTTCTAAATTATTACAAAGCGCTGTGGACGAGGTTGCGCAATTACCTGGCATTGGTCGTCGCACCGCTTTGCGTTTGGTACTTCATTTGATGCGTCAGCCTGAGTCACAAACACTTCACTTGACAGAGGCCTTACAAAAGATGCGTCAAAACATTAACTTTTGTAAAAATTGCCATAATATTAGTGATTCAGAACTGTGTGAGATTTGTGTCAACACCAATCGCAACCAAGAAGTGGTGTGTGTAGTTGAAGATATCAGAGATGTAATGGCCATTGAAAGTACTGCGTCCCATAGAGGAGTTTACCATGTATTGGGTGGTAAAATATCTCCAATGGATGGGGTTGGACCTCACGATCTGAAAATTAATAGTTTAGTCGAAAAAGTCCGCTCAGGAACAATTAAAGAACTCATTTTTGCGTTAAGCTCAACGATGGAAGGGGATACCACGAATTTTTATATTTTCAAACAAATTCAAGATACAGAGGTTGTGATTTCTACCATCGCTCGCGGTATTTCGGTGGGAGACGAATTAGAATATGCCGACGAGGTAACGCTTGGGCGAAGCATCACCAATCGAATTCCGTTTGAACTTTCTCTTAAATCCTAATTTCTTTTGAAGCTATCGGTTGTCATTTTAAATTATAATGTTCGCTACTTTCTGGAGCTATGTCTGCAAAGTGTAGAAGCCGCTTTAAAAGAGATTCCCTCTGAGATTATTGTGATAGATAACAACTCTAAAGATGGAAGTTGTGCTATGGTGAAAGCCAAATTTCCATTAGTTACTATAATTGAAAACAACTCAAATGTAGGGTTTTCAAAAGCCAATAATCAAGCAGTTCGAGTCGCTAAAGGAGAGTATGTCTGTATTTTAAATCCAGATACAGTTGTTGCAGAAGACTCTTTTGTTTCTATTCTCAACTTTGCAGAGAAACAAAAAAACTTAGGCATTATAGGTTGTCGATTAATTGATGGTTCTGGTGCGTATCTTCCAGAGAGTAAACGAAATATCCCACGTGTTAATATTGCGATTAAAAAAATAGTAGGAAATTCTAAGGGCTATTATGCCAATCATGTTAAGGAATTTGACACTGCAAAAGTAGAAATTTTAGTTGGTGCCTTTATGCTGTTAAAACGCTCCCTCTACAACTCTTTAGGCGGTTTTGATGAAGATTATTTTATGTACGGAGAAGATATCGATATGTCCTTTAAGTCACTTAAAAAAGGGTGTGACAACTATTATTTTGGAGACACATCCGTAATTCATTATAAAGGGGAAAGTACTCGAAGAAACTCAATTTATTTAAAGCGGTTTTATGGCGCTATGCAAATATTTTATAAAAAACATTTTAAATCCAATATTCTTTTTGATTTAGGTGTTTTTCTAGGAATTAAACTGATGATTTGGCTAAAACCATTGAAACCGCAACAAACTAAAACGATGTATAAACCTGTTTTAATTTCTACGAACCCAGATGCGAGACTCGTTAAAAAAATGAATCCAAAAATTATCACTTCTATAGATGAAATAGAATCGAATTCTGAATTGATTTTGGACGCATCGACTTTGACATTTAAATCGATCATTAACCAAATGCAAGCTTCTAAGTTGAAACAGTCTATTTTTAAAATTCAACCCAAAAAATGCGACTATATTCTTGGGAGTAATTCAGCCAACACTATCGGAGACGTAATACAATTCTAACTATTTCTTAATAATTCCATCTATTTTAGTTAATTTTGTGGTCTATATTAATTTACCTATTCGCATAAAACTATGGCAAAATTTGAACTTAAATTACCCAAAATGGGTGAGAGTGTAGCCGAAGCCACGCTAACCGCATGGCTTAAAGATGTTGGAGAGCGCATTGAAGCTGATGAAGCAGTTTTAGAAATTGCAACGGATAAGGTTGACAGTGAAGTGCCTAGCGAAGTTGAAGGAGTTTTAATTGAAAAATTATTTGAAGTCGATGCTATAATCGAAGTAGGACAAACGATCGCTATCATAGAAACAGAGTCTGATGTTTCTGATAGTTTCTCACAAACTCCAGAAGTGACTCTTAAAGCAGAACCCGAAGCAGCGGTTCAATTAGAAACTTCTATTGAAAAAGTTAAAGAAACCATAGCCGCGACATCCCCAATTAGTTCTAATGGATCTCGTTTTTATTCACCATTGGTAAAAAATATTGCCAAAAAAGAAGGCATCTCTCAATCTGAATTAGATGCGATTCAGGGATCTGGTAAAGAAGGAAGAGTCACTAAAAATGATGTACTTTCATATCTATCAAATAAATCTCAAACTAATCCTGTTGAATCTGAAGCTCCAATCACACCCGCGAACCCTTTATCGCCTGGTGCGTCTATTTCTCCTAGTTCAGCAACAGTAAATCCTGTAATTAGTCAGGGAGAAGATGAAATTATTGAAATGTCTCGAATGGGTAAATTGGTATCTAAACACATGACCGATTCGATTCAGACTTCTGCACATGTGCAATCTTTTATTGAAGTAGATGTTACTAAAATATGGAATTGGAGACTCGGAATTAAAGAGGCTTTTAAAGCTCGAGAAGGTCAAAACATTACGTTTACCCCTATATTTTTGGAAGCCGTGGCACATGCGCTTACAGTACATCCAATGCTTAATATTTCCGTTCAAGACGGCAAAATAATAAAACGAAAAAACATCAATATCGGAATGGCTGCAGCCTTAGAAGATGGCAACTTAATTGTACCTGTGATCAAAAATGCAGATCAGTTAAATCTTATTGGGATGACCAAGCGCGTCAATGATTTAGCACATCGTGCGCGTACCAATAATCTCAAACCAGATGATATTCAAGATGGGACCTATACAGTGACTAATGTTGGTGGGTTTGGAAGTATTATGGGAACACCCATTATCAATCAGCCACAGGTTGGAATACTTGCCCTTGGCGCCATTCGAAAAGTACCCGCCGTTATTGAAACCAACGAAGGTGATTTTATAGGAATTAGACAACGCATGTTTTTGTCACATTCCTATGACCACAGAGTTGTCAACGGAGCTCTAGGAGGGCAATTCTTAAAAACAGTCAAAGAATATCTAGAAGCCTGGGACGAAAATAGAACACTATAATTATGCAATTAAACCTCAATAAACCCATCTGTTTTTTTGATTTAGAAACAACAGGGATTAATATTACTAAAGACCGAATTGTAGAAATTTCAATACTAAAGGTAAATCCTGACGGTTCTGAGGAAAAGAAAACGTGGTTAGTAAATCCAGAAATGCCAATTCCTGAAGTCGTTATAGCTGTACATGGTATTACCAATGAAAAAGTGGCAAACGAACCTACATTTAAAGAACTCGCAAAAGAAATTAATTCATGGATTAAAGATGCGGATTTAGGCGGTTTTAATTCCAATCGTTTTGATATTCCTTTATTAGCTGAAGAAATGCTTAGAGCAGGTGTTGATTTTGATATGAAAAACCGACAGTCCGTAGATGTGCAAACTATTTTTCATAAAATGGAACAACGCACATTAACCGCAGCATTTAAGTTTTATTGTGATAAAAGTCTAGAGGATGCACACAGTGCTGAAGCTGATACAATGGCGACTTATGAGGTGTTAAAAGCACAATTAGATCGTTATGATGATTTAGAGAATGATACAGCATTTTTAGCCGACTTTAGCTCTCGAAAAAAAATTGCTGATTTCGCAGGGTTTATTGCCTATGATAAAGAAGGTGATGAGTGTTTTTCTTTTGGTAAACATAAGGGTAAAAAAGTAACAGAAATTCTCGAAAAAGAACCCGGATATTTTGGGTGGTTGCTTTCCGCAGACTTTCCACTTTACACCAAAAAAGTACTCACAGCGATTAAGTTGCGTGCATTCAATAATAAACTGCAATAAATGAAGCTTATTTGTATTGGGCGTAATTATGCGCAACACATTTCAGAACTCAAGAATGAAAAACCCAAAGAACCGGTTTTATTTTTGAAGCCTGACACTGCAATTCTCTTAAAAAAGCAACCTTTTTTTATCCCCGACTTTTCTGATGAGGTGCACCATGAGGTTGAAGTACTTGTAAAAATAAACCGAGTAGGAAAACACATCGATGTAAAATTTGCTCATAAATATTACGATGAAATCGGATTAGGAATTGATTTTACCGCGCGTGACCTTCAACAGAAACTCAAAGAAAAAGGGTTGCCCTGGGAAAAAGCAAAAGCTTTTGACGGCTCTGCAGTTGTTGGAAAATGGGTCTCAAAATTAAAGTTCGAAAACCTAGACAATCTTCCGTTTAGTCTTCTTAAAAATAACAAAACTGTACAGTCATCCACTACACAAGACATGTTGTGGAGCATTGATGAAATTATAGCTTATGTCTCTCAGTTTTTTACTTTAAAAATTGGGGATATTATTTTTACAGGTACACCTTCTGGTGTCAGCCCTGTTCAGCCCAATGATTCTTTAAAGGGGTTTATTGGAGAAGAACAATTTTTTTCAATCAAAGTTAAATAACCTATGAAAGCAGAAATAATCACAATTGGAGATGAAATTTTAATCGGTCAAATTGTGGATACCAACTCTGCTTTTATAGCAAAAGAACTGAATAATATTGGCGTTTCTGTCTATCAAATTACGTCAGTTCAAGATGATAAGGCACATATTTTACAAGCATTTGAGGCTGCTGAGTCAAATGTTGATATTGTCATTATCACAGGAGGTCTTGGTCCCACAAAAGATGACATTACCAAAACAACCTTAGCGCAGTATTTTAAGGATACTTTAGTCTATGACCAAGCGGTGCTCAACAACATAAAATACTTGTGGAAACATTTTGTAAAACAACCCTTACTACAGGTTAATATAGATCAATCACTCGTGCTTTCTAAAGCTACAGCCTTAATGAATACATCGGGGAGTGCTCCTGGAATGTGGATTGAGAAAAACAATACTATTTTTATTTCTTTACCTGGAGTGCCCTATGAAATGAAAGGGCTCATGAATGATGAGGTTTTACCTAGAATATCAGATAAATTCAAACGCCCCTATATTTTACATAAAACTTTGTTGACTTATGGGCTAGGGGAGAGTGTTATTGCTGAACGGATTAAAGCTTGGGAAGCTGCTTTGCCAGATTCTGTAAAACTTGCATATTTACCAAATTTAGGACGTGTGCGTCTGCGTTTATCTTCCACAGGCTTTGATAAAGCAGCGGTTATTGAAAGAGTTGATGCACAGATTGAAACCTTATTACCATTAATAAACGATATTTTTGTTGGGTTTGAAGAGCAATCCTCGATAGAACAACTCATCGGAAATCAATTAGTGAAATTGGGAAAAACGCTGTCGGTTGCCGAAAGTTGTACAGGCGGTAAAATAGCAGAAAATATGACTGCATATGGAGGTGCGTCTGCCTATTTTAAAGGGGGGATTGTGGCGTATGCTACGAAGGTAAAAATTGAGGTTTTAAAAGTTGCACCTGAATTGATTTCTAAACACTCTGTTGTGAGCTCTGAAGTAGCGGAAGCGATGGCTCAGAATGTAAAAACAGTATTCAATTCAGATTATGGAATTGCAACGACAGGAAATGCAGGGCCATCTAAAGGAGATTCAGATGCAGAAATAGGAACGGTTTGTATTGCAATCGCAACGCCTGATGCTGTATTTTCACAGCAGTTTAACTTTGGTAAACAACGACTTAGAGTGGTTCAAAAAGCGGTTGCAATGGCCTTCACTTTGTTTCAAAAAGAAATTTTTAAAAAATGCTAAAATAAAGTTTGTGTACTTCTAAAGAATTCGTATTTTTGCACCTCGTTTTGAAACAACAGAACAACTAAAGTAAAGAAAAAATGTCAAGAATTTGTGAACTTACAGGTAAAAGAGCAATGTTTGGAAATAACGTTTCTCACGCCTTGAATAGAACTAGACGTAGATTTAATGTAAATTTAATCAAAAAGCGTTTTTACATCCCAGAAGAAGATAAATGGGTAACATTGAAGGTTTCTACTGCAGCTTTGAAAACTATCAATAAAATTGGTATTTCTGCAGCAATCAAAGAAGCAAAGTCTAAAGGTTTTTTAAAATAAACTACCGTTAAAAGCACTGTAAAATGGCAAAAAAAGGAAATAGAGTTCAAGTAATATTAGAGTGCACAGAGCACAAGGAGTCTGGAAAACCAGGAACTTCTAGATATATTACAACTAAGAACAAGAAAAATACACCGGATCGTATGGAGATTAAGAAATTTAATCCTATCCTAAAAAAAATGACGGTTCACAAAGAAATTAAATAATTAGAGATTTTACATAAGTAAAATTTCAAATGAAACACATTTGAATCATGGCAAAGAAATCAGTAGCATCATTACAAACAGGATCAAAACGTCTAACGAAAGCAATCAAAATGGTAAAGTCTCCAAAATCTGGAGCTTACATATTTGTTGAATCGATCATGTCACCTGATAAAGTAAATGAATTCTTAAGTAAGAAATAAAAATAGTTTTCACTATTTTATTCAAAAGCCGCTTTTATCACAAAGCGGCTTTTATTTTTTAATTTCCTTACTTTTAATGCTATTTTTGTAAAAAGATAACTAGTTAACTTATGAGTTTTTTTAAAAACATATTTTCTTCAGATAAAAAAGCCACTCTCGATAAAGGTTTAGAGAAATCTAAAACTACTTTTTTTGAAAAACTAAGTAAGGTCGTTGTTGGAAAATCTAAGGTAGATGCAAATGTGTTGGATGATTTAGAAGAAATTCTTGTCACTAGCGATGTTGGTGTAAACACGACTTTAAAAATCATTGAACGCATTGAGGCGCGCGTTTCTAAAGATAAATATGTAGGTACCGATGCTTTAAACCTAATATTAAGAGAAGAAATTGCAGGTTTATTATCAGAAACAAACTCTGGAGAAGAAACTGAGTTTTCGATTCCACAAACTCAGAAACCTTACGTTATTATGGTGGTAGGCGTGAATGGTGCTGGTAAAACAACAACCATAGGTAAACTTGCCTATCAATTTAAAAAACAAGGCTTAAATGTGGTCTTAGGAGCAGCTGACACTTTTAGAGCTGCTGCAATCGATCAGTTACAAGTTTGGGCCGATCGAGTAGGTATTCCAATCATTAAACAATCTATGGGGAGTGATCCTGCTTCTGTGGCGTTTGACACCTTACAAAGTGCTGTAACTTCCAATGCCGATGTTGTTATTATTGATACAGCTGGCCGCTTACATAATAAGGTTAATTTGATGAACGAATTAACCAAAGTCAAACGTGTCATGCAAAAAGTAGTTGACAATTCACCACACGAAGTCTTATTGGTATTGGATGGTTCAACAGGTCAAAATGCATTTGAACAAGCCAAGCAATTTACCGCAGCTACTGAAGTAAACGCCCTAGCAATTACCAAATTAGATGGAACCGCCAAAGGAGGCGTTGTCATTGGGATTAGCGATGAATTTCAAATCCCTGTCAGGTATATTGGCTTTGGAGAAGGTTTAGAAGACCTTCAAGTTTTTAATAAATTTGAATTTGTAGATTCTTTCTTCAAATAAATTAGCGCACTTAACATCACTTCATGAGAACCAAAACACTTAAAAAAAATAAGATTAATGTCATTACCTTAGGCTGTAGTAAAAACGTTTATGATAGTGAGGTGTTGATGGGGCAACTTAAGGCCAGTGGAAAAGAAGTGGTTCATGAAGAAGAAGGCAATATTGTAGTGATTAACACCTGTGGATTCATTAATAATGCGAAGGAAGAAAGTGTCAATACCATCTTAGATTACATGCAGAAAAAAGAAGATGGAGATGTTGATAAGGTCTTTGTGACGGGCTGTTTAAGTGAGCGTTACAAACCCGATTTACAAAAAGAAATCCCTAATGTCGATCAATATTTTGGAACTACTGAATTGCCGCAACTCCTCAAAGCATTAGGAGCGGATTATAAGCACGAATTGATAGGCGAACGTCTGACAACAACCCCAAAAAACTATGCGTATTTAAAAATTGCGGAAGGCTGTGACCGTCCTTGTAGTTTTTGTGCCATTCCATTGATGCGTGGAAAACACAAATCGACCCCTATAGAAAACTTAGTAATAGAAGCTGAAAAATTAGCAGCTAACGGCGTTAAAGAATTGATTTTGATTGCTCAAGATTTGACCTATTACGGATTAGATATCTATAAAAAACGCAACCTTTCAGAGCTTTTAGAGGCTTTGGTTAAGGTAGAAGGTATCGAATGGATTCGTTTGCATTATGCCTTCCCAACAGGATTCCCTATGGATGTGTTGGATGTGATGAAACGCGAACCAAAAATCTGTAATTATCTCGACATTCCATTACAGCATATTTCTGATAAAATTCTGAAAAGTATGCGTCGTGGAACAACCCAAGAAAAAACAACCAAACTTCTTAAAGAATTTAGGGCAGCAGTTCCTGAAATGACCATTCGAACGACTCTGATTGTTGGTTATCCAGGAGAAACAGAAGAAGATTACCAAACTCTTAAAGCATGGGTCGAAGCAATGCGTTTTGAACGTTTGGGTTGTTTTACCTATTCACATGAAGAAAATACACATGCTTTTAATTTAGAGGATGATGTGCCAGAAGCAGTGAAATTGGCACGTGCCAACGAAATCATGGAAATTCAATCACAAATATCTTGGGAGTTAAACCAAGCTAAAATTGGCGATACCTTTAAAGTTGTGATTGATCGAAAAGAAGGAGAATACTTCGTTGGACGTACGGAATTTGACTCTCCAGATGTGGATAATGAAGTCCTTATTGACGCCTCTAAAACGTATCTTAAAACAGGTGAGTTTGCAACAGTTAAAGTCACAGAAGCGGCTGATTTTGACCTGTATGCAGAAGTAGTTTAACGGGTTTCTAAATACAAAAGAAATAAAGTATCTTTACGTCTATTAAGTAAAAAGCTATGCCAACCGACTGTATTTCTTTTCGAGACACTGCCTTTGTATCCAAGCTGATCTGCGATTATGTAGAAAACCGCCCAGAACTACAAATGCTTTATCATCGGTTTCCAACCATAGAAAACTTCAAAGCCCAATTAGAAGGAAAACAAGCTGAATTCAATTTTGAAAAACGAGCTAACTTAGTTGCGGTATTGACGGAGCAATACGCACCGCTTTCGCCGTCAGAATTGACCACTAAAGCGATTCAGTCTTTAGCAGATGAAAATACTTTTACAGTCACAACAGGACATCAGTTAAACCTGTTGGGTGGACCGTTGTATTTTTTGTATAAAATTATAACGACAATTAATTTAGCAAAAGAATTAAAACATAAATATCCCAAAAATAAGTTTGTACCTGTGTTTTGGATGGCTAGTGAAGATCATGATTTCGAGGAAATTAATCACTTCAATTTTCAAAACAAACGGTTTCAATGGACGCAACAAAGTTCTGGTGCTGTAGGTTCACTAGCTACATCAGGTCTAGTGGAGTTTGTAAAAGTATTTTCTGATACTTTAGGCAATTCAACTCATGCAATAGAACTTAAAGAATTAGTAAAGAAGGCCTATTTAAACCATTCAAATTTGGCTTCGGCTACACGTTATTTGGTGCATACACTTTTTGGTTCTGAAGGCTTATTAATTATTGATGGAAATAATTCCGCATTAAAACGGCTCTTTATTCCACAAATTACTTCGGAGCTTACAAATCATCAGGCGTTTACATCTGTTTCTAAGACCAATAATCAGCTTACAAAAATAGATGCTGCCTATAAGGTTCAGGTGAATCCTCGGGAATTAAACTTATTTTATCTAAAAGAAAACTTACGCGAACGCATCGTAAAAAAGGCGGGAGTTTACTCAGTTCTAAATACGGATATATCATGGGATTTAGCGGGTATTTTGGAGGAAGTAAACGCATATCCCGAACGCTTTTCTCCTAATGTTATCATGCGACCCTTGTATCAAGAAACGATTTTACCAAACCTTTGTTATGTTGGAGGAGGAGGAGAATTAGCATATTGGCTTCAATTGAAGTCCTATTTTGAAGCGGAACGCATCCAGTTTCCGATTTTGTTGCATCGAAATTCAGTACTTTTAATAAGTCAAAAACAACATCAAAAGTTAGATAAATTACAACTTGATGTTTCCGATTTGTTTAAAACTAAAGAAGCATTGATTCAATCCCAAATCAAAAAAATAGCATCCTTACCTATTGATTTTTCTTCTCAAAAGGAACAGTTAAAACAGCAATTTCAATACTTGTACACGATTGCAAATCAAACCGATAAATCCTTTAAAGGTGCCGTGTCTGCACAAGAAAAAAAACAAGTCAAAGGATTAGAAACATTAGAAAAACGACTATTAAAAGCTGAGAAAAAAGTTCATACAGCGTATATTAAACGTCTTGATTCCATCCACTTAGAATTGTTTCCTAATGGGGGGTTACAAGAACGTATGACTAATTTTTCAGAATTTTATTTGGAGCATGGAGATGCGTTTCTTGAAACCTTAAAATCAGAGCTTCACCCCTTAAATCAAAAAATTCATGTTTTGACCCTTTAAAAGTTTAAAAATTTAGGGCTCAATTTATTTATAAATATTACTTTTGACCATGCAACATGATAAGGTATTAATTCTCGACTTTGGATCTCAATACACACAACTTATAGCTCGCCGAGTCAGGGAGTTAAATATATATTGTGAGATTCATCCCTTCAATAAAATTCCAACCAATTTAGACGAATTCAAAGCCGTAGTGCTTTCTGGCAGTCCACAATCTGTTAGAGGTGACGCAGCCTTGCATCCGGATTTATCCCAAATACGTGGTCATAAACCTATGTTGGCGGTTTGTTATGGCGCCCAATATTTAGCTCATTTTTCGGGGGGTATTGTAGCGCCTTCAAACACAAGAGAATATGGTCGTGCAAATTTATCTTTTGTAAAACAAAATGAAGATTTTTTAGAAGGTATCAGTGCTGGGAGTCAAGTTTGGATGAGCCATAGTGATACGATCAAAGAATTGCCAACCAATGGAGTCTTGTTAGCAAGTACTCACGACGTTGAAAATGCCGCTTATAAAATCGAAGGTGAAACAACATATGCCATTCAATTTCACCCTGAAGTTTACCACTCAACGGATGGAAAAACACTGTTACATAACTTTTTGGTTAATATTGCTGGTCTTGAACAAGATTGGACTCCAGATTCTTTTGTAGATGAAACGGTTTCAGAGTTAAAAGCAAAAATTAAAAATGATAAAGTAGTTCTAGGCTTGTCTGGTGGAGTTGATTCAACTGTTGCAGCCATTTTGTTGCACAAAGCAATTGGTAAAAACCTCTACTGTATTTTTGTGAATAATGGCCTGCTACGAAAAGATGAGTTTTCAAGCGTCCTAACTCAATATGAAGGAATGGGACTAAACGTCAAGGGGGTAGATGCTTCGGCACGCTTTTTGGATGCTCTTTCAGGTCTCGAAGATCCAGAATTGAAACGTAAAGCAATTGGACGCGTGTTTATTGAAGTCTTTGACGACGAGGCACATATGATACAAGATGTAAAATGGCTTGCACAAGGCACTATCTATCCAGATGTGATAGAAAGTGTGTCTGCTACAGGCGGTCCTAGTGCCACCATAAAAAGTCATCATAATGTTGGAGGATTACCAGATTATATGAAGTTAAACATTGTAGAGCCGTTAAAGGCTCTGTTTAAAGATGAAGTCCGACGTGTTGGTGCTTCAATGGGGATCGACCCAAAATTATTAGGACGTCATCCATTTCCTGGTCCAGGATTGGCCATTCGAATTTTAGGAGATATAACTGCTGAGAAAGTTCGTATTTTACAAGAAGTGGATGCCATTTTCATTAATGGTTTAAGAGACTGGGATTTATATGATAAAGTTTGGCAAGCTGGAGCAATGCTCCTTCCTGTTAATAGTGTAGGAGTGATGGGTGATGAGCGTACTTATGAAAAATGTGTTGCTTTGAGAGCTGTTGAAAGTACCGATGGAATGACCGCAGATTGGGTCAATTTACCTTATGAGTTTTTGCAAAAAACATCAAACGATATTATTAACAAAGTTAAAGGAGTGAATCGAGTGGTATATGATATTAGTTCAAAACCACCTGCAACCATTGAATGGGAATAATTTTGTAAGTTAGTTACTGTAATTGAAATATGAACCAAATCCTCAATAAATACACATGAAAAAGTTTTTAATTGTTTTAGGAATTGTAGCTTTTAGTAGTTTTGGATATGCCCAAAACTTAAAAACTCATCGTGTACAAGCTGGAGAATCTGTTGAGAGTATTGCTGAACTTTATAAGATTACTGCAGCAGATATTTATGCATTAAACCCCGATGCAAAATCTAATTTTTCTGTTCAAACGATTTTAATTATTCCAAAGTCTTTTGTCCCTAAATCTTCAACTTCAGAAGCTGTAAAAGAGTTGGTTTCTTATAAGGTTTATAAAGTAAGGCGTAAAGAGACATTGTTTGGGATTGCTCAAAAATTTAAGGTTACAGTAGAGGAAATAAAAGCCCATAATAAAGAGTTGTATTCTAAGAGTTTGAGAAGAGGAGATAAAATTTATATTCCTCAATTTAAAATGATATCAAATCCGGTTTCTACTCAGGTAATTCAATCCTATACCGTTTTGCCAAAGGAAGGTAAATGGCGTGTCGCATATAAATTTGGAATTTCAGTTCCAGAGTTAGAAGCACTCAACCCTACTATGGGACCTTATCTTAAAGAGGGACAACAATTGAATGTTCCAAATATTTCAGATACAGAAAAAAAAGTGATTGAAGAGGATGAATATGGTTATTATACTGTAAAAGCTAAAGAAGGATTTTATAGACTCGAAAAAAAATTAGGATTGACAAAAGAGCAATTGGAATCACTCAATCCCGAGTTGGTTGAACAAGGCTTAAAGTTAGGAATGGTGTTAAAAACCCCTAAGCTAAGCATTCAAAAAATTGCGACTGAGTCGTTCCCTATTGTTAATTTATCAGATAGTTTAGTTGATTTTTCACCTAAAAAAATAGCGCTGTTGTTACCTTTCAAAACAAAAAGTATTGACTTTGATTCTCTTGATTTAGCTAAAAGCCAACTTAAAAGAGATGGGTATATTAATATTTCAACCGACTTTTATGCGGGAGTTGTCATGGCGATTGATTCTGCCAAGCGTCTTGGGATATCTACAGAGTTGGAGGTTTTTGATACCAATGCAGAAATGCTAGATCTGAAAACAGTATTACTACAAACAAATTTTTCGGATTACGATGCGATTTTAGGCCCTATTAAAGCTCAAAATCTAGAGTTGACCTCAAAGTATGTTCAAAGAGATAGTATTCCTGTGATTTCACCTTTTGTAAAAACTAATAGCAGTTATCCCAATCTATTTCAAACCATTCCAGATGAAAAATGGATGCGGACTAAAATGGTTAACTATGTAAAGTCCGATACCATACCACATCAAACATTGATTATATATGATGCTAAAAATTTAGCAACTGCGAATTATTTAAAATCGGAGTTTCCAGAGGCCTCTTTATTAACTTCCAAAAAAGATGAAGAAGGTTCTGAACAGTTTTTTTTAATGTTAGAAGATGTTCAGGCAGCCCTTTTATCAGGTCGTACTCTTGTTTTTGTTGAATCAAATAATGAAGGGTTTGTGTCTAATATTACCAGTATGCTCAATGCGATGAATGGGATAACGATTCTTACGGATGAAGACGATAATGAAACGGAGATTGAACGTGATATAGTTTTGATGACAACTTCAAAAAACAGAGCTTTTGAAGGGATAAATGTTTCTAATTATGATTTATCTAATTTACATTTTCAGTATCCATCTGTGAATTTTGATTCGCAATTATCAGACGCATTTCAGGAACGTTTCATACAAGAATTTGGAACATTTCCTAATAAATATGCCATTAGAGGCTTTGACATCACTATGGATATTTTATTAAGACTTTCTAAATACGGAACATTGTACTCTGAAACTTCTAGTTTTCAAACAACGTATTTAGAAAACAAATTTCAATATGTCCTTCAACCTTATGGTGGGTATAAAAATGAAGCTGGATATATTCTCAAATATGAAGATTTACATATTGTAAAGGTCTTAGATTAGAATCCAATCAACGCTTCTAGGTGTTTTTTTTGAGCGCTTGCATTTTTATTTTCTGGCTCTATCATTAATACTTTCTCGTACATCTTAAGTGCCTTTAAATGTTCTCCGTTAATTGCTAAGGCTTCTCCGTAACTGTCATATACATTTGGGGTGTATTCAAATAAATAGGTATTGAGCTCAAAACATAACAAAGCCTCTTCAAGACGTTTGTTTTTTAATAGCACATAACCTAAGGTATTCAATTCCTTACTGTTATGCGTTTTAGTTCTAAGAATTTTATAATGTTCATTTATGTTTTTCTCTATCACTTCAAGAGGTTTTGTGTCTAAAAGTTTGAAAAGATAATTAGCACCTTCATAGTTTGGTTTAGAAGGAAATCCAAGAGCTAGTTGTGCAACATCAGTAACTAAATCATTTTTTGGAGATTCCACGATGCGTGCATATTCTACATTATTTGATTTAAAAATAAACGCGGGCACACGGTGAATTTGTTTCCCTTGTTCTTCACCATTTGGAGCTATTTTATAGCGTGTTTCGTCATTGTATAAACCAATCAAGCGCAACTGACTTCTTTTGAGTCCTAATTCATCCCATAATTTAATGAATTGAGGAACCCATTTTTTACTATCTCCACACCACGTGCCTAAATAGATGTCCACAGTTGTGTTTTTTAGTTTAGATTTTAATCGCAGTCGTTTTTTTGGGAGTTTTAATTCACTGTAATATTTATTGAACCAGACTTTGTAATTGGTATCTTGTTCTAAATAGTCTATCGGAAATTCACCACAAATGTGGGTATCGCCTTTAGCATTTTTATAAAAATTAATGTTTTGAGAATAGGAATGAGTGAGTGAAAAGAGGGTACACAATACCAAAAGAAAGGTGGTTTTCATAAGAATTAAAATTTGGAGTTCTAATTCAAAAGTAATAGATTTTAGCTTTTAAAAAAATAAATCAAGAAGTTTTCCATTTAATATTACAGCCGATACTTGGTTTTTGTGGATGTGTATTTGCTTTATGTTCAATCATACATTGCACGGCATGTAATAAATCAGTTCCATCAACAGGAAGTCCATTCCCGGGTCTGGAGTCATCTAATTGTCCTCTGTATTGTAATTTTAAAGCCGGGTCAAAAAGAAAAAAATCAGGAGTACACGCGGCATCATAGGCTTTAGCAACAGATTGTGTTTCATCGTATAAATAAGGGAAAGGATAGTTTGTGTTTTTAGCATGTATTTGCATTTGTTCAGGGCCATCTTGAGGGTAATTTTCGACATCATTACTAGAAATAGCAACCACACCAATTCCTTTGTCTTTAAGGGTATTTGCGATAGAAACTAAGGCTTTATTAATGTGAATTACAAACGGACAATGGTTACAGATAAACAGTATTAATGTGCCTTGTGGTCCTTTTAGATTGTTTAATGTTTTTAAAGAATTTGAAACAGTATCCCATAATTCAAAATCTGGTGCTTCAGTTCCTAGTGGAAGCATATTGGAAGGCGTTAATGACATTAGATCTTGTTTTTTTTCAAATATATAAAGATTTGAACTTTACTTCTACGAACTCCTTAAAAATTTATATCTTCAGCCTTTTATAAAATAGAATGCTATGAGTGCGACCATTACTTTTGAGGATTTTTCTAAAATAGACCTTCGAATAGGGACTATAATTGAAGTGAAAGACTTTCCAGAAGCCCGTAATCCTGCTTACCAATTGAGTATAGATTTTGGAGCTATAGGGATCAAAAAAACATCTGCTCAGATTACCGATCTCTATTCAAAAGAGGATTTATTGGACAAGCAAATTGTAGCGAATGTCAATTTTGAAAACAAACAAATTGCTAATTTTATGAGTGAATGCTTGGTTGTTGGAGCTGTAGATTCAGATAAAGTTATCTTATTGTCCCCTGAGAATAAGGTTCCTAATGGGACGCCAATACGTTAGTGATTTAAAAACTTTAGTTGCTAAATATCATCAAAACTCACATCCGTAAAGTTGTCGGCTGAGGCTTCGTCTTTAGAATCTTCAGATGTGAATTCTTCTTTAACATAATCTTTTTGATGCCGTTCGCTTATGACTTCTAGTCCTTTTTCGTTGATAATATAATCGGTCATCTCAGCTAAAATTGTATTGAATTCTGTAAAATCTTCTTTGTATAAGTAAATTTTATGTTTTTTGTAGTGAAAAGAGCCGTCATCGTTTGTAAACTTTTTACTCTCTGTTACAGTCAAATAATAGTCCCCTGCCTTGGTGGCTCTCACATCAAAAAAATAGGTGCGTCTTCCAGCTCTTAAAACTTTTGAATAAATTTCTTCTTGTTCCATATTTTTTATTGTCAATAATAATGAGCTATTATTAGTAGCTATTGTTACATTCAAAAGTCCAAAAAATAAATTAAGACACCAACTAATTCTTGATTTTATTTTCTGAAAACGAGTGTTTTTTTATTTTCAAATATTAATGAGACGTTTCTCTCAATTGTTTTTGATAAAGATTTTTATAATAACCTTCAACACAAATAAGTGCATCATGTGTACCTTCTTGGGTGATCACACCCTCATTTAAAACAATAATTTTATCGGCATTTTTAGCAGAAGAAATTCGATGACTAACTATGATGGTCGTCTTTTCTTTAGTTACCAATTCAATGTTATTTAAAATTTGCTCTTCAGTTTCTGTATCCACTGCAGAAAGACAATCATCTAAAAGAAGAATTTCAGGACTTTTTATAAAGGCTCTCGCAATGGAAACACGTTGTTTTTGACCTCCCGATAGTGTGATACCTCGTTCTCCCAAAATAGTATCATACCCATTTTTGAAATTGATGATGTTTTTATGAACCTTTGCTTTTTTAGCAGCCTCAATAACTTCCGATTCAGTAGCATTGTTTTTTCCAAATTTGATGTTGTTTTTTAGACTGTCTGAAAACAAAAAGGGATCTTGTGGTACAAATCCTATGGATGTTCTTAAACTAGTTAAGTTTAAGTTTTTAATATTCACCCCATCAATTTCAATGACTCCTTTTTGAGCGTCGTATAGCCTTCCGATTAATTCAAGTATGGTAGATTTTCCAGAACCAGTATCTCCAATAATGGCAAGTGTTTTTCCTTTTTCCACCTCAAAACTAATGCCTTTTAGGGCTTCTATATTGGTGTCTTCATAAGTAAAATGAACCTGTTTAAAGACAATAGATCCTTTAATAGTAGTCGCTATTTTTGTAGGGTTAACGATGCTTGGAGTCTCCTTTAAAAATTCATTAATTCGTTTTTGAGAAGCTTCGGCTTCTTGTACTAAGGAAGTGACCCAGCCAATTGAAGCTACTGGCCATGTAAGCATGTTCACATAAATAATGAATTCGGCAATGACTCCGAGTTCCTCAATTTGTCCATTCATGTATTGTTTGCCACCAATGTAAATAACCAATAAGTTACTGGCACCAATAAGAAGTAACATTAAAGGAAAAAAGAAAGCTTGTATTTTTGACAGGCCGAGTCGCTTTTTGCGTTGTGAATTTGCGAGTTCCGAAAACGTGTTTTCCGTTTGCGTTTCGAGTGCGTATGCTTTTGTGATCCAAATTCCACTAAAAAATTCTTGAGTCGAGGAAGATAGTGTAGAGAGATGCGCTTGAACAATGGTACTTTGTTTGTGAATACGTTTACTTAAAAAATAGATTGATACAGATAAAAAAGGAAGCGGTAAAATAGTGTAAAGTGTCAGAGTAGGCGATTGGTTGTACATATAAAAAAACGCGACAATAAAAAGCGTTAACGTATTGATCGTGTACATCAATGCAGGACCAATATACATTCGTACTTTACTCACGTCTTCACTAATTCGATTCATTAAATCTCCCGTACGGTTTCGTTTATAAAAAGCGATGGAAAGTTGTTGGTAGTGATTGTAAATTTCATTTTTCAAATCAAATTCAACGTAACGAGATACATTAATAATAGTTTGTCGCATCAAAAAAGTAAATATACCTGTTGCAATAGCAGCTCCAAAAATGAATAAAATATTTAAACTAATTTCATGTCGGAATACCTCCGTACTGCTAGGATTTGTAATCTGATCTGAAATTAAAGAAATGGATTTTCCAATCAGTTGGGGAGTAAACAGTGCAAAAACCTTAGAGCCAATCGTGATAAGAATACCTAAAATAATTCGATACCGATATTTTAAAAAATACTTATTTAAATACTTAAGCTCCTTCATGTATCTTTATTTTTTTCTTTTAACGCTTATATGTACCTGTTGTCGAAGGTGGGTTTGCTATTAATTATTTCCATAGAGGCTAACACTTATAACACACTCGGTTTGTTTTTGCTTTCACAGCCTGAAAAGAAGGCTTATGCTTAAACTACAAAGATACTTGTTTTAAGTAATAAAGATCGTCCGTAAAAAAACATTTTTTTGGATTTTTAGAACCAAAATAATACTATTTTTGTCTGGCAATTTAATTTGAATTGTAAGAATAATAATTAACGTAGATCAATTTATTTGATTTTTAACCAATAAGTTCTTTATACCATGCTGAATAGAAGACATATTCGAACCAAAGTAATGCAAGTTATTTACGCTCTCAAAAGATCAGAAGAACTAAACATAAACTCTGACGAAAAATTCCTTGAACTGAGTATGGATAGCATGTATGAACTTTATTTGCTAATGCTCTCTTTACTCGTTAAAGTACATGAAAAAGCAAAGGATCAGCAAGAGAAATCACAACAAAAACATCTTTTAACTTCTGAGGATTTAAATCCGAATATGAAGTTTGTTAAAAATGCCTTATTGGTTCAGTTGTCTGAAAATCAACATCTAAAAAATGCAATTAAACGCCACAAAGTTCATAATTGGGATTTGGATAATGAGTATGTAGAGGTGATTTTTAGAGCCATTCTCGAAAGTGCCCGTTTTGCCAATTATATGGCATCTGAGTCTTTTTCATACAATAAAGACCGTCAGTTTATAGTGGAGTTATTCAAAGAAGTGATTGCACCCAATGAAAAATTATATAATTATCTTGAAGATCGAAACTTGACTTGGATCGATGATTTGCCAGTAGTTAATACGGCTATGGTGAAGATTTTAAATAAATCTAAGGAAAAAAATTATGATGATTATTTTACTCCAAAGCTGTTCAAAGATGAGGAGGATAAAGAATTTGGCTTAAATTTATTAAAGAATACCATTAAAAATTTAGAGCTTTACACGGAACAAATTAGTTTAAAAACTAAAAATTGGTA